>WNFP01001261.1_pt1 | contig 57458 bp, 51 predicted proteins | sample 5400201 | NCBI WGS metagenome assembly WNFP01 (sample SAMN13153355, study PRJNA577476) | soil metagenome | isolation source: 115 cm saprolite under Madrone tree | place: USA:California | collected 2016-06-14 | reverse complement strand
CAGCGGAAGGAGGACATCGCGCGCGCCATGACCCGGGAGATGGGGAAGGTGCTGGCCGAGACCCGTGGCGACGTGCAGGAGGGGATCGACACCGCGCATTACGCCCACACGGAGGGGCGGCGCTTGTTCGGTCGCACCGTGCCGTCGGAGCTGCGCAACAAATGGGCGATGAGCTTTCGCCGGCCGATCGGCGTGGCGGGACTCATCACGCCATTCAATTTCCCGCTCGCGATCCCGACATGGAAGATGTTCCCCGCGCTGTTGTGCGGGAACGCGGTGATCTTCAAGCCGGCCGAGGACGTGCCCCACACGGCGCACCTCCTGGTGGAGATTCTGCTCGAGGCCGGGCTCCCGCCCGAAGTGGTGCAGCTGGTACACGGGGAAGGCTCGATCGTCGGGAAAGCAATGGTGGAGCACCCCGAGGTGCCTGTGATCTCGTTCACCGGGTCGACGGAGACGGGGTCGATCATCGGCGCGACCTGCGGCCGGATGCACAAGCGCCTGTCGCTCGAGATGGGCGGCAAGAACGCGATGATCGTCATGGGCGACGCGGATCTGGATCTGGCGCTCGAGGGCGCGCTGTGGGGAGCGTTTGGAACCACAGGCCAGCGCTGCACCGCCACGAGCCGGCTGGTGGTGCACGAGCCGGTGCACGACAAGCTCGTCAAGATGCTGTGCGATCGGGCGGAGCGATTGCGCCTGGGTTCCGGGCTCGACGCCAACACCGACGTCGGTCCGCTCATCAACGAGGACGCTCGCAAGAAGGTCGAGTACTACGTCCGGGTGGGGCGCGACGAGGGCGCGCAGGTGCTGATCGGCGGCGAGCGGCCGACGGAGAAGGGGCTCGAGCGCGGCTGGTTCTACAAGCCCACCCTGCTCGCCGGCGTCCGCCCCGGGATGCGCGTGGAACAGGAGGAGATTTTCGGCCCGGTGCTCTCGGTGATCAAAGTGGGCTCGCTCGACGAGGCGATCGGCGTGAACAACGACGTGAAGTACGGGCTGTCGAGCTCTCTTTACACTCGGGACGTGAACGCCGCCTTCCAGGCGATGGGCGGGCTCGATACGGGCATCACGTACGTGAACGCTCCCACCATCGGCGCGGAAGCGCATCTGCCGTTCGGCGGCGTGAAGCAAACCGGGAACGGGCACCGTGAAGGCGGGTGGGAGGTGTACGACTTCTATTCGGAGACCAAAGTGGTCTACGTGGACTTCTCTGGAAAGCTGCAGCGCGCGCAGATCGACACCGAGATCTGAGGTCCCCGCGACAAATTGCACCGCCCCGCAATGGGACGGTGATGCCGCTCACACCGGCTGCATTAGCGTGCGCCGGTGGATCACGAATCATTGGTGATCGTCCTGTCGACCGGTGGCTCGCCGCTCGACGGATCGAGCCTCGGCGCGCTGGCGGGCGTCCGAGTGGTGTGGGTCCGCGTCGAACGCGAGGGGGACGCCGCGTGCCTCGCGGCCCGGGTGTTGCATGGCGACTCCCCGGACGAGTTCCGGGACCGGGTTCGTCGCTGGGCGGGGGCGCGCGGATGGGCCGTAACTGTTGCTTCTGGCGGTCAGCTTGGCTAGAGTAAAAGCCATGCATCACTTGGGGGCCCCCCGGCCGGGTAACGGCGCGCGCACCACGCCGGTGCCCTTCGGCCCCGCCAAACGGCGCTCCCGCCTCGCGCGATGGTTCGACAATTGGATGCGCTCGCTGGGCATGGCGCTGGTGCTGTTCCTCATTATCCGCACGTTTCTAGTCGAAGCATTTCAAATTCCCTCCGGCAGCATGGAGCGGACGCTGCTCGCGGGCGACTTCCTGTTCGTCAATAAGGCCGTGTACGGCGCGCAGATTCCCGGCACGCACACCCGGCTTCCCGGGTTCGAGTCGCCGCGGCGCGGCGACGTCATCGTGTTCGCCTACCCCAAGAATCCCGAGCTCAATTACGTGAAACGCGTGATCGGAGCACCCGGCGACACCGTGGAAATGCGCGGCGGCGAGGTGAAGGTGAACGGCAAGCGGCTGGTGGAGCCCTATGTGCAGCGGGTGGATCCTCGCGACGTGTACGATCCGGAGTTCAACTGGCAGCGGGACTACCTGCTCGGCCCCCCGGGGGGGGTCCGGGACTATCACCCGACGCGAGACAGCTGGGGTCCCCTGGCCGTCCCGGCCGGGAAGTATTTCGTGCTGGGCGACAACCGAGACAACTCAGCGGATTCCCGCTACTGGGGCTTCGTGGACGCGGCCGCCGTCAAGGGACGGCCGCTGGTCGTGTACTTCAGCTACGACCGGGAGGCGCGGGATGCGCTTCCTTGGCTGACCGATATTCGCTGGCACCGGCTCGGGTCGATTATCCGGTAAGATCCGGCGACTTGAGGTCGGAGTCTCGTGCGGCGGCGTCGTGCGCGCCTGGAGGGGTGACTCGGCCATGCAACTGAACACGGCGAAACGAGCCTCGTTCGACGAGGGATCGCTCGACCAGTACCTGCGGGAGATCAGCCAGTATCCGTTGATCACTCGCGAGGAAGAGGTGACGCTGGCCCAGCGGATCAAGCAGAGCGACGCGGAGGCGCTGGACAAGCTGGTGCGCTCGAACCTCCGGTTCGTCGTCTCGGTGGCCAAGAAATACCAGAACCAGGGAGTCTCGCTCTCGGACTTGATCAACGAGGGCAACCTGGGCCTGATTCGGGCCGCCCACAAGTTCGACGAGACCAAAGGCATCAAGTTCATCTCCTACGCGGTCTGGTGGATCCGGCAGGCGATCCTTCAGGCCCTGGCCGAGCAATCGCGCATCGTGCGCGTGCCGCTCAACCGGGCGGGCACGCTGCACCGCATCGGCAAACGCTCGGCCTCGCTGCTGCAGGAGCTCGGCCGCGAGCCGACGGTGGAAGAGATCGCCGAGGGGATGGACATCTCCGAGGAAGAGGTCGCGAAGACACTATCCATCTCGCAAGCCCACCTCTCGCTCGATGCTCCCCTCACTCCGGGTGAAGACAACAAGCTGCTCGACTACCTCCCGGACACGACGAATCCCGGTCCCGACGACGAGATCTTCGAGCACGCCCTCACCGAATCGATCGAGGGGGTGCTGGCGACCCTCAAGGAGCGGGAGGCGAAGATCCTCCGCTTGTATTTCGGGCTCGAGGGACAGGAACCCATGACGCTCGAGGAGATCGGCTCGCTGCTCGGTATCACGCGGGAGCGTGTGCGGCAGATCAAGGAAAAGGCGCTGGCGCGCCTGCGCCACGTCTCGAGAGCCAGAGCGCTGGAAAGCTTCCTGTTCTAGCCCTGGGGCGGGTACATTACCGCCCTATGGCCGCTCAAGCCTCGTTCGACATTTCCACCGGTGCCGACCTCCAAGAGGTCGACAACGCGGTGAATCAAGCCACCAAAGAGGTGGCTCAGCGCTACGACTTCAAAGGCTCGAAGGCCTCGATCGCGTTCGACCGCGCCAAGGCCGTCCTCACCCTCGTCGCCGACGATGACTTCAAAATGAAGGCGCTGTTCGATGTGCTGCAGTCGAAGCTCATCAAGCGCAACGTGCCGGTGAAGAACCTCGAGCTCGGAACCGTCACGCCGGCCGCGAACGACACCGTGCGGCGCGAGATCAAGCTCACCCAGGGCATCCCCCAGGAAAAGGCGAAGGCCATCGTCAAGGCGATCAAGGACAAGAAGTTCAAAAAGGCCCAGGCGTCGATCCAGGGCGAGGAGATCCGCGTCCAGGCGCCCTCCAAGGACGAGCTGCAGGAAGTGATTGCCTTCTTGCGCACGCAGGACTTCGGACTCGAGCTCCGGTTCGGGAACTACCGCGGATGAAGCTCGGCGTCATCTCGCTCGGCTGCGACAAGGCGACCGTCGACTCCGAACGGCTGGTCGGCCAGCTCGTGGGACACGGTGCCGTCGTCACGCCGAACCTGCCCGATGCCGACGTGATCCTCGTGAACACGTGCGGCTTCATCGACGCCGCCAAGCAGGAGTCGATTGACGCGATGCTTTCAGCCGCAAGCCTTAAGACGCAAGGCGAGGTGAAAGCGGTGGTCGCCGTCGGGTGCCTGGTCGAGCGCTACAAGAAAGAGCTGCAGCAGGAGATCCCCGAGGTAGACCTGTTTCTCGGGTTTTCCGACCTGCATCACCTCGTCCCGCAACTGGCGGAGCGGGGGCTCATCGCGGATCCGGTGGCCGAACACCCCGGCGTACGCCAGTTCCTCGGCGACGCTGCGCACGTCCGTTATCTGAAGATCTCCGAAGGGTGCGATCACACGTGCGCGTTCTGCGCCATCCCGCTGATGCGCGGCAAGCACCGCTCCGAGCCGCTCGAGCGGCTGGTGCGCGAGGCGCAGGCGCTCGAGGCGCAGGGCGCGCAAGAGATCAACCTGGTGGCCCAGGATCTGGGCCACTACGGCCGGGACTCGGGACTGGGCGGGCCCAAACTCCCCGATCTGCTCGAAGCGCTGCTCGCACAGACATCTGTGCCCTGGTATCGCCTGTTGTACGTCTACTCGGCGGGTCTCACGGACCGGTTGGTGGAGCTCGTGGCGCGGAGCCCACGCATCGTTCCCTATATCGACATGCCGATCCAGCACGCCGCCGACCGTATGCTCGAGCGTATGCGCCGCCCCGAGCGCCAACGCACGCTGCGCGAGAAACTCGGCTGGCTGCGGGGGGCGATCCCCGACCTCGCCATCCGCACGACCTGCCTCGTGGGCTTTCCCGGCGAAACGGAGGACGACTTCCGGGAGTTGTTGGCGTTCCTCGAGGAGGCCCAGTTCGACCGGCTCGGCGCTTTCTCCTACTCGCCCCAGGAGGGCACGCGCGCCACGCAGTACGACGACGACGTCCCCGATACGGCGAAGCGCGAGCGTCTGGAGGAGCTGCTCGAGGTCCAACGCGCCATCTCGGCCGAGCGGCTCGCGCGGTTCGTGGGCCGGGAGGTGCCGGTGCTGGTGGACCGGGTGGCCGATCCCGAGGAGGCGGGCGCCACGCACGTGGGGCGCGTGGCGTGGCAGGCCGACGACGTCGATGGCGTCACGTACCTGGAGCAGGGCGGTTGGGCCGGGTCAGGAAGCTTCGTGCGGGCCCGGCTCACGGCGAGCGAGGACTACGATTTCCGGGCGGTCGCGCTGACGTGAGCCGCTCGGAGGAGCTCTTCGAGCGGGGGAAAACGGTGTTGCCGGGTGGGGTGAATTCGCCGGTGCGGGCGTTCCGGGCAGTGGGCGGGACGCCCTTTTTCGTTGCCCGGGCGGCCGGGGCGCGCCTCACCGACGTGGATGGGGGGACGTACCTCGACTACGTCTGCTCCTGGGGCGCCCTGATCCTGGGACACGCGCATCCGGTGGTGCTGGACGCGATCCGCGGGGCGGCTGCCGCCGGGTGGAGCTATGGCGCGCCCTGCGAGAGCGAAGTGGAGCTTGCCGAAGCGGTGCGGCGGCGGATGCCGGCGGTGGAAATGGTGCGCTTTGTAAACTCGGGGACAGAGGCGACCATGGCCGCGGTGCGGGTAGCCCGCGCCGCGACCAAGCGCAACGTGCTCCTCAAGTTTGCCGGCTGCTACCACGGCCACGCCGATGGCTTCCTTGTAAAGGCAGGGAGCGGCGTGGCCACGCTGGGCCTGCCGGACAGCCCTGGCGTGCCGGCCGCCCTGGCCGAGCTGACCGTCACCGTGGCGTTCAACGATGCGGGCGGGGTCGAGGATCTGTTCCGCCGGCGCGGCGCCGAAGTGGCGGCGGTGATCGTCGAGCCGTACGTGGGGAACGCCGGGTTCATTGCTCCCGACGCCGGCTTTCACGAAACGCTGCGAGCGCTGTGCGATCGCCACGGCGCGCTGCTCATCTTCGATGAGGTCATGACGGGGTTCCGGGTCGCGGCCGGCGGGGCGCAAGAGCGGCTGCGCGTGCGACCCGATCTCACCACTCTTGGCAAGATCGTCGGCGGCGGCATGCCGGTGGGAGCGTACGGCGGGCGCGCGGACCTGATGCGGCTGGTAGCGCCCGAGGGCCCGGTCTATCAGGCGGGAACACTTTCGGGGAATCCGGTGGCGATGGCCGCCGGTCTTGCCACGCTACGCGAGACCGAGCGACCGGGGTTTTACGAAACACTGGGGCGGCGAACCGCGCGGCTGGTCGCGGGTATAGGGGACGCCGCGCACCGGCACGGGGTCCCGGTCACCACGGGGCACGCGGGCTCGATGTGGGGGCAGCGCGCATACCGATGCCGACATCGACTCCACCATCACACAACTCGACGCGGCGCTGGGCGAAGCGCGCGCTCGCTAGCGCTCTCGCGCTCGCCGGGGCCTGTGGGCGGCCGCAACCATCGCCGCTCACTCCCGGGACTGAGCCGGAGCTGCGCGTCGGGCTCGTTGCCGGCGCGCCCAGCGTCACGCTGGGAGGCGATGGCGAGCTGTTCGTCACCGACGACTCGAATGGCGAGCCCATCGGATCGATCCCGGCCGGTACGGCCTGGACGGTCGTGATCGACACGCCGGGGATCAGGCTCGTGAAGCCCGACGGCTCCCGCGGCGAGTCGCGCGGCGGGATCTCCGCGGTGAACGTCACGGAGCGGCGGTTCGCCATGGCGAACGGCCGCCGCTATCGCGGGCGCTTGAACGTGCTGCGCGACCGCGCGGGGCTCACCTTGATGAACCGCGTGCCGGTCGAGAGCTACCTCGCGGGCGTGATCGGCGGGGAGTTGGGACCCCGCCGAGCCGATGAGCGCCAGGCGATGCTCGCGCAGGCCGTGGTGTCGCGGACGTTCGCGCTCAAGAACCGCGGCCGCTGGGAACCGCAAGGGTTCGACGCCTGGGCCGATGTGCGGGACCAGGTCTATACCGGCATCGTGGGTGAAACGGCCGAGGTGTGGGGCGCCCTCCGGGCCACCCGCGGGGAGGTGCTCCGTTATGACGGCGATCTGATTTACGCGTACTTCCACTCGACCTGCGGATTCTCGACCGCCGGTGCGGACGAAGCATTCAAGACGGCCCAGAGCCAGCCCTACCTGCGGCCCGTCTCGGATGCGTCCGGGGGCGGCCACTATTACTGCGAGCTCTCCCCGCGGTTTCGTTGGCGCGAAGAATGGGATGGCGCCAAACTGCGCGCTATATTGTCGCGGACGCTTCCCGCGATGATGAACGCGGGCGGGGGCGGGCTGCAACGCATCACGGACATCGCAGTGGCCCGCACGACCGCCTCGGGCCGGGTCGGCGAGCTGCGCATCGTGTTCGAGCACGGCGACGTGCGCGTGCCTGGCCCGGACGTGCGCGCGGTGCTGCGGCCGCAGCCCGATCAACTGCTCGGCAGTACGCTGTTCGCGCTTTCGGTAACGACGGACAGCGGGCAGGTCAGCCGGCTCGTCGCGACTGGGTCGGGGTGGGGGCACGGTGTGGGGTTTTGTCAGTGGGGCGCGGTGGGCCGGGCCCGCGCGGGTCAGGACTACCGCACGATCGTCACCACCTACTTTCCGGGGACCAATGTTGCGCGCCTTTACTGAGGCGGTGGCGCGGTCGGGGGGACGGGCGGTCTCCCTGGTCGCAATCCTCCTGGCCGTCGGACGGCCAGACCGCCTGTCCGCCCAAGGGTTTCTCTCGAAGTTCTCCTATGACAACCTGAAGCCGAGTGCCCTCCAGCTCGACCTCGGTCCGGTCGGTGGAAACAACATCCGAGGCACGCTCACCGGCGGCCTGCGTCTCGATTACGGGCTCATTGCACCGCGCGTGCGCGTGCTGCTCGGCGTCTCCTATTACAAGGCCGATATCAGCTCGGAGGCGCGTGCGCGCTTCGAGCAGCGGCTCAAGAGCGTGGTGATCGACCCATCGGCGGACGACACGATCCGCCTCGGCCGCGTCACCTGGAGCGACGTAACCGGAGACGTGGACCTGCAATACCTCATCTCGCAGGGGCGCTCGGTGACGACCTACCTCGGGATCGGGCTCGGCGCCCACATCCGGCACGGGAGTGGACCGGCCATCAACGGCACCTTCGTGCAGGACGCGCTCAACTCCATCACGGCGGGGCTGAACGGCACTATCGGTACCGAGGTGGGTGCCAAGCGCTGGCGCTTCACCGTCGAGGCCCGCGGCGTGGTATCGAGTGGCGTCTCGACGGCGTCGCTCCGCACCGGGGTGATGTACCGCTGGGCGGGAGCGGGGAACAAAGGGACAGGGAAGTGAGCGACCCGGTACGCGTCGCGGTGATCGGGGCGGGCGCCATCGCGCAGGTGGCGCACCTCCCGGTCCTGCGGCGCCTGCCGGGCGTTGAGGTGGCCGCTATCTGCGACTCGGACCTCGGGAAGGCTCAGGCGCTGGCGGGGCGCTTCGAAGTCAAAGAGACCTTCGACGATATCGAGGAAGTACTCAAGTACACCCGTCCCGACGCGGTCGCGATCTGCACGCCGAACCACCTGCACGAAATCCACGTCGTCTCGGCCCTCGCGGCGGGGGCCCACGTGCTGTGCGAGCGGCCCGTCGCGCTCACGGTCGCGGGGGTGGAGCGGGTGCTGCAGGCGAGCGAAAAATACGGCCGGCGTGTGATGGTCGGGATGAATCACCGGTTCCGGTCCGACGTGCAGGCGGTGCGCGGCTTCCTCGCGGGCGGGGACATCGGCGTGCTGCAGGCGATCCGCTGCGGTTGGTACACGTTTCAGCCGAGCCGCAACCTCGTAGCGTGGCGGCTGCGGCGCCAGGAGGCTGGCGGCGGCGCCTTCCTCGACCTCGGGCTGCAGCTGCTCGACCTCGGGCTCTGGCTCGCGGGATGGCCCGTGGCCAAGCGCATCGCGGCACACATCATGGGGCAAGGGAAGGACAGCGTGGAGGACATGGCGACGGCTCTCGTGGTGTGCGAGAACGGCCTGTCGCTGTCGATCGATGTGAGCTGGCGCCATATGGGCGAGGCCGAGCGCTTCTGGTTCGACTTGGTCGGGACCAAGGGGTCGGCCCGGGTCCAGCCGCTGCGGGTGTTCAAGGAAATGCACGGGTCGGTCACCGACGTTACGCCCACCGGCGCGAGCGGACGCGAGACCCCGTTCGCGCAGTCCTACCGCGCCGAGTGGACGTACTTCCTCGCCGTGATGAAAGGGGATGTGAACGCACCGCCGCCGCGCGACCAGCTCGCTTTGCACCGCGTCCTGGATGCCATCTATCGCTCGGCCGACGAAGGGCGCGACGTGGTCCTGTGACGACGCCGACCCGGCAGGCCGCGGCCCTCGTCGCCCTGGGCGCCGCCCTCCTCGCCGCCAGCTACCCCCCGTTCCGCCTTCCCGTCGTGAGCTTCCTCGCCCTGGCACCGGCGGTCGTTCTGCTGCGCCGGTTCGAAAGCGAGCGCGACCCGCGCGGCGCGTTGCGCTGGGGGTTCTGGTACGGTTTCGTGACTCAGGGCGCCGTGCTGTACTGGCTCGTGGTGGCGCTGTGGCACTTCACACCGCTGTCGGCGCTCGGCTATCTCGCCACGATCGCGCTGTTCGGCGTGTGGCACGCGCTGCTCTTCTGGCTTGTGGTGCGCGTGCGCCTCCGCCTGCCCGCGGTCCCGGTGGCGATCGTGCTCCCCGTCGCGTGGACGGCGGTCGAATGGGCCGTGGGCCATCAGGGGGACATTCGGTTCCCGTGGCTGGGGCTGGGGACTTCGCTGACCGACGCCGCGACGCTCGTGCAGTGGGCCGACCTGGCTGGCGCGCGCGGCGTGACGCTGTGGCTTGTGTGGTGCAACGTCATGGTCGTGGAAGGGTTCCTCGGGAATCGGGAGCGGGGACCGGGGAGCGGTACCTTCGGGTGGCGTCCGCTCGCTGCGGTGCTCGCAACTGTCCTCTGTGCGTGGGGCTACGGCGCATGGCGCGAGCGGACGCTTCCGGTCCGCGAGCTCGGCACCGTGGGACTCATCCAACCGAACGAAGGGTTCCGGGAGAAGTGGGATCCGCGCCATGCGGATAGCGTGGTGACGAAGCTCGTGACCATGACGCGCGCGCTCGAGGCGCGCGGCCGTGTGGCGCTCATGATCTGGCCGGAGGCGGCGATCCCCGGTTTCCTCCAGCCCGCCTGGGACTCGAGTATCGTCGGGCTCGCGCGCGAGAGCCGGACGCCCATCCTCACCGGCGGGATCTACGGCGAGAACCATCCCGACGGGTCGTACGACTATTACAACGCCGCGTTCTACTTCGACTCCTCGGGCAGCTGGCGCCGCTATCCGGTCTACGAAAAGCACTTTCTCGTCCCGGTCGTCGAGCGGGTGCCGTTCGTTCCCGCACGGCTGATGCAGAGCGTCCCCGGCGTGGGGCGCTGGTCCGGTGGGTTCGGGCGAGGCCGGGGTCTTCCCTTGTACTCGACTCCGCCAGGTCGCGTCGGCGTGGTGATTTGCTACGAGTCGGCGTTCGAAGAGTTGGCGCGCGGGTACCGGCGCGCCGGCGCGGAGTTCCTGGCGAACATCACGAACGATGCGTGGTATGGGCGCACGGCGGGCCCGTACCAACACTCGGCGCATCTCGTCATGCGCGCCATCGAAACCCGAATGGGCATCGCCCGAGCGGCGAATGACGGTATCTCCGAGTTTGTCGATCCCTTGGGACACACCTACGCCGAGACTGGCCTGGAGCAGGAGGCCGTCGTGTCTGGCCAGGTCCGCACCAGCGACGTGATCCCGCTGTACGTGCGGCTCGGCGACTGGGTGGGGCTGCTCTGTGTCCTCGCCACCCTTGGTTTCGCCGGCGTCTTGGCGGTGCAGCATTGGAACCGGAGCGCCTGAAAATGCGGAGTGCGGAGTGCGGGGTGGGTGGGGGGCCGTGGTGAGGGTGGGGGTGGATGTCGGCGGAACCTTCACCGATCTCGTCGCGCTCGCCGATGATGGGACGATCGAAGTCCGCAAGGTGGTGACGACGCCGGAAGATCCCGCCGTCGGCTTGTTTCACGCGCTGGACCCGCTCAAGCCTCCTCCCGCCATCGAGCTGCTCGTTCACGGTACCACGATTGCCACCAACGCCCTGCTCGAGCGCCGCGGAGCCCGCATCGCGCTCGTGACGACCAAGGGCTTCGAAGACCTTCTGTGGCTGCGGCGCCAGGATCGGGCGGCGTTGTACGACCTGGCCCGCGACCACCCGCCCCCGCTGGTCGCGCGGTCCGACGTCGTGGGGGTCGCGGAGCGGACCGGCCCCGGGGGCGTGCTCGAGCCGCTCAGCGAGGACGAGGTCGAGCGGGTGGTGGCCGCGGTGCGCGCGCTGGTTCCCCCTCCCGATGCGCTGGCCGTCGCCTTGCTGTTCGCCTTCCGCCACGCGGAGCACGAGCGCCGCCTGGTCGCGGCGCTGCGCGACGCGCTCCCCAACGTCCCCATCGCCGCGAGCCACGAAGTCCTTCCCGTGTTCCGGGAGTTCGAGCGCGCGAGCACCACCACGGTCGAGGCGTATCTCCGTCCCAAGGTCTCCGCCTATCTCGGACGGCTGGAGCGCGACGTGCGGGCCCGCGGCATTGGGATGCTGCGGGTCATGACATCGAGCGGCGGAACGCTCTCCCCGGGTGCGGCGGCCGGGCGCGCAGCCTCGCTCGCGCTGTCCGGGCCCGCGGGGGGTGTAATTGGCGCTCGCCTGGTCGGTGCGGCGGTGGGCCTGCCGGACCTCCTGACCCTCGACATGGGGGGCACGAGTGCCGACGCGAGCCTCGTCAGCGGCGGCAGCCCCCTGGGAGACGGTGGTGGTGTGGTGGCGGGCATCCCTCTCGCCCTGCCCGCCGTCTTGATCGAGACGGTGAGCGCCGGGGGTGGGAGCATTGCGCGCATCGACGAGGGCGGCGCCCTCAAGGTCGGGCCGGAGAGCGCCGGGGCGGTCCCGGGCCCGGCGTGTTACGGCCGGGGCGGTGCACGACCCACCGTCACCGACGCGTGCCTGGTGCTGCGGTGGCTCGATGCCCAGCATCCGCTCGCGGACGCTGTGCGGCTCGATCGCGACGCCGCGGAGCAAGCGCTGAGCTCCCTCAGCGTGGCGAGCGATGCAAGTGCGATCGCGGCGGGCATCGTGGCCGTCGCCGCGGCGGTGATGGCGCGCGCGCTCAAGCGGGTCAGCGTCGCCCGCGGGCTCGATCCCCGGCGGATGGCCCTGCTGCCGTTCGGCGGTGCAGGGCCGCTCTTCGGGTGCCAGCTGGCCGAGGCGCTGGGGATGCGTACCATCGTGATCCCACCCCATCCCGGAGCCCTCTCGGCGCTGGGCCTGGCCTCCGCGGCGGAACGCGTGGATCTGATCGCATCGTTTCATCGCCCGCTCGACGACGTGCCGTCCCGAGACCTCGGGTCGGCTTTCGCACCGCTGCTCGAGGAGGGGCGGGGGCAGATACCCGGCGGCGCGCTGCTCCGCTACGCCGATTGTCGATTCGCCGGGCAGGGCTTCGAGGTGACGGTCCCGGTGACGGCCGACGATCCGCGGCGGATCCGGGAGGCCTTTCTCGTCGAGCACCGCGCGCGGTTCGGCCATGCGGCGAGCGATCAGCCGGTGGAGCTCGTCAACCTGCGCGTCGTGGCGCTACGCGAGGGGCCGCTACCACGCTTCGCGGACCTGCGGCGGGTGGTCCAGAGACCTGGCGCCAGTCGCCCGATTACGTTGCGGGGCGCTCGGGTCAGCGCGTCGGTCTGGGCGCTCGACGAGCTAGCCGCGGGCGTGACGATCGCCGGGCCGGCAATCCTGGCGGGGCGGAACGCGACGGCCCTGGTCGAGGCCGGGTGGCGCGGCACGGTGCATCAATGCGGCGCCGTGCTGGTGCAGCGTACATGACCCTCGACGCCGTCGGGCTCGAGGTGATGGGGCACGCCTTCGCGTCGATCGCGGAAGAGATGGGCCTCGTGCTGATTCACTCCGCGGTATCCCCAAATATTCGCGAGCGGCGCGATTGCTCGGCGGCACTGTTCGACGCCGCTGGCGAAATGATCGCCCAGGCGGCCCACATTCCGGTGCATCTCGGCGCCTTGCAGGAATCGGTCGCCGCGGTGCGCGCGCTCGCCCCTCCTCCCGCCCCGGGCGACATCTTCATCCTCAACGACCCCTACACCGGCGGCTCCCACCTGCCCGACATCACACTCATCGGCGCCATCGAAGTCGACGGCGCCGTGGGCGGCTACAGCGTCGTGCGGGCGCATCACTCCGATGTCGGCGGTGTGCAGGCCGGGAGCATGCCGGCGGGCGCGCGGGAGATCTTCGCAGAGGGCGTGATCGTGCCGCCGGTGCGCCTGACGGCCGACGTGGAGCGCTTCCTGCTCGCCAACGTGCGGACTCCCGAGACGCGGCGCGCCGATCTGGCAGCCCAGCGGGCGGCCGTGACACGAGGGGCTGAGGGGTTGCGCGCCCTGGCGACGCGGTACGGCTGGGCTGCCGTGCGCGAGGCGGCTACGGACCTCCTGGACTACGCCGAGCGGCGCGCGCACGATGCTCTCGGCCGGTTGCAAGCGACCGCCCTCACGGCAACTGATTGGCTCGAGGGAGACGGTGTCGACGACGCGGACTTGGGCGTGAGCGTGCGGGTCGACATCGCGGACGGCGTCTTCCAGGTCGACTTCACGGGCACCGCTGCGGCGGCACGTGGCAACGTGAACTGTCCGCTCGCGGTGGCGCGCTCGGCGGTGCTGTTCGTCGTGCACACGCTCCTGGCCGAGGATGTGCCCACCAACGGCGGCGTGCAGCGCGCGGTGCGCGTCACGGCGCCCCCGGGGTGCCTCGTGAACGCGCGCTTCCCGAGCGCGGTGGCGGCCGGCAACGTCGAGACGTCGCAGCGCATCGCCGACACGGTGTTTCTGGCGCTCGCCGCCGGCGGCATCGCGGTGCCGGCCCAGGGCCAAGGGACGATGAACAATGTCACGTTCGGGGCGAGTGGCTGGACGTACTACGAGACGATCGGGGGCGGTCAGGGAGCGAGCCACGGTGCACCCGGACCGTCGGGCGTGCACGTCGGCATGTCGAACACCCGTAACACGCCTATCGAGGTGCTCGAGATGGAGTACCCCTTGCGCCTCAAGACGTACGCCTTGCGCCGGGGCAGTGGTGGTGTGGGCCGGTGGTCCGGTGGGGAGGGTGTGATCCGCGAGTTCGAGGTGCTCGCTCCCATGGAGGCGAGCATTCTCGCCGAGCGGCGGCGTCACGCCCCCCGCGGCGCTGCGGGGGCACGCGACGGGGGGCGCGGGTCCACCTGCTTGAACGATGTGCCGCTGGCTCCTAAAGTCAGCGTGTCGCTCGCCCCCGGCGACGTGTTGCGTGTGGAGACGCCGGGTGGCGGCGGTTGGGGCAAACCCGAACGCGGAGACAACGGATGACTTGGGTGCTCGTGGCCCTCATCGGCCTGATGGGAGGTGTGGTATCGGGGTTGTTCGGCGTCGGGGGCGCGATCGTGATCGTGCCTGCTTTGGTGCTGCTGGTCAAGCTGCCGCCGCACACCGCCAGCGGCACGTCGCTGGCATCGCTGCTGTTGCCGGTAGGGCTGCTCGGAGCGATGGAGTACTATCGGCGCGGACAGGTCAACATCCCCTATGCCGTCATCCTTTCCGCCGGGCTGTTCGTCGGGGCATTCATCGGCGCGAACCTGGCCGGCGAGGTGTCGGACGTGGCGCTGCGGCGGGCGTTCGGCGGGCTCCTCCTGATCGTTGCCGGAAAGCTGCTGCTCGGCTAGGCGGTCGCCTCGAACACTTTTCCCTCCACGAACAGCCGGAACAGCTCCTGGTCGAGCTGCCCGGAGCGTACCTCGTCGGCCATGATGTCGAGGGCGCGCGCGGGCGCCACGGCCACCTTGTAGGGACGGTCGGCCGCGCTCAGCGCGTCGTAGATGTCGCTGATCGTCATCATGCGCGTCTGAATCGGGATGGCCTCGCCGGTCACCCGGCGCGGGTATCCCTTGCCGTCGAGCTTCTCGTGGTGTCCATACGCGATCATGGGGATGTGCTGGAGCTCGCGCGTCCAGGGAATCTGCTGCAGGAAGCGGTACGTGTGGGTGACGTGGCTCTCGATCTCGAGGCGCTCCGTCTCGTCGAGTGAGCCCTTGGGGATGGTGAGGTAGCGCATCTCCTCCTCGGTGAGGTAGGGGTGCGGCCGGCCCGTAGCGTCCTCGTACGAGCGACGGGACAGGTGGAGCAGCGCCTCGAACTGTCCCGCCGGGAGCACCGTCGGCTCGTTCGCGCTCAGCACGGCGTCCAGGAAGCCGTCCAGCGCCTGGATTTGCCGCGCGTGCTCCTCCTCGAGCGCTCGCAGGAAGCGCTCGTAGTCCTTCCGCTCGTGGGTCTCGAGGAACTCGGCCCGCTTTCTCCAGAATTCCCGCTCGGCGGTGCGTCGCACGTAGTGGTGGCGTTGCTTGATGAGATCGAGCTGGAGCGGGTAGAGCTTCTTGGCTTTGACCAACACCTGCTCCCGTACGCCGACCTTGCCGAAATCGTGCAGCAGCCCGGCATACCGGATCTCCTTGATCTGTTCGCGGGTGAACTTCACGCCGCGATACGCGCCGTCTTGGGCGCGATCGACCACGGCGGCGAGCCCCACCGTCATGTTCGCCACTCGTCCCGAGTGCCCGAACGTGGTCGGGTCCCGCTGCTCGATCGCGTGCACCGCGGCCTTCACGAACCCCTCGAACAGGCGCTCGATCTCCTCGTATAGCCGGCTGTTCTCGATGGCGACCGCCGCCTGGCCCGCGAGCGCGGTCACGAGATCCACCGTGCGCCGCGAGTACGGCACCACCTGGTGCTCCACTTCCGCCGGGGTAACCAGCACGGCCTCGGCCTGGCGTTTGCGGTTGATGAGCTGCAGGACGGCGATCACTTCCTCTTTGTGATCCTTCATGGGGATCACGAGCATCGACTTCGTGCGGTAGCCGTGCCGCTCATCGAACGAGCGGTTGATGCTGTATTCCACGTCCGGGGGCAGGAAGTAGGCGTCGTCGATCACCAGCGGCTCGCCCGTCACGGCCGTGTAGCCCGCCAGGCTCGAGCGGTCCACCGGGATCGTAAACTCGACGAACGGGGCTTCGGGCTTGGAATACGTCTGCGCGATCCGGAAGCGCAGGCGCCTCTGACCCTGCCCCCCCGTCTCGACCAGGTACAGGCTGCCCGCGTCCGAGTTGGTGATGCGCCGCGCCTGCGTGAGGATCAGCTCGAGCAGCGTCTTGAGATCCCGCTCGGTGCCGAGCGCGACGCCGATGCGCGTCAGCTCGCCGATCTCGCGGCTGCGGTTGGCGGCCTCGGAGCGCGCGCGGGCGGTCTCCAGGCGGGCAGCGGCTTCGCGATACCCCGCTCGTACCGCCACCAGCAGCTGCCGTGGCCCGACCGGCTGCTTCAAGAACCCGGAGAGCAGCTCGGAGGGCATCTCCGCGGGCAGATCGAGCTCGCCGCTGCGACCGAGTGCCACGATGGCCCCCCCGGCGTCCACGAACGCCCGCAACGCGTCGACCGGGAAGATCGAGCGGCTCTCCGAGTCGAGCACGAAGACCGTCGGGCGCTCGTCCACCAACAGCTCGCGTGGCACGCGTGCTTCGCGCGCTTCGATCTGGGCACTCTCGAGCGCCGGTCGAACGCCTGTGGGACTCCAGGCGGGCGTGTGCAGCAGGAGGTATTTCACGGCGTAGGCCCGGGACCGGATGGTCCCGGGACGTCACGTCACGAGTTCTTCACGCGCTGGAGGCCCTGCTGCGCCTCGGTATACTCCGGGAAAACGGCCAGCGCGCGCTGGTACATCTCCGCGGCCTTGTCCTTCTGCCCGCGATCCTGGTACAGGAGCGCCTTCGAGTAGAACGTCAGCGCCTCCGTCGGGACCTGCCGATTCATCCGCTGCTCCGAGGACTGCCGTGGCAGGGGGGGCAGGTTGGCATCCTTCATCAGGCGTGAGGCGACGGTGCGGATGATGTCGAACAGGTGGTCCCGCTGCATGCGGTCGGACTCGACCTTGACGATCTCGCTCGTTTCGACGTTGACGAGCCGCGCGTCCAGGCGGAAATCGCCGTAGAAGTCGATGAACGCGCCGGTGATGACGTAGCGCGCACCGACGAGCTTCCCGACCTTCGCGGCGGTTTCCGGGGTCACCTTGCCCGACGCACCGAGGTTCTGTTCGGCCAGCAGCTTCTCGATGGCGTCGCGCTCGACCACGCGGGCCCCAGGGTTGGCGGCGAGCTCCGAGATCAGCATCCCGGCGATGCCCTTCTGCAGGGCGTCGAAGTTCTCCTTGTCCTGTCCGTACGAGCCGCTATTGTCGAACGGCAGGACGGCAATGCCCGGCCGGGCATCCTGGCCGCGGCCCTGCGCGCCCACTACGCGCCCAACCAAGGCGAGCAGGGCGACAGACAGCAATGCGCGGACGAAACGCGAACGCATAGAGTCAGTCCTCGTCAGAGAGTCAGGGTCATGCCTTCTTGCGCTGCCACAACCTCGGCGGGCAGGCCCTTCGCCCGTGCCTGACGGCGGGCCGCCGCGAGCAGGGCGTCGATTGCCTCGTCGCCGTGCTCGGGCTCATGGTGGAACAGCACCAGGCGCTTCACTCCGGCCTCGCCCGCCAGCGCGACCGCCTCCTCGAACGTCGAGTGGCCCCACCCCCGGTGCTCCTCCAGCTCTTCGGGGGTATACATCGCATCGTGGATGAGCAGTTCCACACCCGTGAGAAACGCCACGAAATCCTTGCGCCATGACGCCGGGGTCTCGTAGTGCCCGCCCGGCCCGAGCTCGTTGTCGGTCACGTACGCCATGCTCGGACCGCCCGCGGCCGGCGTGAGCCGGTAGCCGAGCGTGGTGCCGGGGTGGCGCAGCCGAATCGTCCGCACCTTGAACGTCCCCACCGTGAACTCGCCCGGTTCTACCTGCTGCACCGTGAGCTTCGCCGACAGCGCGTCCAACGGGACGGGAAAGACGGCCGGGTCCATTTGCTGACGTAGGATCGCCTCGAGCGAAGTAGTCCCCTGGCGTGAGCCCCAGATCCGCACCGCGTTCCCGGGGGCGAAGAACGGCTTGAAGTGGGGCAGCCCCTGGATATGGTCCCAGTGGGCGTGCGACAGCAGGATCTCCGCCAGCACCGCGCCCTCCTGGTGCTCCACCAGCTCGCGTCCCAGCGCCCGGATCCCCGTGCCCGCGTCGAGGATGACGAGCTGTCCGGCTCCCTTCCTCCCGCCGGTGCCCTCCACGGCGACGCACGGCGTGTTGCCGCCGTAGCGCGCGGTGTGGGCTCCGGGGGTAGGGATGGAACCCCGCGTCCCCCAAAAGGTCACCGTGTAGGCCATCGGTCCCGGCACCGCCGCACCCTTTAGCGCTAAGTTATGGAAAATTCGAGAGGTAGGACAAGCCGCGCCCTCACCCGACCCGAGTGACCCACCTCACGACCGTCCGGCAGACGCTTCCAGCGCGGCGCGGTCGCGAATCAGGATCTCGCGGCGACTGATTTCGATGTAGCCCTTGTCCACTAGCTCGCGCATCGTGCGGCTCACGGTCTCGCGCGACGACCCGATCATCTGGGCGATGGTGTGGTGCGTGAGGCGGCGCGTGATCTTGTCGGACCCCGCCTCGTCGGCGAGGTCGAGCAGCAGCTGCGCCACGCGGCCGTTTACATCGAGCAGCACCAGGCTCCCGACCTTCTCGTCCACGCGCCGCAGGCGGCGCGACAGCTCCCGCAACAGCCCCATGGCGATGCCGGGCGACTGCTGCAGGATGGCCTGGAAGTCCTCCCGCCGGATCACGAGCAGGTTCGAGTCCTCCATCGCGATCACGTGCGCCGAGCGAGGCTCCTCGTCGATGAGCGACATCTCCCCGAAGAAATCCCCCTCGCCCAGCACGGAAAGGATGACCTCACGGCCGTCCTCGCCGATGAGCACGACCTTCACCTGCCCGGTGGCGACGACATAGAGCGCGTCGCCCGGGTCGTCCTCGAACAGGATGACCGAGTTGCGCGGATAGCTCCGCTCACGGGTGATTTCGGCCACCCGCTCGAGCTCGACGGGTGCTAGCTGGCTGAACAGCGGGACCTTTTGGAGGATCGCCGTAACCGACACGATAGGCTTCCCCTGGAGGGCGTGGTGGGGTGAATGGTCGGGCAAGCTTACGTACAAGCCGCGCTGGTGTCAATTCGGCGGGGGCCTCGCTGCTTGCCGCCAACTTGCGGCGCCAGTTATATTTCCACACTTCGTGCCGTTCGACTTTCAGTCAAGGATCGAGTGCTGTGAAACCCGGGATTCACCCTGCCTATCGGCGGGCCACCGTGCAGTGCGCCTGCGGCAACAGCTTCGTGACGCGCTCCACCGTGCCCCTGATTCATGTCGAGGTTTGCGCCAAGTGCCACCCGTACTACACCGGTAAGCAGAAGCTCATGGATACGGCCGGGCGGGTGGAGCGTTTCCGCCAGAAATACGGGACCGAGAAGGCCTCAGGCTGACGTATGGAGGCCCGACTCCGCCAGGCGCTCGCGCGGGCGGAGGAGGTCGCCCGAGAGCTGGCCGACCCCGAGACCGCGCGGAATCCGGCCAAGCTCAAGCAGCTGGGTCGTGAGCACGCCCGGCTCGATCAGATCCGCCAGACGCACGAGCGCTTGGACCGCCTCATGGGGGAGCTCGCCCAGGCGCGCGAGGTGCTCCACGACCGGGATCCCGAGCTGTCGCAGCTGGCCCGGGCGGACGTTGAGCGGCTGCAGCCCGAGATCGACCGGCTGGAGCGGCGGCTGGCCGATCTGCTGACCCCCGCGGACCCCCTCGACGACCGCGATGCGATCGTGGAGATCCGCGCCGGCACCGGAGGGGACGAGGCGGCCCTGTTCGCGGCTGCCCTGTTTCGCATGTACACGCGGTTCTGCGAGCGGCGGGGCTGGAAGGTGGAGGTCGTCTCGCTCTCGGAAGGAAATCTCGGGGGCTTGAAGGAGGCCATCTTCGCCGCCCGGGGCCCCGGTGTCTACGGGACGCTGCGGTACGAGTCGGGCGTCCACCGGGTGCAGCGCGTTCCCGTCACCGAGGCGCAGGGGCGCATCCACACGTCCGCCGCGACCGTCGCGGTGCTTCCCGAGGCGGAGGAGGTCGACGTAAAGATCGAAGAGAAAGAGCTCCGGATCGACGTGTTCCGCTCGCAGGGTCCGGGCGGCCAGAGCGTCAACACGACCGACAGCGCCGTGCGCATCACCCACCTGCCCACGAACGTCGTGGTCCAGTGCCAGGACCAGAAGAGCCAACTCCAGAACAAGATCCGTGCGCTCGAGGTGCTGCGCTCGCGCCTGCTCGACAAGATGATCGCCGAGCAGGAAGCGGCGCGGGCCCGCGAGCGCCGGGCCCAGGTGGGCACAGGCGACCGCTCGGCCAAGATTCGCACTTACAACTTTCCGCAGAATCGTGTGACCGATCATCGCATCCACTACACCGTCCACAACCTCTCCGAAGTGCTGGACGGCAACCTCGATGATCTCATCAACGCCTTGCGGCTCGCGGGCGAGAAGGAGCGGCTCAGTGCCTGAGCGCACCGCGCACGGCTCCACCATTCGCGACGCACTCACGGACGCCGCCCAGCGTCTGGGGGCCGCCGGCCTGCCCAGGCCGCGCCGCGAAGCCATCATGCTGTGGGCCGCCGTCGCCGGTGGGGGAACCAAGCCGGGCGATGTGTGGCTGCAGCAGGATCAAGAGCCAGCGGCCGAGCTGGTGGAGCGGTTCAGTCGGGCGGTGGAGCAGCGTTCGAGCGGGGTCCCCTTCGCGTACGCCGCGGGCCGCACGGGCTTCCGCACCCTCGATTTGCGGCTCGACCCACGGGCGCTCATTCCGCGACCGGAAACCGAAGGACTCGTGGACCGCGTGCTCGCCTGGTCGCAGCGCGTGCAACCTGAAACCTGGAACGTGCAACGGGGTGGGCGGTGGGGGGTGGTGGCGGACGTTGGGACCGGGTGTGGCTGCATTGCGTTGGCGCTGGCTGTCGAAGGACGGTTCGAGCGGGTGATCGCGGTCGAACGCTCCGCCGAGGCCGCGGCGCTCGCGCGCGAGAACGTGGCGCTGGTGCGGCCGTCGGTCCCGGTCGAGATGCGTGAGGGGGACCTGCTCGCGCCGCTCGCGGGGCAGCGCTACCGCGCCATCGTATCCAATCCTCCATACCTTACGGAGGGGGAGTACGCGGCGCTCGACCCCGCGGTGCGGCTGTTCGAGCCGCGTGAAGCGCTGGTGAGCGGGGGAGACGGGCTCACGGCGACGCGGGCCCTGCTTGCGGGCGCCCGGGCGCTGCTCGAGCCGGGTGGGTTCCTGGCGCTGGAGATCGACGAGCGGCGCGCCGATGCGGTACGGACGCTCGCCCTGCGGTACCACTGGTCGCGGGTGGCGCTGTATGATGATCTGTTCGGCCGGCCGCGCTTCCTGCTGGCTGGTATCGACGAGGAGGGGGGCACGTGATCGACCAGAAGGCGAGCGAGCTGGGGCGGCTCTTGGGACAGAGCGAAGAGTACAAGACGCTGCTCCGGGCCAGTGAGCGGATGAAGGAAGACGCAACCTGCCGGCAGCTGCTCGCCGAGGTCGAGCGTATCGCCCAGGATATCGAGCGGGCGACACAGGAGGGGCGCGAGCCCGCTAAAGATCAGGTGGAGAAATACGACCGTGCGCTCCAGAGCGTCCAGGCGAATCCGGTGTATCAGCAGGTCGTGGCCGCGCAGGCTAATTTCGAGAAGCTCATGGCCAAGGTGAACGCGCGGATCTACGAGGGTATGAAGCAGGGGGCGGCGAGCCCCATCATCACGCTGGGCTGATGGGCGTCTTCATCGTGGTGGAGGGCCCGGAAGGGGCGGGAAAGTCCACCCTGGTGCGCTGGCTGGCGGCGCGGCTCGTGGCCGAGGGACTCCCCGCGAGGGCGGTGCGGCAGCCGGGCGGGACGCCGGTGGCGGAGGCGGCGCGCAAGGTGGCGCTCAAGTTTCCGCACGCGATGTCGCCGGTCGCGGAGTTGTTCCTGTTTCTCGCGGCCCGGGCCGACCTGGTGCAGCGGGTGATCCGGCCGGCGCTCGAGGCAGGGCAGCTGGTGGTGGCGGACCGATTCGACCTCTCCACCATCGCGTACCAGGTGGCGGGGGGCGGATTGCCGGCGGACGACGTCGGCCATGCCATTCGGCTCGCCACCGGCGGTCTCGTTCCGGACGTCATGCTGGTGCTGGACGTGCCGGTCGAAGTGGGGCGGGCCCGGCAACGGGCCGCGCGCAAAGTTCAGGACCGGTTCGAGCGCCAGGATGACGCGTTTCACCGGCGCGTGCTCGACGCGTACCGCCGCGCAGCCGGGCCGGGCGTGGTGCACATCGATGCGACACAGTCCAAGAAGTCCGTGCGGGACACCGCGTGGCGCGAGGTCATGGCGGTGACCGCACTCTCAACACGAGGCGTCTCATGAAGCTCCGCAACGTCGTGATCGTCACTGCAGTAGGAGGATTGGCGCTGGCCACAGGGGGCTGGTTGTTGCAGCGGCAGGCCGAGCCCACGGGGTCCGTCTACCAGCAGGCGCGGCTGTTCGAGGACGTACTCGCGCACGTCGCCGACTTCTACGTCGATTCGATCGAAGAGCGTCGGCTGTATCAGATGGCCATCGACGGCATGCTCGACCAGCTGCACGATCCGTATTCGGTGTTCCTGAAGCGGGACGATTTCCGGGCGCTCAACGAGGCCACGACCGGCAACTACGGCGGTTTGGGCATCCAGATCGACGTACGCGACGGGTGGATCACGGTGGTGGCGCCGCTCCCCGACACGCCCGCGGAGCGCGCGGGGATCCAGTCGGGCGATCAGATCATCGCCTTGGACGGCCGCTCGACCGAGGGCTGGAAGAACGATCAGGCCGTGAAGCAGCTGCGCGGCGAGCCGGGCAGCGCAGTGGAGCTCAAGGTGCGTCGAGTCGGCGTGGACGGCTCGCTCGCCTTCAAGCTCACCCGCGCCACGATCCACATCCGCTCGGTCCAGGTCTCGATGATGCTCGACGACAAGGTCGGCTACGTCCTGCTCTCGCCCGTGAGCGAGACGTCCGCGCAGGAGATGACGGACGCGGTGACCGGCCTGGTCCAAAAGGGAATGAAGTCGCTGGTGCTCGACCTGCGGAACAACCCCGGAGGGCTGCTCGACCAGGGCGTGGCGGTGAGCGAGCTGTTCCTCGACCCGGGGCAGGAGGTCGTGGCGACGCGCGGCCGGGCGACCAACACCTCCAAGACTTACCGCGACGCGAAGCCGCAGCCGTGGCCGCAGCTTCCAGTGGTCGTGCTCACCAACGGGGGCACCGCGAGCGCAGCCGAGATCATCACCGGGGCGCTGCAGGATCACGACCGCGCGGTGGTCGTGGGCACGCCGACCTTCGGCAAAGGGCTGGTGCAGTCGTTGTGGCAGCTCACGCCCGAGACCGCTCTCAAGCTCACGACGGCTCGCTGGTTCACGCCGAGCGGTCGGACAATCCAGCGCAAGAGCAAGAACGAAGAAGACCAGCTGGCGCAGGCCGAGGCCGCGGAGCTGGGGCACGATAGTACCAAGGTCGATTCCTCATTGGTATTTCACACAGATCACGGCCGGGTCGTCATAGGGGGCGGCGGCATCAAGCCGGACCTGTTCGTCGCACCCGACACGTTCACGACCGCGGAGCGTGGCTTCTTCAAAGCGCTGGGCAACAAGATTCCGACCTACCGCGACGTGGCTACCGGGTACGCTCTGGAGGTCAAGACCGCGGGCCGCGTGAAAACTCCGGACTTCACGGTCACACCGGATGTGGCGGACGAGGTCATCCGGCGGCTGCGGGCGCGGGGCGTCGCCGTGCCGGACAGTGTCGTCGCGGGCGCCCGCAACGTCATCACCCAGGATCTGGGATACGAGATCGCGCGCTATGTCTTCGGGCGTCCCGCGGAAGTGCGCCGCCAGCGCGAGGAGGACCGCCAGGTGCGCGCCGCCCTGGCGTTGGCGCACCGCGCCAAGTCGCCCCAGGATCTCCTCTCCCTGGCCGCCGCTCAAACGCCCGCGTCCTCGCGGAACTAGATTGCCGCCCCACGTCGTGGGGATCATCGGGGCCGGCCGCGCCGGGGTCGGATTGGCGCTGGCGCTGGCCCGCGTAGGAGAGGGGAAGGGGGGGCGGGGGCGCGTGCGGGGGGGCTACGACGTGCGCCTGCACGGCCGCAGCAAGAAGCCGGTCCCCAAGCCGCTCAAACTCACCGTTGGTCCCGAGAACGAGCCGCCCGCCTGGATTGCCCAGGCGGGCGTCGTCATTCTCGCCGTGCGGGACGACGCGATCCGGCCCCTGGCGGAGGCGCTGGCCCGTGCCGGGGCGATCCGGGCCGAGCAGGTAGTGCTGCATCTCTCCGGCGCTCAAGGCCAGGAGGCGCTCGGCGCCCTGGTTGCATCCCGCGCTGCCCTTGGGTCGCTCCACCCGCTGCAGACCATCTCCGATCCGGAGCGCGCCCCGGAGCGGCTAAAGGGCGCCTGGGCCGCTGTTGAGGGGATGCCCCGCGCGGTGCAGGCCGCAGAGGGGTTAGCGCAGGACCTTGGTCTGCGACCGTTCCACATCCCGTCCAAGGCCAAGCCGATTTACCACGCGAGCGCGGTGTTCGCGTCCAACTACTTCGTGGTGGTCGAGGCGGTGGCTCAGCGCCTGCTGCGGCATGCGGGATTGTCGGACGCGGAGGCGTGGCAAGCGTTGCGTCCGTTGGTCGAGGGCACGCTCGAGAACATGAGTCGGCAGGAGCCGATGGCTGCGCTCACCGGGCCGGTGGCACGAGGCGACCAGGCGACCATTCGTCGCCATCTCGAGGCGTTGACGCACGACGATGCCGTGCTGTATCGCGCGCTGGGGCGCGCGGCGCTCGAGCTTGCGCAGAAGCGAGGCATGGACCAAGCGACTGCGGCTCGGGTGGCGGTGGCCCTCGAAACGGATCTGCCACCCGTGATTCGTAAAGCGTAGTAGTTAGTAAACAGTAACGGTTCTTCGAGGAGGTCGTCGAGGGTGTGGGCCTCGGCAGCAAACTGCGTTACGCCGTCTTCACGATCATCGGGCTGGCCGGATTCTTCGGCCTGGTTGCGGGAGCTTACTCCGGGCCCGCGCAGGCCGCTTCCGCCGGCATCAAGTTGCCCTTTCTGTTCTTCGCGACGTTCGCGGTCTGTTTCCCGGCGTTTTTCGTGGTGCAGGTACTGGTGGGCTCACGCCTGCGGCTGCTGCAGGTGGCCGTGTTGGTGTTCGGCGCTTTGGCGCTCACCTCAGTGCTGCTCGCCGCCTTCGTGCCGATCACGGCGTTCTTTCTCATCACCGGCGCGAACTACTACTTCCAACATCTTCTGAACATCGCGATCGCGAGCGTGGCCGGATTGTTCGGCATGTACGCTCTGCATGAGGGACTGAGTGTCGTCTGCGAGAAGCGCGGGGTATACCCTCGCAAAGCGCTCACGATCATGCGCGCGTGGGCAGTGTTGTTCGCTTTCGTCGGCATTCAGCTGGCGTGGAGTCTTCGCCCGTTTCTCGGGGACCGCAATCAGCCCTTCCAGGTGTTCGGACGCTACCAGGGCAACTTCTACGCGGCGATCATTTACGCGGTGAACAAGCTGCTGCACGGCGACGAGACGCCGATCGCACCGCCCGGCAAGCGGGACACAATCCCGCGATTCCGCGGCTTTATCATCCCGCCGATTGACACGGCGGCCGACTCCGCCCAGCGGCGCAAGCGTCCATGACCGGGGACGGCGACAAGACTCGCGGGCCGTCGCGCGACAACGAGATCCTAACGATCGAGGAGATCGCGGCCTATTTGCGGCTCACTCCGCAGACGATCTACAAGTGGGCGCAGGAGAAACGGATTCCGGCGGCGAAGCTCGGGAAGGAGTGGCGCTTTCGGAAGAGCATCATCGATCGCTGGTTGGACGAGCAGATCCTAAGCAGCGAATCGGGCTTCGAGCACTTGAAGAAGTAGCCTACTGATCCACGACCCGTACGCCGGCGGGGGGCGAAAACGTGAGCTCGCGCCCGGGCACGCCGGTGTTTACGCGGATGTTTCGCAGGATCACCGTGCGCTCCTGGCCGGAGCTCTCTTCGATGTCGACGCGGTGTACGAGCCCGTCCTCCCGACCCACCCAGATCGTCGCTTCGCTGTAGGGCTGCTCGTGGCTCTTCGGCACGAGTCTGATCACGTCGACCGGCCCTGCCTCCGGGAGCGAGTCGGCACGGACGTACTGTGCCGTGTAACGCTCACGCGGCTGCTCCACGAACTGTCCGATCAAATTGGGGCCGGTGGTGCCGTATTCGGGAATGTGCGAGCGGATCACCTGGCCGGGTGTGGTGCTGGGCGTGTACAACCAGAGGAAGCGGCCGTCGGCCACGATGCGATCGCCCTTGGGCGCGGTGAACCGCATCGCGAAACGGCTGGGACGCATCTGGTATAGCCGGCCACGCGTCGTGTCGGGGGATCCGATCATCGGATTCGTGATGATCTGGACGAAGTCGGCCGACAAGCTGGTGATCGTCTGGTAGGTCGCGCTGGCGCGGTCGAGGATCGGCCAGGGGTCGGGTGTCCGGAGGCCGAGGAAGATTCCGAGTGCAACGAATGCGGAGTGCGGATTGCGGAATGCGGAATTGCAGAACCGTCTTCCGGCAACTGGGCCCGCCTGAGTACCCCGAAACCGGCCCATCAATTCCGCATTCCGCATTCCGAATTCCGCACTTGTCTTAGGCCCCCACCGACACCGGCTCCGCCACCCGCCGGCCGATCACCTCGGCGATCACGCGCACCTCGCGCATCAACTGGGCGAACTGGTCGGGGAACAGCGTTTGTGCCCCGTCCGAAAGCGCCTGCTCGGGATTGGGGTGCACTTCGATCATGATGCCGTCCGCGCCCGCGGCGACCGCCGCACGTGCCATCGGGATGACCTTGTCGCGCAGCCCCGTGCCATGGGACGGGTCCGCGATGATCGGCAAGTGCGACAGTTTGTGCACCACGGGAATGGCGGTGAGGTCGAACACGTTGCGCGTCGCCGTGTCGAAGCCACGGATGCCGCGCTCGCACAGAATCACGTCGTGGTTTCCTTCCGCGAGCACGTATTCCGCCGACAGCAGCAGCTCTTCGATGGTCGCGGCCATGCCGCGCTTCAGGAGCACGGCCTTCTTGGCCCGGCCCGCCGCCTTGAGCAACGAAGAGTTCTGCATGTTACGGGCGCCGATCTGGATGATGTCCGCGACCTCGGCCACGTAACTGACGCCTTCGGGATCCATCGCCTCGGTGCAGATAAGGAGGCCTGTTTCCTCGCGCGCCTTGGCGAGCAGCTTGAGCCCCGGCCGCCCCAGCCCCTGGAACGCGTAGGGAGACGTGCGCGGCTTCCACGCGCCGCCGCGCAGGATCACGGCACCCGCGTCCTTCACCACCCGGGCCGCCTCGATGATCTGCCGCTCGCTCTCGACCGAGCACGGCCCCGCAATCGCGACGACTTCAGTGCCGCCCACGGCGACGCCGCCGGGCAGCCGCACCACGCTGTTCTCGGCTTTCCACTCCCGGCTCACCTGCTTGTACGGCTTGGTGACGTGGATGACGTCCTGGACGCCGGGGAGGCCTTCCAGCCGCGAGGCGTCGACCCGCCCGTCGTTGCCGACCAGGCCAACGGCCGTGCGCTGCGCCCCCGGCATGGGCCGGGCCTTGTAGCCCATCTCCTCGATCACCGCGATGACGCGCCGGACCTCGTCTTCCGTCGCGCCGTGGCGCATCACGATCAGCACCTACTTGCCTCCGATGGTGAACCGGTCGCCGTCGCGGGCCGCGGTCACCCGCCCGGGGAACCGCGTCCCGGCCGCTCGCGCCGGGTCCGAAGTCTCTACCGGAGGATAGAAGTGCGTCAAGACGAGCTGTCGGGCCTTGGCGTCCCGGGCCAGCTCGCCCGCCTGCTCCGGGGTGAGATGGATGTCCATGGCCATCTCCTTGGGGAGCGAGCACTCCGCCAGCAGCAGGTCGGCCCCGCTGGCCCAGCGGGCCAGCTCGCTCGAGGGCCCCGTGTCACCGGTGTAGACCAGCCGGCCCTCGGGCGCGGTGAGAGACAGCGCCACGCTTTCGGACGTATGGGGCACCGGGAAGGTCTCGAGGCTCACGTCGGCGTCGAGCGGGAACGGCTCGCCGGTCTGCACGTCCAGGATGCCGATCGGGAAGCCCGGGTCGAGCAGCCAGGGCCCGTATCCCTCGGCGAGCTGTTTCACGAGCCGTACCACCCCGCGCGGGCCGAGGATCACGAGGGACTCCTGGCGCGGCGGCACGGTGGTGTACTTGAGCGCGTACACCAGCATGGGCAGCTCGCCCCAATGGTCCGGGTGGAAGTGCGACAGGACCACGTGGGTGACCTGATGCCACGGCAGGCCGAATTGCGCGAGCCGGTGCAGCGCCCCGGCGCCGCAGTCGAACAGGATCTTGAGGTTACCGCGACTCACCCAGTGGCATGCCGACGTGCGGGTGGCCGACGGCGCGACCGTCCCGGTGCCGACCGTGACCAATTCCACTCAGGCCGGCTCCATCTGACCGAGTCGCACGCCGACGATGGTCGAGACGCCGGGTTCCTGCATGGTGACGCCGTACACGGCGTCGGCGGCCTGCATGGTGCGCGGGTTGTGCGTGATGACGATGAACTGCGTCAGGTCCTTGAACTCGGCGAGCAGGCGCACGTAGCGGCCCACGTTGGCGTCGTCCAGGGGCGCGTCCACTTCGTCGAGCAGACAGAAGGGACTCGGCTTGGTGAGAAAAATCGCGAACAGCAACGACACGGCGACCAAGGTGCGCTCGCCGGACGAGAGCAGGTGGATCCGCTGCGTGCGCTTGCCGCGCGGCGCTGCGTGGATCTCGATCTCGCTCTCGAGCGGCTCGTCTTCGTTGGCGAGCCGCACGTCGCACTCGCCGCCGCCGAACAGCGTCTGGAACACGGTGCGGAAATTCTCCCGCACCTTGGCGAACGACTCGAGGAACATCGCCTTGGCGGTCTGGTCGATCTCGCGCGCCGCCTGCTGGAGCGACTGGCGCGCGGCCACAAGGTCGTCCCGCTGGGTCATCAGGAACTCGAGGCGCTTGACCTCTTCGCCGTGCTCGTCCACGGCGAGGGCGTTGACGGGGCCCACCGCGTCGATGGCCGCCCGCAACCGCTCGTCCTCCTGTCGCAGCCACTCGAGGTCGCCGGCGACCTCGGGCGCCTCGGCCAGCAGACGATCGAGGGGCTTGCGCCACTCGGCCTCGACCCGCGCGACGAGCCCGCGCCGGCGGCCGACGATCTCCGTGCGCTCGAGCTCGAGCTTGTGCTCCTCCGCGCCCCGCGTGTCCAGCGCCTTGCGCGTGTCCTCGAGGGCCGCCTCCGTCTGCGCGACGCGGGCGTCCGCCGCCTCGACCTGCGTTCCGGCCTCACGCGCGGCGCCTTCCAGCGCCACGAGCGCGAGGCGACGCTCCTTGAGCTGGTCCTCCCACTGGGTGCGCTGGGCCGTGAGGGTCGCGGTGTCCTGCTCGAGCGCGCCGATCTCTTCGGCCAGCGTGGCAGACTGGCGGCGCGCCTCCTCGGCCTCCGCCGCGGCGCGGCTGGTGCGCTCACGCGCGGAGCCGAGGCGCGCCTCAACCTGGGCCGCATCCACCTGCCAGCGCACCCGCTGCTCCCGCGCCGCCTCCTGCTGCCCCTCGAGATCGACCAGCCGGGCGCGCTCGCGACCCAACCGCTCGTCGAGGCGGACACGATCCACCTCGTGCCGCTCGAGGTCCGCGTGCAGCGACTCGAGCCGGGCTTCCACCTCCGCCAGGCGCGCCGACAGCCGCTCCACCTGCGCGGTCGCGTCGGCGGCTTCGCGCTGGGCGTGCGCGGCGGCGCGCTCCGCGTCGTCCTTCAGCGCCCCCCCCTCGAGCTCCTGCTGGCGGGCCCGCTCCGCCGCCTCGCCCGCGGCCGCGAATGCGGCCTCGGTCGCGGCGAGCTCGGCGAGGGTGCGCTCCAGCGTGGTGGCCACGCCGCCCCGGCGCGCCTCCGCCTCTCGCACCTCCTGCGCCAGCGCTTCGAGCTCGGCGCGGCGCTCGAGCGGCCCCCCGGCCGCCGTGGTGGATCCCGCCAGAAACACGGCGCCGTTGGCCCGTCGCAGCGCGCGTCCTCCGGCCTCGCCATCCTGCAGGACTTCGTGGCCGGCAAGCAGCGCGCGCACCCACGCGGCTGCCGGGCCGTCTACGCGCAGGTCGTCCTTGAGGGGATTGCCGTCCGCCGTCAGCCGCGGTCCCGGCACGCTTGGCAGCAGTACCAGCGGCCCGGGCTGCGCCTGCTCGTGCCAGCGGCGGATCGTGTCAACGGCGGCCGCGTCGCGCACCAACACGGCGTGCAGCCACTCGCCTAACAGCTGCTCGGCGAGCACGGCGTCGCGCCGGCTGGTGCGCACGAAGTCCGACAGCGGCCCGATCACCGCGTCGCCGAACCGCGCCCGCTCCTTGAGCAGGGCCTGGGCTGCTGGGGCAAGCCCCACGCGCTCGCGCTCCAGCTCCGCGAGGGCGTCGCGCCGCGCCGTGACCTGTGCGAGGGCTCCCTCGGCCTGGCGCCGGGCGGCACGACCGTGCGTCTCTTGCTCCTTGAGCTCGGCCACGCGCCGTCGCGCCTGCTCGAGGGCATTCGCTGCCTGTGCCGCCGCCTTGGCGAGCCCCGTCGCCTCCTGCGACCGCGTGCCCACCTGGGCCGTCGCCGCCCACTCGGTCTCGGCGCGCCGGGCCCGCTCCTGGGACGCGTCCGCGAGCTGCTGCCCCAGTTCCGCGCGCTCCCGCTCGAGCGCCGCCCGCTCGCCTTCGAGCGCTCGGAACCCCTCGGCCCGCCGCTGCAGGTCCTCCTCGAGCTCGCGCACCGCCGCGCGTTGAGCCATCAACCGGTCGCGCCCCTCCTGCTCGAGGGCGGTGCGACCAGTCAGCTCCTGGCCGACCGACGCGAGGTCCCGCTCCGCCGCGTCGCACTCCGCCGCGGCCGCGGCTCGCTCGCGCTCCGCTTGGGAGGCGCGCGCCTCCTCCTGCTCCCGCCGCTGCGACGCGGTGGCGCGCCGCTGGCCGGCGTTGCGCAGCCGCTCGGCGGCGAGCGCCAGATCGCCTTCCAGTCGCCCTGTCTCGAGCTTCGCATCGGCCAGGCGGCGCTCCACCTCCGTGCGACGCGCCTCGGCCGTATGCCGCGCCTGAACCCCCGCCTCCCGCTCCCGCTCTGCCGCCTCCAGCCGGGCGCGCTCGCCGGGCAGGGCCGCCGCCAGCTGCTCGGCCCGCTGGCCCAGTCCGCCCAGCGTCAGATCGAAGTCCTCGAGCTCGCGCCGCACCAGCGTCAGGGCGACGCCGAAGCGCTCCTCGATCATTTTGCCGTGGCGCTCCGCCTTACCGCGCTGGCGCGCCAGGCTCCGCACCTGCGTCTGCACCTCGCTGACCAGGTCCTCGAGCCGGGCGAGGTCCGCCGCCGTCTCCTCGAGCCGGCGCTCGGTGCTGGTCTTGCGGTCGCGGTACAGCCCGATGCCGGCCGCCTCCTCGAACAGGGCGCGCCGCTCTTCCGCCTTCTCGGAGAGCAGCGCCTCGATCATTCTCGCCTCCATCACCACGGCCGCGTCGGCGCCCAGGCCGGTGCCGCGCAGCAGGTCCTGAATGTCCCGCAGCCGCACCGCCGAGCGATTGAGGAGGTACTCGCTCTGCCCCGAGCGGGAGAGCCGGCGCGTGACCACGACCTCCTGGTACGCGATCGGGAGCGTGCCATCGGAGTTGTCGAACACCAGCGACACTTCCGCCACGTTGACCGGACGTCGCCCGGTCGAGCCTTGGAAGATGACGTCTTCCATTTTCCCGCCGCGCAGCAGGCGTGGCGACTGCTCGCCCAGGACCCAGCGGACCGCGTCGGAGATGTTGGACTTGCCGCAGCCGTTCGGCCCCACGATGGCGGTGACGCCCGCCTCGAACGGCAGCTCGACCGCGCCCGCGAACGACTTGAAGCCCGACAGCTCGAGCCGGGTGAGTCTCATGGAGTCGTCTTTATCCTGGTGACGAGAGTGGCCTGAACGCCGGCCCGCTTGAGCCGCGCCTCGAACAGGCTGGCTTGCTCGGGCGTCTCGAACGCACCCGCCAACAAGCGCGAACCCGTGCCCCACGGCACGGCCGGAATGCCGCGCGCCCGCAGGGTCCGGACGGTAGGCGCGCGGTCGCTCAGCGAGAGCGAATAGGGAGCGCGCAGCACATCTCCCTGGCCGCGCGTGGCCAGGCCGTGCTTCCACAACCCGGTGCGGGCGGCGACGGCGGAGTCGCGCGTCGGGAACGCGCCGGCCAGCACGCGATACCACACGGTGCTCCCCCGGCGATCGTCCAGCGCGATCGGGGTGACGAACGGCGTGACCCCGTCCGCCGCCAGGCGGTCGGCGAGGGCGATCGCCTTGTCCAGTCGCGCGTACGCGGCGAGCTGAACGGTCCAGGCGAGTGAATCGACGCGGGGGGGAGCCGGCGCGGCCGCGACCGGGCGGGCACGCACCGGCGCCACCGCGGTGGGGGCGGGAACGGGCGCCCGGCGTTGCTCGGCTCCGCGGGCCAGCAGCGCCCAGCTGCCGGCCGCGCCGGCCGCGAGCGTCGCCGCCACGACCACCGGGCGAGACAGCTTATACGGCGGGCGCGCCACAGAGGCCGAGATGCGTCCGGGCGGGGGCGCGACCGCTCGCCGGTCCGGCACCGGCGCAGCCGCCGGGGTCCAGCGGTCGCGCACCACGCCCAGCAGCGGGACGCCGCGCTCCATTACGGCGGTGATCCCCTGACCGATGGACGACTCGGGCTCGTAGCCGTCAGGCGACAACACGATCAATCCGTCCGGGACGGCGGAGAGTCGGGCGAGGGCGCCGGCGGAGAGATACAACAGCAGCAGCGCGTCCTCGACTCGGAAGCCGCCCTGCAGCTTCTTCCAGCGCGGATTCGCGAACAGGTCACCCGCGTGCGCGGTCACCGTCCCCGCGGCGATGAAGAACACGCGGTCGATCTCGTGCGCCGCTTTGGTGAGCGACACATCGTACTCGAACGCGTCCACGATCCCCTCGGTCGGCGTGAGGCCGACCGTCTCGTGGAGCATCGGCTGCTCCAGCCACAGGTCCACGAGGGCGATGCGCCGATTGCTCAGCGCCGCGGCGCGGGCGACGTCCCACGCGGCGCCCGCGGCCCACTTCAGGTCACCTGTCGCCGGGACCAGCGCGACGAGCGCTTGCCCGGTGACCAGCGATGGCACCAGCGCGTCGAGGCGCGAGCGCGGCAGCGGGCGGACGGTCACGGCGTCGGTTGGTAGATCCAGAAGGGGCGGCCGAGCTTGCGGCCGATGCCCTCGGCCTGCGCCCGGGTGGGGTAGGGCCCGAGCACCACCCGGTACCCGTCGTCGGGATTGCGCGGCTGGAGCACGCGCGCGGCGAGCCCCGCGCGGGTGAGCTGTTGCGCCATCTCCGTCGACCAGGCCTCGTTCTGTGAGGTCGACACCTGCACGTACATCGGTCCTTCGGGCCCCGCCGTATCGGATGCCGCACCCTGATCGGGCTGCGCACCTGCGTCTCCGAAGGCGCCGCGATAGGCGCCACGCGGCCGCCAGCCGGTGAGCATCCACAGGTCCCCACCACCGCCCTTGACGCGTCCCGTCGGAGCGAGCGAGTCGGGGCGGTACGCGACTATGTCGTCGCCCTGGCGCACCAGCAGGGCGCCGTCCGGAGCAATCGCCGGCAGATCCGTACGCCATGCACTCGCCAGCGTCCCGACCAGCCGTTTCACCGGGAGGTCCACGATAAACACGGAGTCTCCGGCGGCGGGCTTGGCCAAGAGCCAGCGTCCCAGCGGGTCGAGCCGGATCGTGGCCGCAGGCAGCGGAAGCGCGATGCCGTCGATCTCTTCGCGGTCGTAGCGGTCGATCGCCGCCAGCCCGGGCTCGGTGCGCCGGGCGACGTAAATGCGATGGCCCGAGGGCGAGAACACCAACGCGCGCGGATGATCGGCGAGCCGGACGAAGCCAGCCTCGCGGCGACCCAGCGGGTCCATGAGGACCACCCCCGAGTCGGCGGCTATGGCGACCAGATCACCCCAGCGCGTCGCCGCCACGTCGCTCCCGGCCGGCAGGGGGCGAGCGGTGGGCGGTTGATCCGCGGCGGCGGTGATGAGCGATGGTGGGTCGGCCACGACCAGGCGCTGGTCGGCAGCCCCGAACAACTGCAGCGGCACGCCCGGAAGGGGCTGCGGCCAGGCCACCCGCACCCGGCGTGCGACCGACACGACGCGGCGCTTCGCGTCCACCGTATAGAGCGTTCCGTCTGGACCGAGCGTCGCTTGCTCTATCCCTGAGGCCACCGTGTCGACTCGAGCACTGCCGAGATCGAGCGCGAGCACGTCGCTCTTCGGGGTCGTGGTGCTGGTGTCCTTCTTGACCTTGACGCGCGCACCCTTTTTCGTCGCGGCTGTGTCCTTCGTGGGAGTGGTGACGTAGAGGAATTCCGCTTCAGTGTCGAGCCCGATGACCCGGGTGACCGGGGGGAGTTTGCCGCGAATGGCGGTGGGGACCTCCACCATGGCGGGCAGGCGATACACGCGCGGGGCCCCCCCTTTGGTCGGGATGCGGATCGCGACACCGGCGGTGCGGGCGGCGCCGGCGGCTGCGCGGCTAACCGCTTGCTTGGCAGGCGGTTGCGACGATGATGCGGCGGGCGTCCGGGACCGACAGCCCCCGAGCGCCAGGCTGATGAGGACGAGGTATCGGGTACGCAAATGGCCTCGCCGGACAAGATAGGCAACCGGCGAGGCCAGGACAAGTGGTTTAGCGATGCGGAGTTAGAACGTTGGACCCAGACTCACCGTCCAGTACGGGTTGTTGTGCGGCCGGCTCAGGGGCTTGGTGTAGTCGAACCGCAGCACCACGAAGCCGAGGAAGTTCATCCGGATCGACCCGCCCCAGCTGCGCAATGGCGCGCGCACGGTCTCGGGATCGTCGCTGCTCGCCCGGCTCCATACGAGCTTCGAGTTGGAGTCCCAGGCCAGTCCGGCGTCGTAGAAAATGGCGCCCTCGATCGGGGGGAGCCCAACCGGCAGGAACCCGAGCACGAGGCTGCGGGTCAATGGGAAGCGCAGCTCTGCGCCCGCCACGGCCAGACGGGAGCCGATCAACTGGTCGAGCTCAGGGCAGCTGCCCTGTGTGGTGGCGCTGAGACACTCGTTGTTGATGATGGACCCGGCGGTGTAGCCGCGGAGCAGGTCGGTATTCCCGAGGAACGAGCGGAACAAGTCCGCGTCCCGTCCGAAGCGGCCGAAGAACAGGCCCCGGAGAGCGAGTGTGAACGGCCGGGCGAAGAAGTAGCGCCGCCAGTCGACCAGGCCCGCCGTGAATTTCCAGGCGCCGAAGCTAGGGGAGGCCTCAAGCCGCCAGCGGGAGCCCGAGAACGGGCCCACCCACCCGAACAGCGAGTTGTCGTGGACCAGGGCGAGCTGCGGTCCATAATAGCTCACGGAAGCGCCGTTGTCGGTCACGGGGTCCGCGACACCGATGATCTGGCCGAGCCCATCGACCAGGTAATCCTGCCTGAGAACGGCCTGACTGATATTGGAGAAATGCGCGCCCATCTCCAGGCGGGTGAAACGACTGAACGGGTAGACGCTCTGCGCGAACACGTCCCGAATCACGAACCGCTCGATCCGCGGGGTGACGATAAACGTGCCGTCGCCGTTGTTGACCACGCCCGTGGGCAGGTAGTAGTACAGCGGCTGCTGCGAGCCGCCGAACGCCCAATTCAGGCGGTGCGCCTGGTTGATGTAGGCGGCGAGGACCTGAGCCTCGCTCAGGCGGCCGTTCACCGAGCCCGAGAACACCATTGTGTGGTTGCCGAGGATGTCCGACAGCGAGATCGCGGTGCCGCCGAAGAAGCCGCGGCCGAAGTTATCCCGTTCGTAGCCGATGGTGGGCCGCGCCACGTAGTCCGGGCTGTACCGCGTGTGGTAGGCCTTGAACGTGAACTCGCTCGTGTCCGGCAGGGCGGGCGACGAGTCGATGAGGCTCTTCACCGAGACGGGCGCCGGTCCCGCACCGCTGTCGGGGGTCTGCGGCGCGCTGCCGGAGGCCCGGAACCCGGTGGACGAGCGATACACCGACGTTCCCGCGCGGGGCTGCGTATCGGCGGCCGTCGCGGCGACCGCGACCGGCGCCGGCCCAGCGAGCGCGCGGCGTTGCGCGGCGAGCAGCGAGGTGATCGGCGGCGTGGCGGGTGCCTGGTACGGCTGCCGTTTGAGCGAGCGGGGGTTGTCGACCGCGTACACGTTGTATTCGCCATCTTCGTAGTAGGCGAACGCGAGGCGATCGGCTTCGTGCGCCCAGGAGAGGCACGGTGACAGCGCCGTGATGCCCGAGACTCCCGTAAACACGTCGGTGAGCTGGTAGATCTTCCCGTCCGACAAGTCGTACAGGAAGATGTTGCTGATCCCGTTGCGGTCGGAGACGAACGCCAGCGACCGGCCGTCCGGGGCCCAGGCGGGATTGATGTTCTTCCCCTGGTCCATGTTCCGGAGAATATCGATCGAGCCCTTGTCGAGGTGGAACAGGGCGATCCGCAGGTTGCCGAACTTGAGCGCCTCGAAGTCGGTGGCGGCTCCGCGGTCGGTGACGAACGCGATCGTCTTCCCGTCGGGGGACCAGGACGGCTCGAGATCGGCGTACTTGTCGTTCGTCAGGCGGTGCAAGTTCGAGCCGTCGGCGTTCACGACGAACAAGTCCGAGATGCCGCCGTCGTACCCGGTGAACACCAGCTGCTTGCCGTCCGGCGACCACGACGGCGTCGTGAGCCCGTTCAGCGGCACGCGGATGCGGCGGACCTCTTCGTCCTTCTTCACGTCGAGAATCACGAGGTCGTCGCGGTCGCGACGCTTCGCGGCGATGGCGAAGTAGCGCCCGTCGGGCGAGAACGAGCCGGCCGAGTTGATGAAGCGGAGGCTCTCGTAGTTCGAGTTCAACGTCGACTTCACGAGCCGCCGCTTGACCCGACCCGTCTCCGCGTCGGCGAGGTAGAGGTCCACGAAGAAGGAATTCTTCTCGCTGAAGTACGCGATCTCGCGCCCGTCCGGCGACAGGGCGGGGGCGAGATGCAGCGTGCCATCGGACCGCTTCTGGGTGAGCAGCGGCTGGGCGATGCGGCGCGCCCGGTAGTGGTCGGCGAGCTGAGGCAGGTAGGTCGTCTGTACCGCGTCGCGCCATTCGCTCGACAGGTCATCGAGCGTGACGCCCAGGGCTCGCTTGAAGCCGCCCTCGACGCCGCTGGACACGGCGGCCTGGAGGATCTGCCCGATCGCCTCGTCGCCCCACTTCTCCCCGACGTAGGCCAGCAGCGCGTGGCCGAACCGGTAGGGGAAGATCCGCGGGTCGTACGTCATCTCCTCGACGGTCGGCAGGTGACCTTCCAGCGAGGCATCCCGCAGCCACATGGACGTGAGCGGATCGATCGGACCGATCGAGAGATACTCCGCCATTCCCTCCATGAACCAGCCGGGCAGGTTGGCGTTGACCAGGGTCTGCACGCCGGCGCCGATGCGGCCGCGGCTGATCACGTCATACTGGAACTGGTGCACCATCTCGTGGCCCAGCACGTGCTCCAGCTCCGCGTACGAGCCGGTGAAGGGCAACACCATCCGGTGCTTGAAGAACTCCGTGAAGCCGCCCGTTCCCTCGCCCAGGTCTTCGCTGGTGGTGTTGGTCTGCTGGAAGTCGGACTGCGAGGCGTACAGGATGATCGGCTTCCGCCCCTGGAACTGGTGGTGCAGGATGCGGGACAGGCGGGCGTACCACCGCTCGGCCATGCGCGCGCCGTCCAGTGCCGCCGTCCGCTCGGCCGGATAGTAGTAGACCTCGAAGTGCTCGGTTTGGATGATGCGGAAATCAAAGCGGAAATCAAAGGCTTGGTACTGGACCTTGTTCTGCCCGAAGTACTGCGCTGCGAGCGGCGCCGCGCCGAACAGCGCGAGCGCCGCCGCGATCCCGCCGATGCGTCGCATGACCATCATCCTTTCGACCCGCTGTCCGGTGCGGCCGCCGCGAGCACGGGAGCATCGCCCCACAGCCGCTCGAGCTGGTAGAACTCCCGCAATTCCGGATGGAAGACGTGCACCACGAAATCTACGTAGTCCAACAGCACCCATCGTCCTTGAGTGAGCCCCTCGACATGATGCGGCACCACCCCGCGAGGCGCCAGCGCCTCCATGAGATGCTCCGCCATGCCCCGCACGTGGGCGTCCGACGTGCCCGAAACGATGACGAAGTAGTCGGCCGCGGCCGTCAGGCCCCGCAGATCGAGCACCGTGGCGTCGATCGCCTTGCGGTCGGCGAGCGCCGCCGTGACCAGCCGGAGGGCGGCCAACGCGTCCTGCCCCTCCCCCGCACGCCCCGCCGGACGCCCGCTCCGTCTGCTAGTCATAGCGCGCCTGTCACCCGTTTGTTCCGTCCTCCCGGCCGCTATTCCTTCACCAGGCTCACCTGGATCTCCGGGCGCACGTCGGGATGCAGCTTGATACCGACGCGGAACTCGCCCAGCTCCCGAATCGGCTCGGGGAGGTCCACCCGGCGCTTGTCGACGCGGATGCCCAGCTCCTCCAGCTTACGCTGCACGTCGCTCGCCGTCACCGAGCCGTACAGCTTGTCCTCTTCCCCCACCTTCACCGCGAAGGTGAGGCGGACCTCCGCGATGCGGGCGGCCTCCGTCTCGGCGGCGCCCTTCTCCGCGGCGCGCTGCTTGGCGATGCGCTGCCCCTCGTAGGCGATCTTCTTCTTATTGGCCTCGGTCGCCGGGTAGGCGAGGCCCTTCGGCAGGAGAAAATTGCGCGCGTAGCCATCCTTGACCTTGACCACGTCGCCCGCCGCGCCGAGATGCTGCACATCTTCCCGCAGGATGACTTCCATAGTCCGTCGTTCCTCTCAATGGTTCAAACCAGCCGCGGACAGCGGCGTGCGCGCGATCAAGGCGTGCCCCCGCCAGGCCAGGGCCAGCCCCGCCAGACTTTCGACCACCAGCCAGAGCGGCCATGCCGCGAGCAGCCGCACGACGGGCTCGAAGGCCGGGTACAAGCCGGGTGCCACCTCGACCACGTATCGCATCACGCGGCTCGCGTCCCGCGTCGCTTCCCACTGCACTTCGGTCCACAGCGCCGGTCCCGCCTTGGTGCGGGCCACCAGCACCGTCACGCCGGCGGCGGCGTACAGGCAGGCCCGCAGGGCGAGCGGCCAGAAGCCCGCGGGGCGGAGCTTCGCGCCGGCCACGAACGCCACGGTCACCAGCACGATCCAGGCGCGACTCACGGCGTCGAAGACGCTCTGCTCCGGAGCGGCCAGGAGCGCGACGCCGGCACCCCCGGCGAGCGCGACCGTCACCCACTCAGCGCGCGTGCCGGGGCGCGCGGCCACGAGCAGCGCGGCCAACGGCAGCGCCACCAGACTCACCGGCGCCAGGGCGGCGAACAGCAGCACGCCAGCCGCGAGGCGCCAGCGACTCAGCCGACGTACCCCTTGATGTAAGGCAGCAGCGCGAGCTGGCGCGCCCGCTTGATCGCGGTCGCGAGCTGGCGCTGATGGCGCGCGCACATTCCCGACAACCGGCTGGGGAGAATCTTGCCGCGCTCGGTGAGGAAGCGGCCGAGCGTGCGATCGTCCTTGTAGTCGAGCACCCGTACCCCGGATTCGCACACGGGGCACGTCTTGGCGGGCCGTCTCACGCTTCATCCTCCTCGATTTCGTCCACCACCACCTCGGCGGCGATCACGGCCGGCGCGGGCTCCGGCTTCGCCGGGAGGCCTTCCGACACCACCACCAGGAAGCGCAGCACTCCCTCGTCGAGCTTCACCGCGCGCTCGTATTCGGGCAAGAGATCCGCCGCGGTCTCGAACTGCGCGACCACGTAGAAGCCCGTGTCTTTCTTTTTGATGGCGTAGGCAAGGGAACGCTTGCCCCAGTGCGCGACGTTTGTGAGGGAGCCCTTGGAGTCCTTGGTGAGCAGCGCGTGAAAGCGCTCCAGCCGCTCGGTGATCGCGGACTCTTCCAGCGCAGGATCGAAGATGTAGACGGTCTCGTACCGACGAGCCATGCCACCTCCCTTTGGTCATAGGCGACCCGGCGCAGGTGCGGCACCGAGTAGGGGTTTATGAGGCGCGAAAGATAGATGAACCGGGGGGGAGGCGGAAGGCCGTGAACGCCCGCCGGGTGACTCTCCTCACATCGGCATGCCTCGCGGAATGCCCGGCGTTGATGCGCGCTTGACGACGACGTGATGAGCATCACGCAACGTGAGGTGGCGTCCAATCATCCTTGGGGAGAGCCGGGGTTGGCACCGGTCTTGCCACTTCAAGGCAGCAGGAGGGACGGGTTGCATGCAGGCTCGGCGTACTTGGTTGTTCGCGACGCGTGGCGTGGTGGCGGCGGCGGGACTCGTGGTCCTGCTGGCGCTCCAGCCGGAGCCTGCCGGTCTCATTGAAGCGGCGGGTCGCCCCGGCGCGCACGCCCGCGCCCTCATCCTCTCCGAGCAGGCGCGCCGCTACCTTATGCTCCAGTACCGCTCCTATCCGACCGAGTTCATGGGGTGCATGATCGGAGAGATCCACGGCAACGCGGTGATCGTGCGGCGGATCGCCCCCGCGGACGTGGAGCCCGGGCACTCCACCGCCACCCGCGTCGTGCCGGAACAGACCTGTGAGGACGCGGGATGGGTAGGCACCGTGGGGATGATCCACAGCCATCCCGATGGACAGCGGTGCTGGTACTACTTCCCCGGAACCCAGGTGGCGAGCTCCGACGCGCACTCGTTCGCGCGCCAGGCGTATCCGGTGGACGCAATCATGTGCGGCGACCGCGTGGTGTGGCTCAGCCGGGATATGGTGCAGCAGCAGGTTCCGTTGTCCGACCCGGACCGGACACCCGCCCCGCCGCCGCCGCAGCGCGGCAACCGGGTGCACGCGGGAGCGGCGGCCCCGGAAGGCCAGGACTAAGCCGGCGTAGCATCGTACGGGTTCATTGATATCTTACAGCATCCTTCGTACGGAAGAACCGCGGGCCTATGCGGCGCGCACCATTCAGCTTGCTGTTCCTCGGCATCCTCGTCGCTCCGGCTCATGCCCAGCGTGACACGACCGCCCGGCTGGCGGGCACCGTCCGTTCCTCCATTAACGGTCTCCCCATCTCCGGTGTGATGGTCGCGGTCAAGGGCAGCCGGGTGTTCAGCGTGAGCGACTCGACCGGGTCGTTCGCGCTCGGCGGGCTACCGGAAGGGCGGCAAGTGGTCCGCATCCTCTACGGTGACAGCCTGTCGTACGAGCATGAGATGGAGTTGAAGAGCGGGAAGACGTTGACGCTCGCGGTGCTGCTCGATGTCGTCGCCGCTGAGTTGGCGCCCATCGTCGTGGAGGCGCAGACCATTCGGGCCGAGCGCAGCCTCGTGGGGTTTTACGATCGCAGGAAGTGGACCGTGGGGCGCTTCTACACGCGGGCGGACCTCGACCAGCGCGCCGCGCACTCGCTGGACGGGATGCTGGGCGAGTCCGGCGTACAAGTGGTGTGCCGTGTCGGGAGCTGCCTGCCGATCGGATCGGACGGTGCACGCCAGTGCGTCATGTCGCTGTATCTGGACGGGCTGAGGCTGCCGAGCGCCTCCCTGAACCAGATCCGGCTCGACGATTTGGCGGGCGTGGAGGTGTACAAGCAGGGATTGGATGTGCCCACGGAGTTCCGGTCCAGCTTCCGAAATACCTGCGGTGCCGTAGTGGCTTGGAGCCGGCGCTAGACGTTAGCAACACTCGCCATCGCGCGGTTCAGTTAGGTTACGGAGTCCTCTTGGCACGAAGACGCGGGTCTATGTGGCGCGCACCGCTCACGTGTTTGCTATTCTTCGGCATTCCAATCACTCCGGCTCATGCCCAGCGCGACACGACCGCCCGACTCGCGGGCACGGTCCGCTCCTCCATCAACGGTCTCCCCATCTCCGGCGTGATGATCGCCGTACCTAAGGTTCGGGCGTTCGAAGTGAGTGACTCGACAGGGGCGTTCGCGCTTGCCGGGCTGCCGGCTGGGCGGCAGACGGTCCGCATTCTCTACGGTGACAGTCTGTCGTACCAGCAGGAGCTCAACCTGAAGCGCGGGAAGACCGTCACATTGTCGGTGCTGCTCGACGTCGCGGCGGTGGAGCTGGCGCCCATCGTCGTGGAAGCGCAGAGTCTCCGCGCCGAGCGCAGCCTCGCGGGGTTCTACGATCGCAAGAAATGGGGCTTCGGGCACTTCTACACACTGGCGGATCTCGATCGCCGCCGCGGGCTCTCGCTGCGGACACTGTTGAGTGAGTCGGGAGTGCAAGTCCGGTGTGGCATCGGGTACTGTGTGCCGCTCGGCGGGGGAATCGTGCGCCGCTGTGTCATGTCGCTGCTCGTCGACGGGATGCGGCTGCCGGCCGATGAGGTCGAAATGATCCGGCTCGATGAACTCGCGGGTGTCGAAGTGTACAAGCACGGGCTCGAAGTGCCCGTAGAGTTCCAGACGGGCTTTGGGGGTGAGTGCGGTGCGATTCTGTTGTGGAGCCGCTACTAGACGTTGAAGCGGAACAGCAGGATGTCCCCGTCCTGGACGACGTAGTCCCGCCCTTCGCTTCGCACCAGCCCCTGCTCCCGCGCCGCCTTGTACGAGCCCACCCGCGCGAAGTCGGCGAACGAGACGGTCTCGGCGCGGATGAAGCCGCGCTGGAAGTCCGAATGGATCTCGCCCGCGGCATCGAACGCGGTGCCGCCGCGGTGCATGGTCCAGGCGCGCACTTCGTTCTCGCCCACCGTGAAGAACGTCTGCAGGCCGAGCAGGCGGTAGCCCGCGTGAATCAGGCGGTCGAGCCCCGGCTCGCTCACGCCGGCGCTCGCGAGATACTCGGTCCGTTCGTGCCCTGACAGCTCACCCAGCTCCGCCTCGAACTTGGCGGAGAACAGGACGATCTCCGCTTCTTCGTGGTGTGCCTGCACGGCTGCGCGCAGCTGGTCGAGCCACTTCCCGCCGCCGGCGGCGAGGTCGTCCTCGTTCACGTTCGCGGCGTACAGGATCGGCTTTGCGGTGAGCAGCCCGAGCTGCCGCAGGAACTTCACCGCGTCCTCGCTCTCGCCGGCTTCGCGCGCACCGCGTCCGGCGTCGAGCTCGGCGATCACGCGCTCGAGCACCCCCAGCTCGGCCTGGGCCTCCTTGTCGCCCGCGCGGGCGGTCTTCCGCGTCTTCTCGAGGCGTCGCTCCACCACCGCGAGGTCGGCGAGCGCCAGCTCGCTCGTGATGACGTCGTGGTCCCGCACCGGGTCCACCGGACCCATCACGTGCACCACGTCGGGGTCGTCAAAGCAGCGGATCACGTGCACGACCGCGTCCACCTCGCGGATGTGCGACAGGAACTGGTTGCCCAGCCCTTCACCCTGGGACGCGCCCTTGACGAGGCCCGCGATGTCCACGAACTCGACCACCGCAGGGACTTTTTTCTTCGGCTTGACGAGCTGATTCAGGCGCTCGAGCCGCGCATCGGGAACCTCCACCACGCCGACGTTGGGCTCGACCGTGCAGAAGGGGTAGTTCTCCGCGGCGGCCGCTTTGGACGACGTGAGCGCGTTGAACAGAGTGGATTTCCCGACGTTGGGGAGACCGACGATGCCGAGGCGGAGCACCTAGCTCGTGCCTTCCTTCACCCACTGGGTCACGGTGTCCACCAGCTGCGGGATGATCGCCTCCACCTGCTCGTGCTGTTCGGGCGTGAACGGCGCGAGGACGTATTCGGACCAGTCGGCCACGCCCTCGGGCAGCGGTCCCACACCGATGCGCAGGCGGGGGTAGAGTTGCGACTGCAACGCGGCTTCGATGCTCTTGAGGCCGTTGTGACCGCCCGCCGATCCTTCGGCGCGCAGCCGAAACGTGCCCGCGGGGATGCGGAACTCGTCCACCAGCACCAGGAGGTCGGTCGCCGGCTGGAAGGCGGGGTCGGCCCGGAGGGACGCGAGGGCCGCGCCGCTCGCATTCATGTAGGTGGTGGGCTTGAGCACGCGGACGGCGATGCCGTCCACCTCACCCGCGCTGACGCGAGCGCGCTCGCCGCGGCGGAACGGGGGGAAACCCCACCGCGCGACCAGCGCATCGGCCAACCAGAAGCCCGCATTGTGACGCGTCGCCGCGTACTCGGGCCCCGGGTTGCCGAGGCCGACCACGGCGCGCAACCGTCAGCTCTCTTTGCCGCCCTTGGGCTTCTCGGTCTTCTCCGCCTTGGCGGGCGCGGCGCCAGCCTTCGCCTCGGGCTTGGCCGGCGCGCCGCCTTCGGCGGCAGCCTCGCCCTCTTCCTCCTCGCCCTCACGCACCTTGCGGATGAGCTCAGGCTCGGCCACCTCGGTGGCCGCCTCGGGCGTCGGTGCCGCCACTTCTTCGGCGCGCGGCGGTACGACCGTCGCGATCGTCAGGTCGGCGTCGGTGAGGATCTTGGCGTTGGGGATGGTCAGGTCGCGAACGTGCAGCGAGTCACCGATCTTGAGCGCGTTCACGTCGAGCTCGACGCGATCCGGGATGTTCGCCGGCAGCACTTCGATCTCCACCTCGCGCGTCACCTGGTCGAGCACGCCGCCGGCGTTGCGCACGCCGTCGGGGTTTCCGACGAGGTGTACCGGCACCTTGAGCTTGACTTTCTCCGAGGCGTGGATTTCGTAGAAATCGACGTGGATGATGTCCGGCCGAATGGGATGGCGCTGGATTTCGCGAATCAGCGTCTTCACGGTCTTGCCGTCCACCGCGAGTTCGATGATCGTGCTCGCGGGCTCGACCCCCTGCAGCGCCTTCTCGAGGGCCTTGGCCTCGAGCTCGAGCGGCTGGGTGTCGCGCCCGTGGCCATAGATCACGGCCGGGACTCTGCCGCGGAAGCGGGCTTGCCGCGCGGCGCCCTTGCCGGTCGCCTGCCGCGGGCTCGCTGAGAGGGAAACAGTTTGCGCCATAGGTTATCCGTCTTCCGTTATCCGTTCACTCGAACAGTGCACTCACCGATTGATTGCTGTGCTCGTAACCGATCGCCTTGGCCATCAGTCCCGCGATCGACAGCACTTTCAGCTTGTCGAAGATCCGCTCGTCGGGGATGCGGATCGTGTTGGTCACCGCGACTTCGTTGATGGCCGAGGCGCGGAGCCGCTCCACCGCCGGCCCCGACAAGAGCGCATGCGATGCGAACGCGTAAATGTTGCGCGCGCCGAGCCGCTTGAGCGCCGCCGCGGCTTCCGTGACCGTCCCCGCCGTGTCGATCATGTCGTCCGGAATGAGGCAGTCCTTGTCGGCCACCTCACCCACGACATTCACCACCTCGGCCACGTTGGCCGACGGGCGCCGCTTGTCGATGATCGCGAGCGACGCGTTCAGCCGCTTCGCGAACCCCCGCGCCATCTTCGCCGATCCCACGTCGGGCGCCACCACCACCGGATCGTACAGCTGCTTCTGCCGGAAGTGGCTCACGAATACCGGTGCCGCGTACAAATGGTCCACCGGGATGTCGAAGAACCCCTGCAGCTGGTGGGAATGGAAGTCCATCCCCAGCACGCGGTCCGCGCCCGCCGCCGTGATCAGGTTCGCCATGAGCTTGGCGCTGATCGCCACCCGCGGCTGATCCTTGCGATCCTGGCGCGCGTAGCCGAAGTACGGCAGCACCGCCGTGATCCGCGCCGCGCTCGCCCGGCGCGCGGCGTCGATCAGGAACAACAGCTCCAGGTGGTTCTCCGCCGGCGGGTTGGTGGGCTGGATGATGAACACATCCCGGCCGCGCACGTTCTCGTCAATCTTGACGAAAATTTCCCCGTCGGCGAAGCGGCGGATCGTTACCGCACACAGCGGCTGCCCCAAGTGCTCGGCCATCTCCTCGGCGAGCGGCTGGTTGGCCGTCCCGGCGAGGAGCAACAGCTGGCTCCGCGAGAGCGAGAGGTCCGCCATGTGAGCCCTGCAAAATAGACGGCAAACTGCGCGAAGCCAAGGGGTTGGGGTCGGGGGTCCCCTATTTCGCGAGCAGCAGTGAGCGACTCGCCGGCGTGAGCCCGTCCACATCCCAAAAATTCATGCGGAACAGCGTCGCCCCTTCGCCCCCCACGCCAGCGAGGTGACGCACCAGGAAGCCGGTAGTCGTCGAATCGAACGCCAGCGTGAGCAGGACCTCGCGGCCGCCGCGCACGCCGAGGCGCCGAACGCCGCGCGCCTTGGCCGAGTCCACGGCGGTGGGCGCGACGAACCCCACCGCGGTAATGGTCTTCAGGCGGTCGAGGTAGCGCGCTGCCGCGGCGGAGTCGGTTGCCCGCCCGTTCAACGTCCAGCCCTTGCCGGCCCGCTTCAGGGAATAGCGGTCCTTGCCGCGCACCACGTCGAGGGCCGCGATGCTGTCGGGCTCGAGCACGGCAATGCGTTTGTCGCGCCAGCCGTCCACCGGGCGGTCTACCACGGAGACGAGGCGGCCGCGCCAGAGATAGACATGGGCGTCGCCCGGGCGGCGCACGTAGGTACTCTGGTATTCGGCGGCGCGGCCGATGATGAGCTCGAGCAGCGGCTTCCCCGCGTGAGCGAGCCGCAACCGCCGTCCAGCGACGCTGTCCACGCCGAGTCGCGCGAAGGACGACGGCGCCTGCGCCACGAGCTCACGGCGCGCCGTGTCTGCGAGGGCTTGAAACACCTCGCCCACGGCGTCGGGCGCCGCGCGGTGCCCGTTCACGCTCCACGCCGTAGCTGACTGCTTAGCGAGGACGATCGAGTCCGCTCCGCCGACGACGGAAATGGTGTCCACGTCCGCCTGTGTGAGCGCGGGGAGCGCCAGCGAACCGGCCACCGAGTCGGAGCCGCGCGACAGCAGCTCGCTGCCGCCCCACAAGAGCAGCAGGACGACCAGACCGCCGGCGATGAGCTTGAGGTGCTTGGCGCTCATGCGGCGCTGGTGGCGAGCGGACGATACGGCCGACGCTTCGTCTGGCGACGCTGCAACAGCCGGAGCACGCCGGCCACAATCAGCAGCACCGGCACCCCGATGAGGTTCCCGTACTTGACGACGCCGCGCGTGACGGCGCTCGTGAACACGAGCGGCGGCGGGGCGCGGTTCTTGGAGCGAATGCCGATCAGCGCCTCGTCCTGTGCCAGCCAGTCGATCGCGTTCTCGACGAATACGACGTTCTCGGGGGAGTTGCGCGCGTACCGGTCGCTCGCGAAATCGCTGGTGCCGACCACCACCAGACGGCCGCGGGGGGCTCCCTTCGCGGTATCGGATCCCGCCCTGCTCGCGAGCAGCCCCACGAGCCGCCGGCGCAGGCTGTCGCGGCTGAAGGGTCGGGACGGGTCGAGGAACACCATCGTCTCCTGCGCGCCGCCGGCGCGGCTGGTGACGAACAGCGGCGTCACCGTGGTGGACGGCGTGTGGGTGGTGTCGATCTGGCTCGTCCACGGCAGCACCACGGCGTCGAGGTCGGCGTTGGCGGGCGCCGCCTTGGTGCTGAGTGCCCGCAGCCAGAACGGATAGGGCACCAGCACCTGGCCGAACTGCGACGGCATGCCGACCTGCACGTTCGACGCCAGGTCGTACACCATGTTGGACGCGATCGAGACGCCGAACGGCTTGAGCAGCTCGTTCCACCCGACCCGCCGCGACCCGGCGAACGGCGGCCCCTGCTGGGAGAGCTGCAGCTGCATTCCCCCTGCCATCAGGAGCAGGCTTCCGCCGCGGTCGAGGAATCCCTTCAGCCGGGTGACCTGGTTGGGGCTGAGCGAATCGGGCGTGCCGGCGACAGCGATGACTCGCACGTCCGCCGCGATGGTCGTGTCGGCCACCCCGAAGGGGCGGACCTCATACCGGGCATCCAGCCGCTCGCGCAACGCCTGGAAGCCGCGCTGGCCGCGCGCGTCGGTGATCTCACCGAAGGCGATGACAGCCTTCTCGGGGTGCGTCAGCGCGCGGATGTCGGACGTGAGCCGATATTCAAGGTCGTTGGTCTGCTGCACGAACGGGATGGTCTTCACGCCGTCGCCGTAACCCACGGCGATTCCCAAGTACCCTTCCTTGACCTGCAGCTCGGACTGCCCCAGCACGTTGAACTGAACGGGCGGGATGCCCAGGCTGCGGGCCTCTCGCAACGCGGAGCTGTCGGCCGCCGGGTCCGCGATGACCAGCTTGAGCTTGCCGTGCCCGGCCGCGCGGTAGTCGCTCAGCAAATCGTCGACGTCGCGCTTCAGGAAGGACACTTCGGGCGGTAGCGCCGCCGACGTGAACAGCCTCACGGTCACGAGATCGGGAAGCGTGCCGAGCAGCTGCCGCGTTGCGGGCGACAGCGTGAACGCATTCCCGGGTGTCAGGTCGATCCGGCCGCCGATGCGGAGCAGGTTCACCACGATCACCGCCACCGCGAGTAACGCGGTGCCTAGCCGCAGCCGTTTGAGGGCCTCGCCCTGGGGCGTCATTTTGCGGGACAGCAACGCGAAGTAGGCGAGCACCAGGAACAGCACGGCGAGGCTGACGAAATACACCGCGTCGCGCAGGTCGATCACGCCTCGGGCGATGCTCGAAAAGTGCGACAGGACGCCGAGCGACGCGGCGATCGCGCCCAGCTGAGCGGGAAGCCCCACGATGAGCGGGTCGAGCCCGACCAGGATGAGGACGAACATCACCGTCACCGCCAGAATGAACGCGGTGACTTGATTGCGCGTCACACTCGACGCCCAGATGCCGATGCCGGCGAGCGCGAGGATCAACAGGGCCGCGCCGACATATTGCGCGATCGTGATGCCCAGCTGGGGCGCGGTCCCCAAGGCCAGCCCGAGCGGGATGGTGAGCGTGATGGCCAGCGCGAGCCACAGGAACAGCACCTGCCCTAGATACTTGCCGAGCAGCAGCTCCAGCTGGCTGATCGGCTGCGCCAGCACCACCTCGAGCGTACCCGAGCGCACATCTTCGGCGAGTGCGCGCATGGTCACCGCCGGGACGAGCAGCAGCAGGATCCAGGGCAGGAAATCGAGCATCGGGCGGAGCGACGCCACGCCGTACAGGTCCGCCTGGCGGAAAAAGAGGAAGGCGTTCACGGCTGTGAACACGATCAACAGGATGTAGCCCGCCGGCTGATCGAACAGCGCCTTCAGCTCGCGCCGCGCAATGGTCCAGACGGCCCGCATCGCTACTCTCCCGGCGCCTGCGTGAGCTGCTGGAACAAGTCCTCGAGGCTGCCGGCCTGGCGGTGTAGCTCATACAGGGTCCAGCCCCGGGACGCGGCCAGCGCGAAGATCTCCGGTCGCAGGTCGCGCGAGCCATCGGCGGTGAGCGTGACGGCGACGCGGCCGTCGCCCACACTGGGTGCCGGCGTGACGCGGCGAACGCCGGGCAGCTTGCCGAGCGCGTCCGCGACACCCGCGCCGGACGCCTCGACGGCGATCTCGACCGCCCCCGCGGCTTTGGCGATCAATTGGTCTACCGGTCCGTCGGCCACGATCTTCCCCCGGCTGATGATCAGCAGGCGCGAGCAGGTCTGCTGGACTTCGGAGAGCACGTGGGTCGACAGGATGACGGTGCGGTCCTTGCCGAGGGCGCCGATCAAGCGGCGGATCTCGACGCGCTGGTTGGGATCGAGCCCCTCCGTCGGCTCGTCGAGCACCAGGAGGTCGGGGCGGTGCAGGATCGCCTGCGCGAGACCGACCCGCTGGCGGAAACCCTTCGACAGCTCGGAAATCGGCCGGTAGTACACCGTTTCGATGCCCGTCCCAGTGACGGCTTCATCCAAAGCCTGACGGCGGGGCAGTCCCGCGAGCTCGCGCAGATCGGCGATGAAGGCGAGGTAATCGTGGACCAGCATGTCCTCGTACAGCGGGTTGTTCTCGGGGAGATACCCGATGTGGCGCTTGGCCGCCCGGGCCGCGTCGGCGAGCGGGACCCCGTCGAGCGCGATCGTGCCGGTGTCCGGCTCGTAGTACTGGGTAATCATGCGCATGGTCGTGGACTTGCCGGCCCCATTGGGACCGAGGAAGCCCACGACCTGACCGCGGTCGACCGCGAAGGAAACGTGGTCGACCGCGGTCACGCCGCCGAATCGCTTGGAAACGTCGCTGACAGACAGGAAGGGCATGGCGCAGGGATGCTAAAAACCCCTGCGGATTTCTTCAAGCCCCCGGTCGCGTTCCTTACAGAGACTTAAGGAAGGCGACCACCGCGGCCCGGTCGGTGGCCGACAGGCCCTTGAAGCGGTCGCGGGCGCCGGAGCCCTCGCCCCCATGCAGCTCGATCGCCTGCTCCAGCGTGGTCGCCCGCCCGTCGTGCAGGAAATGCTCGGCGCTCCGCAGGTCGAGGAGCGGCTCCGTGCGGAAGTCCGCCGGCCCCGCTTGGCCGAGGCAGATGTCGGCCAAATCGGGCCCCATGTCATGGAGCAACAGGTCGGTGTAGGCGGCGAACTCGCGATTGCGCAAAGCGGGCATTCCCCGGGGCCCAGTGCGCAGCGTGGGGCGGTGGCAGGCGGCGCACCCGATCTGTGAGAAGAGCTGGCGGCCGCGCCGTCCTTCCTGACCCACCTTCAGGGGCGTCGGCGGCGCGAGGAAGCGGACAAAGTCGTCCGTCAGGTTGAACGCTTCCTGCGAGAGCTCCGGATCGGCGACGGCGTCCACCCCGGCGGGGATCGGTTTCCCCCCGATGTTCTCTTCGGTCGGCTGCGCGGGGTCGGTCACGCCCATTTCGGCGACGAACGCGCCCGCGTTGAACTCCCGCAGGGTGGGGACGAAGGCTTTGCGGCCGAATCGGCCCATGCGGCCGTCCACGAAGCGATTGGGACGCCCGCGCACCCCGTCGTGGTCTTTGTCATCGGGGTCGGCGTAGGCGAGGATGACGGAGTCGGGAACGAAGTCCAAGAGGCCGCGCCCGAACACCACCGGCGACGTGCGCAGCGCGCGCGCCGTGGCCGACGGCGGGAACGGCTCGCTGTCGATGCCCAGAGCTTGCTTGAGCGCGGGAATGGCGTGCCGCTGGATCACCGGCCCACCCTCCTGGACCAGCGCGTCGCACACCCCGCCGCGGAATGCCGTAGCGTGGACTTCGACCTCGTCGCCGCGGCCACCCGCCGGCTTCTCGTGGCACTCGCCGCAGGCGACCGAGTTGAACAGGGGGCCGAGCCCCGTCGCGGGCGTGAACACGCTGTCGAACACGATCTTGCCGCGCGCGAACCGGTCGAGCTGCTGCTCGAACAGACCCGACAGGGGATCCCCGGGCTGGACGGGCTTCTTGCAGCCGAGGGCGAACAGCAGGATGGCGACCGCGACCCCGGGGCGGGTCACGGTGCGCCGACCTTAAGCTTTTCGATCTGGTCCGCTACCAGGCCCGCGCTGGTGCGCCGGCACTCGGCGCGCACGACGTCGCCGGGCTTCAGCTCGGCGAGACGCGGCGTTGCGCTGGCGGTCAGGATGCGGGTCGTCCGTGCCGTGGTGATTTCCACGACCCGGAGCGACAACCCGACGCCGGTGATCAGCTCGAGCGTTCCGGTCCGGGCATTGATCGCCCGAATGGTGCCCCGATAGGTGGAGGACGGCGCGGCCTGCGCCGAGTTGAGCGTGCGCCAATCCGCCGGATCGGCGGTGGCGAGGGGCACCAGCAGAATGGCGGTCAGCGCAGCGGTGCGGATGCTACGTTGCATGCGGGCCTCCCGGTCGCTTTCCCCTCGCATTCTAGGTGGTGAGTGGCGGCGGCGTCAACGGTGGCCTTAGGGCGCGAGCTTCTCCAGCTGCTCGGCCGCCCGAGCGACCACGCCCGTGTGCGCGGCCAGCGCTTGCGCGGTGACCGCGATCTGCTGCTCGGCTTCCGACCAGTTTTTCTGCTCGATCGCCTCGCGCACGCCGGGCAGCGTCTTGACGCCGTAGCCGGTATAGAACCCGGGCGCGTAGATCTGGTGGCGGTACCAGGGTCGCCGCGGCAGACCGGTGGCGCTCATGAGCGCGCGCTCGCTCTGGCGCAGCGTGGCGTTCAGCGCCTGCACGTCGGGCTTGGCGAACGCGACTCCGCCGTTCGCCTGGGCCTTCGCGAACGCCCGCTCGTAGCGCTCCGCTGTCCGGTTGAGCGCGTCGACCGCGTTGTCGAGCGGCGCGAAGCTCAGATACGGCGGCAGCTCCTCCCGCGCCGGAGGTACGGAGGGCTGCCGGGGGTCGGCGGTCGCGGTGTAGACGCCCTCGTCGAGCTGGCGATTGCGCTCGCGCACGGTGTCTTGCTTCTCCTGCAGCAGCTTTTCCACCTCCTTCACGTAGCGGCCCACCGTCTCGCCGAAGGCGGTGAACTGGTACGGTACGACTTCGGCATCGGCGAGCCGCAGCACCGCGGTCCCCACCGTCTGCGCCAGGGCGCGCCCGTACACGAAGGAGCTGTCGTCGAACGTCGTGTACCACTTGAAGTCGTCGTAGATCGAATGGTAGATCCCGCCGCCGCCCTCGCCCCCGAAGCCGAGGTTCAAGGTCGCGACCCCGATGTGTTGCAGGAACGGGGTGAAGTCCGAGCCCGATCCGAGCGCCTCGATGCGCAAGTCGGCCCGCTGCCGGGCCTCCTGCCGGAGGTCGGCCGTCCTCGCGTCGGCGATGGCGCGCAGCTGGGCCCGCTTCCAGGCGGTGAGCCTGGTCTCGGGATCGTCGATCTCCCGTGCCACGTCATTGATGAAGGCTTCGAGCGTGTGCGAGCCACCGACCTCCAGGTAGCCCCGGTTGTTGGTGTCGCTGTTCAGGTAGGCCACGGCCTTGCCGGCCAGCTCATCGGCGTGGGCCTCGACCCATTCGGTCGAGCCGAGCAGCGCGGGCTCTTCACCGTCCCAGGCCGCGTAGATGATGGTGCGGCGCGGCTTCCAACCCTGCTTCAGCAGCTGGCCGTACGCGCGCGCCTCTTCGAGCAGCGGCACCAGGCCCGAGATCGGGTCCTCGGCGCCGTTCACCCAGGCGTCGTGATGGTTGCCGCGGATCACCCACTCGTCGGGCGCGGTCGCGCCGGGAATGCGCGCGATCACGTCGTACAGCGTCTTCAAGCTCCAGTCGGACTTCACGCGCAGGTGCACCTTGGCGGGTCCGGGGCCCACGTGATAGGTGATGCCGAGTCCGCCGCGCCACTCCACCGGCGCCGTGGGGCCGCGCAGGGCCGCGAGCAGCGGCTGCGCGTCGCCGTACGAAATGGGCAATACCGGGATCTTGGTGATGGTGGGCGCCTCGCTCACCGCGAGCCGCTTCGCGTCCTTGGTGGCTCCCACGCCGGGCGTGAGCGGGTCGCCGGGATAGAGCGGCATGTCCATGACGCTGCCGCGCTGCACGCCGTCCCTGGGACGCCAGGGACCTTGCGGATAGACGTCGCCCTGGGTGTAGCCGTCCTCCCGGGGATCCGAGTAGATGATACAGCCGACGGCGCCGTGCTCCGCGGCCACCTTGGGTTTGATGCCGCGCCACGACCCGAAGTAGCGCGCGATGACGATCGCGCCTTTGACCGACACGCCCAGCCGCTCCAGCCGCTCATAGTCCGGGGGCACGCCGTAGTTCACGTACACGAGTGGGGCCGTGACGTCGCCGTCGATCGAGTAGGCGTTGTAGGTGGGGAGCTGCTCCGCCTGCTGGCTCGAGGTCGGGTCGCCCGGCACCGGCGGCTCCTGCAGCTTGGCGCGGAACGTGGTGGGCGCCACGAGCTCCACGACGCGCTCCTGAGGCGTCGGGAACAGCACGTCGAACGTCTCCAGCGCCGCGTCCAGGCCGAAGCTCTTGAACTTGGCGAGCAGCCATTCGGCGTTGTCCTTGTCGTACGGCGAGCCGACGTGATGCGGGCGCGCCGACAGACGGCGCATGTACGCACGCAGCGAGTCGGGGGACGGGATCGCGCGGAACTTGGCTTCCCATTCGCGCTGGGCCTTCGCGGATGCGGCCGTGAAGCCGCGGAGGTCGTCGGTCGACGCCGGGGCCAGGCCGATGAGCAGGAGACCGAGACCGCAAGCGGCGATCGGACGAGCGGCGAAGCGCATACGCACGGAACCTCGTGGCAAGGTTGACAGGGAAAGGACCCTAGTATTCCAGCTCGTGCCGGGTATACACCTCACCCCGGCGTACCACCAGTGCGATTCGGCGGACGTTGCGGATGTCGCTGAGTGGATCGGCGTCCAACACGACCAGGTCGGCTGTGGCGCCCGCGGTAACCGTCCCCGTACTGTCGAGCCCGAGGGCACGAGCCGCGTTCGCGGTGGCGGCAACGAGCACGTCGCGCGGCGCGAGGCCGGAGGCCTGCATCGCTTCGAGCTCCTGGAACACCGATGCGCCGTGCAAGGTCAGCGGGTTGCCGGCATCGGTGCCGAGGGCGACGGGTATCCCGGCGTCGAACACTCGCTTCAGATTCGCCGCGCCCTGCTCGCGGCGCCGATTGCGCGCGAGACCGGGAACCAGTGACCGGGCGATCCGGCCGGCCCGTTGTCGCAGCGACTCGGGTGGGCGTCGCGCGAGCGCCACTGTGTCGGTGGCGAACGCCTTGGCGCGCGTAGCGGGATCGACGCACGCCAGCGCCGGGCGGTCGGGCACGAACCGCCGCGCGGATACCTGGGCGTAACCGTCCGGCACTATGAGGGTAGGCACGTAGACGGCGCCGGCGCTGCGGGCCAGCGTGAGAAACTCGTCGTCCACTGGAGCCGACCAGACCGAGTGCACCAGGACGCGGGCCCCGGCGCGCAGCGCATCCTTTGCCTCCCACAGACCGGTGGCGTGGACGATCAGCGGCAACCCGACCTTGCGCGCTTCGTCGCCGGCGGCGTGCACCAGCGCCGACATGCGAGCGGTGTCGGGCGGCTGGGGCGGCATGATGTACCACACCTTGATAGCCGCGGCGCCCCAGGTCTTGTGCGCGCGTACCGCCTGCCGCACCGTGGCCTCGTCCGCCATATAAATGAACTGGCGCTGGTCGGGCAGGTTCAGCCAGAAATCGATGGTCGATAGCAGCGACCCGGCGGCCCGCACGCGGGGTGCCGAGGTGCTCCGAGCCGTCCGCGCCTGGAGCTCCAGCGTCCAGGGGTAGCCTCCCACGTCGAAGACCGAGGTGACGCCGCTGCACAGGTACGAGCGGAAAAACCGTTCAGGTCTCGCGTGCAGGTCCGCCTCGACGGTCTCGTAGGGGTAGTGGTCCCGCAGGTCCAGCGCGTCGGGTCGTCCGTCGACCCAGCCCGTCTGGGAGAAGTGCACGTGGGTGTCGATCAATCCCGGGATGAGCCATTTGCCCACGGCGCTCACCGTATCGGCGTCGGCGGGCACCTGGCAGGTGGCCCGCGGCCCCGCGCAGGCGATCCGGCCCTCGCGCATCACGACCACGGCATTCCGTACCGCTGCCGCGCCGGTGCCGTCCACCAGCGTGGCGCCGACGATTGCGATCGGCGGAGGCGCCGCGTCGGGCGTCGGGAAGGCGGTCGTTACCGCGATCTTCCACCCGGCGGGGGTCCGGACCAGCACGCGCTCGCTCACGCCGCGCACGCTGCCGCTCGAGTCCACCACGCGGTAGCGGTACACGCCGTAGGCCACGTCCGGCGTCACCGGCACGACGCGGACGTGCGTCGCGACCAGCGTGTCGGGCCAGGACGCGCCCACTCCGGCGGCAAAGGAGTCGTAACCCTGACGGAGCCCCTCGGGGCCGACGCGCGCCAGGGTCGGTGTGTGCAAGTAGTGCGACAGGTAGGCGGCGCGATTGCGCGCGTGAATGGCCGTGATGTTGCCGTGGAAGGCGTCGAGCGCCGTGCCTTGAGCCGCAAGCCGGGCGGCGTTGAGCAGCAGGCCGAGGGCGGCCGCGACGATCGGTCTCAAAGCTTCGCAGCGCGGCGCCACCGCTCCGCGATGACGCCGTGTCCCGCGGGCGTGGGATGGACGCCGTCAGCGGCCCAGTACTGCGGCGTGCTCTTGTGCGCCAAGTCGTCGAACATCTGCTGGAGCGGCACGAAGGTCGCTCCCGCATGGCGGGCGACGCGCTCGGCCGCGGCGCGACGCTGGTCGAATTCAGGGAACCAGCGATTGTCCACCGCGCCGCAGTGCAGCACGAACGGCTCGAGCACGACGATGCGGGTGCGCGGCAGGGCGCGCCGGGTATCATCGAGCAGGGCCGTGTATTGGTGCTCGTAGTCCTCGACGGTGCCGGTGTAGCTGCTGCTCAGCTTGTGCCAGAAGTCGTTCACCCCGATCAGGATGCTCAGCACGTCCGGCGCCAGCGCCACAGTGTCGGTGGCCCAGCGGGCTGTGAGGTCCGGGACCTTGTTGCCGCTAACGCCGCGATTGTAGAACCGCAGCGCGCGATCGGGATGAGCCGCGAGCGCGGCCGCGGCGACGAGCAGTGGGTACCCCGAGCCAAGGGCGCGCGCCGCGTTCGGATCCGCCGCGGCGCGGTCTCGACCGGCGTCGGTGATGGAGTCGCCCTGGAAGAGGACCACCGTGCCGTCGGCTGGGGGAGTGGGGCGCACGACTGCGGGGGTGGAGGGCAAGAGGGCCGAACCGGCCAGTGCGCCGGCGGTGGTCGTGACGAACTCCCGACGCGTCACGTCGTGGGTCATTCTCATTTGCCTTTCACACTGGCGTACACCAGCGGTTGGAACTGCGCGTCCAGCGACCATGAGGGCGGGAGGTACTGGGTCCAGACCATCGCAGTGAGATCCGCCTGGGGATCGACCCAGAAAAAAGTGGACGCGGCCCCCGCCCAGCGAAAGGTCCCTGCTGATCCGGGGACGGTCTTGTCCGAATCCACCCGCACGGCACCTCCGTACCCGAAGCCGTTCTTTCCGGGAGGCCAGTCGGCGGCGGGCCCGGGGATCGGCGTGAGCCCGTGAGGCAATTGGTCCTTCATCATCAGGGCCACGGTTTCGCGCTTGAGGACCCGACGTCCGTCGAGCTGACCGCCGTTCAAGAGCATCTGGGCAAACCGGAGGTAGTCGCTGATGGTCGAGAGCAGCCCGCCTCCGCCGGAGAGCATCTTACCTTCCGGCGTATACGCCGTTGCGATCAACGGCGCGCTCGCCCGGAGTTTTCCATCGGTGCCGGAGGTGTACAGCGTCGTCAGGTGGCCGTCCATAGCGGGCGTGACGTGAAACGCGGTCATCGACATACCGAGGGGGCGGAACAGGGCACTGTCGAGGTAGCGATCGAACGTCATGCCGGACACGACTTCGACGACGCGGGCGAGGACATCGATGGAATAGCCGTAGTTCCACCGTGACCCGGGCGAGAATGCCAGCGGGAGGCGCGCCAGACTGTCCGATAGCTGGGCCAAGGTCCAGTGCGGGTCGTTGAGCCCCGCGCGGCCATAGATCGAATCCGCAGGCGTGTTGCCGAAAAAGCCGTAGGTCAACCCGGACGAGTGGGTGAGCAGGTCGGCGATCGTCATGGGCCGTTCGGGATCGCGCAGAACGGGCGTCGCGGCGCTGCCGCCAGCGTAGACCTTCACCCCCGCGAAGGCGGGAATGTATTTCGAGACCGGGTCATCGAGGCGCAGCTTGCCGCGCTCGTACAGCTGCATGACGGCCGTGCTTGCGATCGGCTTGGTCAGGGAGTAGATCCGAAATACCGCGTCCGGGCTCATGGCACGCCGGTGTTCCACATCCATCC
>WNFP01000101.1_pt1 | contig 57540 bp, 57 predicted proteins | sample 5400201 | NCBI WGS metagenome assembly WNFP01 (sample SAMN13153355, study PRJNA577476) | soil metagenome | isolation source: 115 cm saprolite under Madrone tree | place: USA:California | collected 2016-06-14 | reverse complement strand
ATTTTAGCAGAGGCGCAGCGCGCGTGCCGCGTCAGCGCTGGCACGAGCCAATGCCGCGCGGCTTAGCCCGAGACCCGGACATGGCCGAAGAGCAGCTTCGACAGCACCGCACCGGCAAGAAGCGCCATCGAAATGCTCAGGAGCGTGCCAATCAAGAAGTACTCCGCAAAACGTTCGGTCTTGAATTCCGGATAGCGGGCGATGGACTTGGCCGTGAGAATCAGCCCGACTGTGGCCGGTGATTGCACCAACAGCGCGGTGACCACCAGAAATCGTTCCAGCTATCCGATGTACAGCCCGGCGTTCTGCAGCTGTTCACCGGCTCTTTCCGCGGAGTGGTTTCCTACACTTGGCGCCAGCGAGCTAACCAGCGAGCGGATCAGATAACCGCCACCGAAAATCACCGCCGCGTAAATCACGGGCACCGCGAGAAACCGGTTCGGGATGGACCGCGCATTTTGTACCAGAGCGCCGAGCTCGCCGAATGGAACGGCGGGCGTCAGCAGCCATGCCGCGAAAACGACAGTCAGAAAATGAAAAATCTGGTCGGTTATGTACGCTCGGGCCCCTTCGCAAACGGAATATTCTGCGGTTAGTTTTATTTTCCCAAAGTCGATCAGCAGGTGGACGAGCGACAGCGCCGCGACGACCAGGTGTGTGCGCAGAGACAAGAGTGAGCCGTGCAAGACAAAGCCGAGAACGGCGATCGTCGAAAGATAGTGGATGAGGCCGTGGAGTCCATAGGAGGCAATTTTTCCGCGCCGCTTTTGTTCGAGCAAGTGGTGGGACTGAAATACGAAATCCGCGAGCAAATGACCCAGGTAGATCGCCAGAAGGGCGCGAAAGAAGAGTTGCATGATTCTGTACAAGTCTCCCAATTTGTACGTTTTCGTACAACTAGCAAAAAGTATGCCGGATTAACGACCCTCCTACCTTGACCGTTTCCGACAATTGCCAATAATAACCTCGTTTGAGATTTCTAGACACGGTGGATTCGTCCAGACGGAGGCTTCTGGCGGTTTGTTCAAGTGTCGGCTTGTCCCTGAATTCCGCGATAGTCTCCCATTGTCTTGCGGTGATCCTGAGCACCAGCGTGTCGTGAAGTCCGTAGATCAGATTGATGGCTCTGTCGAGGTGTTCATGGCGGGAGACAAAAGCGGTCAGAACCTTGAATTTGTAAAGATTGCCGGTCTTGATGTTTTCGATGGCCTGGCGAGCGGATAGAAAGGCTTCGCCGCCCAGGCGGTTTACGGGCGCCTGAATGCGGCCGGAAACACCGCCGAAACCCACTCCGATCCGTAGGGATAATGGCCTGAGCGCGGCGCGAAGATCCTGAATGATGGCGGGAACCGACGGCAGGTCGCGGGTTACCGTTTGAAATTCGTCGCCGGCGGTGACGGAATACGGCAGCTGGATTAGCTTCCGGCGCAGGTGGCGGCGGGAAATGGCGGCAAGTCTCTTTCCAAGCATGCCGCGAAGATCTCTTCGCGCGCGCGATCCCATTACATCGGCAATCAACACCGCATAGGTCGTGGAAGGCATATAGCACCCTCGACAAGAATATCAGCTTGTACGAAAACGTACAAGAAATAGTTCTTGTGCAAATTTGTACAAGTCACAAATATTGTATATATCTGTACAAGACAGGAAAGTGCCATTAAACTCAGTAGGTTTCGTGCAGCTCGGGAGGCTTCGCGCGGCTGGCTGGTGGAACGATACCGTTCAGCCGCAAATAGAGGAGCAGCTGGCCGTAGTGGTCTGCGGCGTGCCAAACGACCACAGTGGCCAATCCGAGACGCGTGTTCGGTCCGGCATACGGCCCCTCAATGGGGTCGAACATGTTCTTGGCGTCGATAGCACCGAGCGACTTGCGGATTGCTGCAAACGAGTCGCGCAGATAAATCAGCAATTCTTTCTTGGTTTTCGCAGGGCTGGGACCGCCCTTTTCGCAGCCTTCGGGCGGCTTTTGGCTCTCGAATTCCGCAGCAAACGCAAAATTGCTGCAGGCCACGTGCTTGATCTGTTCGGCGAACGTGCGAACTTCGGCAGGACCAAATTGTGGTTGTTCATTCTTAAATTTGCCTTCGAGGGGGCGATAGCCGTATTTTCCCTCCGGCATGGCTTCGGCAGCAGAGCGTACTTCGTATTCCTGATAATGCAGGCCGCGCAGCAAGGCGGACGCGACGGTTTCTTTCTGGCTCATTTCGGCGGCGGTAGGCTCATGCTCCTTCGGAGAGTTCTGGTCCTCCAGGGGTTTTGTCTGGTCGGGGCGTTGCGACTGTGCTGGGAAAGGCGGTTGCGAAGATTGGGCATCCGCGGACTGATTCGCGAAAGAGATGGCCGCGAGCATGACGATGGCAAGGGCAAGCAACGAGAGGTACGCGGAAAGCGGATAGTTGGGGCGCATCACACCCTCCTTCGTGCGAAGTCTATCGCCGGGCGCAGCGCGTACAGTGCTAGCGCACACATCCCGTGGACTCTCAGCAGGTTAGACCCGCTGGGCGATGCCGCGCTCGAAAGTAAGGCCGCCGTTCTTGGACGTTTTCAATTATGGGCGCGCGGCAGCGGCGCCGGCCTGCGCGACGACGGGCTTGTACCCGCACGAAGCAGCTTTGCGCATGGCGTCGAGCGCTTCGGCTGCGGTCATCAGCGGGGTGGTCTGGCAACTCCGCAAGGCGCCGCCAGCCGCAAACGCCAAGGCAATCGCCGCCGCGGATATATTGTCCGGCATCTCCGTGATAACAATGGCGTCGTGCTCGCCGAACGCGAAGTACGAGTCCTTGATCTTTCCACCGAGTTTCTCGATGGGGCCGCGTACGGCCTCGAAGCGGTCCTGAGGATTGGCGATAAGCCGTGCGATGGCTTCCGAGGTGTAACCGACTTGATGAAGGAAAAACGGCATGGCGAGTCTCCTTTCGAGGGGAAAAGTTCTGGGGATGGCCGGACTATGCTCTTGAAAACATGGGGCGTCAAGAAATTTCGACTCGGCGAAGCCAAGAAGGCGTTTCGTCCATCGAGACTACCTAGACGGCCAAGGTAGTGAATTCGCGGCAGCTCGCGCGGTTTGCGGTTAGGAGGAACCGGGGAAATGTTACGGTAAAAGCAGGAGGACGCTCTGCTGGAGAAACCACTTTGGGAGCAACAAAGTTTCCCGGAGAAACTCTTCAGGCTCATCGTTCTCTTGTGCATTGTGGGTTGGGGAATTTCCGTTATTTACATCGCGAGCCACATCGGCCCGCTAGAAGAGCCGCCCACTCGAACCCGCGATCTGGCGTCGTTTCTCTTCACCGCTGCCTGGGTTTTCGTTTTTTTCTACGCGCAATATCGCGTCGTCCCGCGATTCATTCATCGCAATCTCGATCGTCGTGTTGGATTGTGGCATGCGGGCGGAAGCCTGGCACTCTTGATAATCGGAGCGCTGAACGCGCTGTTCCCCCACGGAAAGTCGGATGTTCCCAGCAGCTTGCTCTTCTGGATGATGTTGCTTGGCGAGGGGGTGTTCATCGGCAATGTCATTTGGTCGTACGTGAAAGGCGAGCCAACGGTGCCGTTTCTGCCGGTATCGCCCAGCGTGAAGACCACTTCGGAGCACGTTCGAGATGACGGCCCCAAGAACATGGGCTGGCCGAAATCTCCCGCGAGGCTGTTTGGAATCGGAGCGGCTGTTTTTGCCGGTGGCGGGCTTATCTCGCTCATTCTGGATTTTCCGTCGTACAAGTTTCCAGTGCCATGGTCGGGCCAATTGCACTTTCTACCCTTCGGTTGCTTGTGGCTGGCAGCAGCCTCGCCGTTCGCCATTTTTGCGATGCTGTATAAGTATTTGATGGATGCGCACAATCTGATCTTCGAAGAATCGATGAACCGCATCCACTTTGTTGTGACGATCATCACAATCCTCGACCTGGTGCGGGTCTTCTCGGCCTGGGAGCAGTGGATGGGCACGAAGTTTGCGACGTTCTTCTACGGCTCTGAATTCCAGTGGCTGGTTGTGCTTTTGGGCATGAGCGCCATCGTATTCGGGATCAACGCTTACCGGAGCTATCGGCGCACCGCCGTCCGGGCGTAACACCGCTGTATCGGCGACAGAGTCCGTTATTACCCACAAATCTGTCGGAACTTTCCGCCTTCCTGGCCGTGGTGTGCGCAAACTCATGGTTGAACAACTGAAACAACTCTGGCGATCGAACTACGTCCAACTGCTCGAAGAAGAAGTAGCGCGCCTGCGCGCCGAGAATCGTGCGCTGATGAACTCGCTTCTTGGCGCTGCGGGATTTACACCGCTGGAATTCCCCGACTCGGCCAAGCCGCAGCCGTTGCCGCGCTTAAGAAAACGCTCCTGGCACCAGCTCCAGGCCTGGCGCCAGACCGGAGCTTTGCGCGAACTGGTGCGTCAATACCGCCAGGAAGGCGTCGTCGCGCGCCGCCAAAGCCGCTCATTAATATGAGCTAAGGGGATACGCTTTTCACATTTCCTGCACAACTCTTGAGGTATAATCCGCGCACTGAATCGCTTTAATGTCGCGTCCCGAGATACCGCCAAGCCGAGCCACGCCAGGTCCCGAAGGGTCAAACCCTCCCGGTAAGAAGCTTGATTCCTGGGGTGAAATCGCTTCCTATCTCGGCCGCGAAGTGCGCACCGTGCAGCGCTGGGAAGGAACGGAGGGCCTTCCGGTTCATCGCCACGAGCACAAGAAGAAATCCACCGTCTACGCCTACACTGGCGAACTCGACGCGTGGATCAAGAATCGCCAGCCGAAGGACGACCCCGTAGCCGACGACGTCTTTGCGCGGCAGCAGGCATTGGCCGGAACGGATTCCCCGATCGAAGCGCCAGATCCTGCGGTCGTGCCTCCGATTCCTGGTCCCACTCCGGATCCCATCGAGCCACGTTCCCCGGCAGGGAAGCGCGTCGTCATCGCCCTCATCGCACTCGGGATGCTGTGCGCACTCTCACTCGGTGTCTACCGCTGGCTGCAGTCCGCAGATTCAACACAGGAAAAAGTCCGCATCGCCGTCCTCCCCTTCAATTACGTCAGCGGCGATTCCAAACCGGATTACATTACCGCCGGCCTCACCGATGTGATCCGCACCAAACTCGGCCAGCTCGATCCTCCACACCTGGGTGTGATCGCCGCGACCTCCTCAAAAATTGTCGCTGGCCGGCCCATTCCTGAAATCGGCCGCGTACTCAACGTGAAATACGTGCTCGAGGGCAGCGTGCAACGCGCTGCCGATAAGGTGATTATTGACGTGCAGTTGATTCAGGTCAGCGATCAGACCCATCTGTGGGCCGAATCTTTCACGCGCGAACTTTCCGACGTCCTGCAAGTGGAATCGGACGTTTCTGCCACGATCGCCAAAAAGATTCTCGACACGCTGCCAGTGCCATCCGCTCCGCAGCCTAAATTGTCGCTGGGCGCCGGAACCGTTCACGCCAGTACGCCCGAGATAGCCAACTCTCGGCATGAGTACCACCAGGGGAAATTTGCCTGGGGAAGCCGAGGCGACTTTCGCAGCAGCATCAAGTTTTTTGAGCAGGCCATTCATGACGATCCGAAATACGCGGAAGCCTACGCTGGGCTCGCCGCTGCTACCGCTCTCCTCGGACAGACGCCCAACGACGGCATTCCGCCCCGCGAGGCCAAGCCCAAAGCCAAGGAAGCCGCCGAGCACGCTTTGCAGCTCAATCCTCGGCTCTCCGAAGCGCATGCCGTCCTCGGCAACGTGGCCATGAGTTACGAATGGGATCTCGCTGCAGCCGAAAAGGAATTGCGCAAGGGCATCGAGCTCAATCCCAACGACCCCACGGCCCATGAATGGTATTGTCATCTGCTGATTGTAGAAGGTCGCAATCCAGAGGCGCTGGCCGAAGCGCGCCAAGCCCTTGATCTCGATCCCGTTTCGCCGCTCTTCCACACCGTGCTTGCCGAAACGTACTACTACGGGCGTTCGTTTGACGCTGCTATTGAGGAAGCCGAACAAGTTGTAAAGCTTCATCCTGATTTCGTGCTGGCGCAGTTCTGGCTCGGCTCCGCTTACCGCGAAAAGAAAATGTATCCGCAAGCAATCGAGACTTTCCAGCAAGCGCGCAAGCTCTCGGGTGACAATCCCGCCATGCTCATGGCTTACGGCCACACACAAGCTCTGGCAGGGAATGCCGCCGAAGCGCGAGCGGTTCTCCAGAAGCTCCAGCAACTCGCGGGCACGCGGTTCGTCCCGAATCTGTACCCCGCGGCCATTCACGTCGGTCTGGGCGAAACCGACGAAGCCTTCCGTCTGCTCAACCTCGCCTACGACGAAAAAATCGACCGTCTCGTTTACCTGAATGCCGATCCTATGGCTGATCCCTTGCGCTCCGACCCCCGCTTCGCCCAACTCATGACCAAGGTCGGCTTGCACTAGTCCTCGCTAGAAACCTTGTACGAGGCGGCCGCGGTAGAGTCGGATGTGAACAGGGGAGCAGGCCTGAGTCAGGTCGCTACTCCCCAGCGGTGCTGCGGCGCTCTCACTCCGTGCATCGAGCCCGCCAACCCGATCGAGTCATGACGGCTGCAGGTTGCACACCGGAGAAAATATCCGTGTGTATTCCCGTCCGGCGATACGTAACGTCCGACCACGTCGCCCTGTGGGTCAATCCCGTTGCCCTCGCTGCACCCGGGATATCGATGGAGACGAATTCAGAAACAACTCCTAAGCCGGATGTCGTCCGATGTCGCCAGGTCGGCCGTTACCAGCCGGGGCCGTATGGAATGTGCCGGCAGGGAAGTGGCTTCTCTGCCAAAAACAAAAGCTGAATTTGCCTCAAATCGTTTGCACAAACGCACAAACGCGAACGTTCAATTGCTGGAACTTAGCCCTGCGCAAAAATGTCAGGCAGGTGTATCCCAATTCCTCGCTGGGCCCGGCGCGCTGCAAGGCGGGACGCTTCGAGCGAAATCCCGAATCGAACGCCGACACGTCCGGCTGGCGCACCCACCGCGCCAGCCGGACCTGCACCCCAGGAGAGGTTCGCATCCTCCTTATAAGGACAGCCCGATTTCCACAGGAAGGCCCTAGGGAGGGCGAAAGATTCCTCCTAACAGTGCGTCCTATAAGTAATATTATGTCAACTAAGAAATCGGGCTGGGTTTCATCCTGTTTCCGGCCTCAAGCACGCCCATTCCGGGCCCCTCCCTCTTCTACTTCTTGTCGGCGGGTTTCGTGGCTTTTTGCTGCGCGAGTTCGTAGTTGATGTATTGCTCTAGCAGATGCGGATCGGCTCCCACCATGCGGCGACCATTAACGAAGACTGTCGGCGTGCTGTTGACATCGAGTTTCTGGCCGTTCTCGCGGCTGGCGTTGACGGCTGCGCCGGCTTCCGGACTGGCCATACAGGTCTTGAAGGTATCGGCATCCAGTCCGGACTGACCGGCGTAGTCCATCATCTTGGTCCAGGCGTTTGCGGCCGAAATGATCTCCTGATTGTCGTAAATGAAATCGTACATCTTCCAGAAGGCTTTGGGGTCCTGCTGGTAGGCGCAACGACCTGCGATGGCCGCGGTTCTCGCCCAGGGATGGAGTTGCTCGATCGGATAGTCCTTGAAAACCACGCGCAACTTACCGGCATAATTCGGCAGCATTCCGCGCAGAGCGTCGTGAAGAGTGCGGCAGACGGGGCACTCGAAGTCGGAATACTCCACTAGCGTAACCGTGGCCCGGGCGTCGCCCGTTGAGGGCGCGTCTTTCATCTCAATTCGTGCCCGATTGTCAGCGAGCGGGTCTTTGGTCATGTCAGACAGTTCACCATTGAAAAGGAACTTGCCGTCCTTGCTGACGTAAAATTTAACCGCTTGTTTGCTGTCGTTGATCGTCAGGTCGACCGTGGTTTCCAGCAAGCCTTCAACGCCCGTCGGCTTTGGCGCACCCACCACCAACAAGACGTCTGGTCCGAAGGCATACAAATGCCGCAGGTATGCCTCAATATTCTTTTGCGTTGGCGACATTGCCGCACTTGGTGCTGGAGTTGCCGTCGATTGCGCTTGCTGCGCTCCCGCTCCGGACACCAGCATGCCTTGGGCAAGGATGAGTGAAAGACACAGTGTTGTTTTCACAAGTCCCTCATCAGTTTAGGGTACAAATCTCTGCGCAATGGGAAACGGTCTGCCAAAGCCAAAAGCGCGCGACGTAATTTTCAGTCCCGGGGCCGCTTGCTTGCGTTTGTACTCGTTCCGGTCCACAAGCAGCGCGATTTCGCGCACCAGCTTCAGGTCAAAGCCGTAGTGGTCGGCGATCTCCTGCGGGCTATGCAAGTCTTCGATGTAGGCCTTGAGGATGCGGTCTAGGACGTCATAGGGCGGCAAGCTGTCTTCGTCCTTCTGGTCCGGGCGCAACTCTGCCGAAGGCGGCTTTTCGATCGTCGAAAGGGGAATCAATTCCCTCTCGCGGTTAATCCAGTTGGCCAGCTCGTACACCATCAATTTCGGTACGTCGGAAATAACGGCAAGTCCGCCTGCCATGTCTCCGTAAAGCGTGCAGTATCCGACGGCGAGTTCCGATTTGTTTCCGGTGCTGAGAACCATTGAGCCAAACTTATTGGACAGCGCCATCAGATAATTGCCGCGGATGCGCGCCTGAATATTCTCTTCCGTCACGTCCACAGGCCGCTCGCCAAAGGCCGGCACCAGGGCAAGCTTGTATTCTTCAAAAACATCCGTAATCGGCAAGGTGATGAACTGGATTCCGAGGTTCTTCGCCAGAGCTGCCGCGTCATTCTTGCTTCCTGCCGAAGAAAAGGGCCCCGGCATGGAGACTCCCAGGACATTTTCGGCTCCGAGCGCATGCACCGCAATGCAGGCGACCACAGAGGAATCGATGCCTCCGCTCAGCCCGATTAACACCTTCCTAAACCCGCATTTGCGCACGTAATCCGCAGTGCCCGTCAGCAGCGCCTCGTAGGCATACGCGATTTCCGTCGGTGGCTGCTTGTGAATCTCGCCTTGGCCCGTGGCGGTGTCAAAAAGGACCAAATCTTCCTGGAACGCCAGCGCTTGCGCGGCCACGCGCCCATCGGCGTTGATCGCCATGCTTGCGCCGTCAAATATCAGATTGTCGTCGCCGCCCACTTGATTAACGTAGACCACGGGAAGCTTCTGCTTCATGGCGATCGCACGCAGCATGTCAAAGCGCAGATTTCGCTTGTCGATCGCGTAAGGAGAAGCTGAGATATTCAGCAAAACGCTGGTTCCCTGCTTGCTGAGTTCCACCACCGGATCGCGCTCGTACAAGCGCGTCGGCCAGAAATTTGGATCATTCCACACGTCCTCGCAGATGGTGATGCCCAGCTGTTCATCATGGAAGCTGTAAACCACTTGCTTGTCGGCGGGCTGAAAGTAGCGGGACTCGTCAAACACGTCGTAGGTTGGCAGAAGCATTTTGCTTTGCTCAAAGACAACCCGGCCTCCGCACAACAGCGCCGCTTTATTGGCTACCGATTTGCCCGAGCTATTCTTCACGCGCCCCGCATAGCCGACGAGAGCCGGGAGCGTGACTTTGGCCGCGAGGGACTTCAGTTCATCAATGTTGCGGTCGAGAAAAGCGGGACGCTCCAGAAGATCCTGAGGGGGGTAACCGCATAGGCAGAGCTCGGTAAAAACGGCAAGGTCCGCCCCTCGCTGCTTGGCTTGCCCCGCCAAGTCCAGGATGCGAGCGGCATTCCCCGCAAAATCGCCGATGGTGGGATTGAACTGCGCGAGCGCTATTTTCATGCCCGGACTTTAGGATACGGTCGGAACCCCAAGATTGCAAACGTGGTCGCGTCGCGGCGCGACTTGCTAGCCGTGAAATTGCCTTTAGCGATGCTTGCCCGCCTTCTTCGCGACCAAGCTGGCAATCCCCTGTCCGGCGCGCAGCTCCCGGTAAAACAGCACGCACAATCCGGGGAATGCTTCTCGCAATTCACCGCTTTCGAGGAGATATGCCGGATTCCCCGGTCCACCGGCAAATTCAAGTTGCGCACGCGTGAAAGTTTCTATCAGCAAAACGCCATTGGGGCGAAGAGCACGCGCCATTTGCGCGAAAAGGGAACGTTGGAGATATTGAATGCACAAGATCAGATCATAGCCGTGCTCGGGAAGCTGAGCGTGCTCCAGATCCGCCCGCAACAATTCCAGACCGCCGTGCAAGTGTCGCCGGGGTTCAGGAAACCTGTCGCTTCGATGCGCCTGGATGTGCATACTCCGCGCGCGAACTTCCAAAAGGTCTAAAGCCACGCTGGAAAAATCCACGGCTGTGACATGTTGCCCGCGTCCCGCAAGAAGCAGCGTATGCCTCCCCGTGCCGCAGGCGATATCCAGCGCCGGACCAGACGGCAGGAGCGGCAAGAGTTCGCGGACAATGCTCGCCGGTTCGGAAAGAGGCGTCTCGGCGCCGAGCCTATGCTTGGCATCCCAGTCGGATTGGCTAGCGGGCATAAAAAAGGCTCCTGAACTTACCGCTCAGGAGCCTTAAGAATACTTGAAAACGCGCAGGTCGCTTCCCTGCCTGGGGTTAAACGCTGAAGGAGCTGCCGCAACCACAGGTGCTCTTCACGTTGGGATTGTTGAACTTGAATCCCGCGCCTTCAATCGTCTCGATGTAATCGATCTCAATCCCGTCCAGATACATGGAACTCATCTGGTCGACCGCGACTTTCAGACCATCAAAGTCAAATACCTGGTCCGCATCGCTGGTCTGATTTTCAAACGCCATGTGGTATTGGAAACCGGAGCAGCCGCCGCCAACGACGGCCACCCGTAGTGCCACCGGCACCGGGCTCTGCATACTCATGATTTCCTTTACCTTGCTGCTCGCAACGGGCGTCAAATTAATCATAAATCCTCTTGGCCTCCGCTCGCGGGCGCACCCGCAAAGCTATCAACACCTACAGTATACCAGAAGTCGCAAACTGCTTTGCAACTCCCTGTTCCTGCCACGAAACGCCCGGTTTACCGCGTTTCGACAAGCCTAGCCGCTTCGCTTACAATAAGATGCAATGATCCGGCACAAAGTTACCCTCATTCCCGGCGAAGGTATCGGTCCGGAAGTCGCTGCGGCAACGCGCCGCATCCTGGAAGCCGCTGGCGTGCAAATTGATTGGGAAGAGATCGCGGGCCGTTCGGACAGCTCTGCCGATCAGGGAAAAAGCGTCAATCAGGCTGCCGTCGAATCCGTTCGCCGCAACCGCGTGGCCCTGAAAGGTCCGATGGCCACGGCCATCGCCGGCGGCGCACCCAGCGTCAATGTGGCGCTGCGCAAAAAACTGGAGCTCTACGCCAATTTGCGCCCGGTAAAAAATGTCCCGGGCGTGAAATCGCGTTTCGAAAATGTCGACCTCGTTCTCGTGCGCGAAAATACCGAAGATTTGTACTCCGGCCTCGAGCACGAAGTCGTGCCCGGCGTGGTCGAGAGCCTCAAAATCATCACCGAAAAGGCCTCCACGCGCATCGCCAAATTCGCCTTCGAGTATGCCAAGCGCCACAATCGAAAAAAGATTCACGCCATCCACAAAGCCAATATCATGAAGCTCTCGGACGGCTTGTTCCTCAAGTCTGTGCGGGCGGTAGCAGCGCAGTTCCCTGTTATCGAATACAAAGAACTCATCGTCGATAACGCCTGCATGCAAATCGTGATGGATCCCCAGCAATTTGACATGCTCCTGCTCCCGAATTTGTACGGCGACGTGATGAGCGATCTCGCGGCGGGCCTCGTCGGCGGCCTTGGTGTGGTGCCTAGCGCCAACATTGGCGACGAATGCGCCATGTTCGAGGCCGTACACGGTACCGCCCCCGACATCGCAGGCAAGGGTTTCGCCAATCCCACCGCTCTGCTGATGAGCAGCGCCCTGATGCTTGACCACCTCGGCGAACGCACCACTGCCGAACGCATCCAGAATGCCCTCGAGACGGTCTACCGCGAGGCAAAACACACCACCAGGGATGTCGGCGGCAAAGCGGGCACCGAAGAATTCGCGGACGCAGTGATCGCAGCACTCAACTAAAGGCGATTCTGGGCTCCTCTCAGGCGAGCAAAAGTACTAGCAGTCCCACATCGTTAAAATGCTTGTCTTTTGATAGTGACCGTGACACCATTTCGCACTGTAGCCTCGAGAGTCCTTCCAGGGCGGCCATATGCAAAGAACACGTTATCCCGAGCGTCGGCGAACCACGCGCCTCTCCCTTCAGATTCCTCTGACGGTGCGCTGCCGCTTGCCTGAAGGCGAAACCATTGACCTCAAGGCCTCCACTTACGTCGTTACGGCTCACGGTGCCTTGGTTCTCATGGATACCCCGCTGATTCCCGGCCAAACAGTAAAAGTATTCAACGAGCACACGGCCAAGTCCGTGGATTGTGTCGTGACTTCTCTGCGGGAGAAAAGGGAAAGGCGGTTTGTGGGCATCGCCTTCGTCAATCCCAGTATCGACTTCTGGCACGTCGTTTTTCCGAAGTCCGGCACTCGCCAGGCAATCCGTTCCTCACTCACCGGAGCGCTGGTGCCCCCAGGATTTCGGCAGGAAAACTCTCCGCAATTCTAGCGGGATTTTCCGCCAGCGGTACTTCCCCTGCCTCAACCGCTCTTCCCTGCATAGATCTGATAAACCATCAGATAAACGATTACGCCCGTCACGCTTACGTAGAACCACAACGGCAGCGTCCATCGCGCGATTAGCTTATGCTTGTCGAATTTTTCCAGCCACGCGCGTCGCAGGGTGATCAGAATCAACGGCACAATCACGATCGCCAGAATCGTGTGTGAGGTCAGCAACGTGAAGTAAACCGGCCTGATCCATCCCTGCCCTTGAAAAACGACATGTCCGACGCGGTAGTGATACAGCAAATACGAAGCCAGAAAAACAGTTGAAACGGCGAACGCGGAAATCATGAACTTCTTATGTACATCCCGCTTGCCTGCACGAATCGCCGCGTAGCCTCCCGCGAGCAGCACCGCGCTGATCCCGTTCAGAGAGGCATTGAAGGCAGCATGTGAAAACATGTCCGTGAAATTGTCCTTTCCGAATCGGCTCCTCTTGGAATTGGTCTGATCAGCGCGGGAGCTTGTCGTAAATCATCAAGCCCAGCAACAGTGGAATGTGCAGGACCGTGGCATGCATGAGCCACTTGGCGCGCATGTTCGTCTTGTTGCTTGCGGCCCACAGGCATACTTGCACCAGCGCCGTGCTGGTGACCAGCGCTCCAAAGAAATAGAGCACGCCGGCCAGCCCCAGGATTGCCGGCAGTAGGCTCGCGCCTACCAGCGCGATCGCGTAAAGAATAATTTGCCGGAACGTGCGTGTACCCTCGCGGTCCACCACCGGCAGCATCAGGATTCCTGCGCGCGCATAATCTTCGCGGTACATCCACGCGATGGCGTGGAAATGTGGGAACTGCCAAAGAAACAGTATTCCGAAGAGCAGCCACGCGCCGCGATCAAGCGAACCCGTGGCCGCTACCCATCCGATCATCGGCGGAATAGCCCCGGGAAACGCGCCGACGAATGTCGCCCACACCGTACGCTTTTTCAACGGCGTGTACGCCAGCAAATAGCTGAGGCACGTAACGATGCCGAGCCCCGCGGCCAACGCGCCCGCCGCAAAATATAAATCCACAGCTCCGGCAATCGCCAGCACTACACCGAAGACCAGCGCTTCCCGCGGCTGTAACAAACCGCTTGGCAACGGCCGCAAAGCTGTGCGCCGCATGTACGCGTCGGACTCACGCTCGATGTAATGATTCAAGGCCGCCGTGCCTCCGGCAATGAGCATCGTGCCGAAAACCGCGTGGATCATGTGCAACCACGCGATGGGGCCGCGCGCGCCCATGTAATACGCGGCAGCCGTAGTCATCAGCACGAGGAAGGAAACATCCGGCTTTGTCAGCGCGACGTAGCCATTTGCGCGCGCCAAAAGCGTCAGCTCCACTGTGGGTGCCGTGCTCATCCGGTGGTCACCTGTCCCGGAGCCGTTGTGGCGACTTCTCTTCCCCGTGGGATCAAGCGGTAGCACGTTAATACCACCAGCACAGAAAACGCGAAGAGAATCGCGCCTACGACCGTATGGATTACAGTTAGCCAGACCATGACTGGCATCGGCTGCGGCGCGTCCGCGGTACTGAGCCGCGACCAGTAAGCGCCAAGACCCAGCAGGAACTGCGTTCCGAAAATCGCGTGCAGCAGCATGCGTGCCTTGGACAGTTCCCGCGATTGCGAAAACCGTTTGCGCAGTGCGACCGCCGTCCAGAGCACCATTCCAAGAACCAGCATGGCCCCGGCCATGTGCGGCCAGATCGGAATTTCTTTGTGGCGGAATCCAGCGCCGAGAATCACCTGCAAATAGATTACGGCGGCATTGAGGATTGCCAGAGAATGAATGGAAGGAGTCCCCCTGTCTTCCAGTTGCGGCCGCTCGGATATCCACCACTCGCTGGTGAACACCGCAATACTCAAGACTGCCGCAAAAACGATTTGCGCGAAGCTCGCGTGGAGAACTGGCAGCCAGTAATGCAGCAACTGCCGAACAACCTGGCCACCGAGAAGGGCTTGCGCCAGCACTCCGCCGACAGCAATCATCCCAAACCATCGCAGCCACGGCCGAGAATCACTCTTCCAAAGCCAAATCGCCAGAATCAGCACCAGGCCACCCATCACGGCCGCAATCACCCGGTGAGAGTGCTCGAAGAACGCACCTCCAGCCAGCATTCTCAACGATGGGAACCATGTTCCAAAAGACTTTGGCCAGTCCGGTACCGAGAGGGCTGCATCTTTGGAGGTGACCAGCGCGCCGGCTACGAAGAGGAGGACGGTCCAACAGACCGTGAATACAGCGAATTTGTGCACACCTGGATTGTAGGTCGTCGTCATTCCCTGTCTCAGCGCCGGATTATACAGTTAAGTCGCTACGCTGGAAAGCTTTCCGGATGGCTCCGGATGGCTCGCCCGTACCGATCCCCGTTGCTTGCAAAACAAGGTCCTTCAGCGCGGCGATAAATAACGGCGAGTCCCCCAGCGCAGGCATCATACGAAATGTCTCGATGCCCAGCTTCTCTGCTTCCTCGCGTGCTTCGATGTTGATTTCGTGGAGCGTTTCGATGTGCTCCGTGACGAACGAAATCGGCACCACCAGCATCTCCTTCACACCTTCGTGGCCCAACTGCTCGATCGTTTCAGTCAGTGGAGGTTGCAGCCACTTTGCGGGACCCACGCGGCTCTGGTAGCACAGTAAGTGCGTCTGCGGCCAGCCGGGACATTGCTTGGCCCCCAGGTCGCAAACCAGTCGCACCGTTTCCTCGATCTGTTTCGGATACGGATCGCCCTTCTCCACCAAACTCATCGGCAGGCCATGCGCGCTGAACACCAGATGAATCCGCGAACTGTCCGGAAACTGCCGCAGAACGGCACCTATCCGTTGAACCAGCGCCTGAATATAGAGCGGATGGTCGTGAAAATTGTTGATCGTGCGTTCTGGTGGTTTTCCGCCCGGCCGTGTCCACTCTGCTTGCTCCGCGACCCGTCGCCATTCCTTCAAACTGCTCAGTGTCGTAGCGTAGGAATAGTGTGGATAGAGCGGCAGCAGAACGATTTCATCCAGGGGCGCGGCATTGCGCAGCGCATCCACGGCCTCCGCCGTGAACGGGCGCCAGTAACGCATCGCCGTGACCGCCACGGCATCAATGTATGGCGAGACGGCTGCCAGCAGACGGACCCGTTGCCGCTCGGTCAACGCCCCTATCGGCGAACGCCGGCCGATCTCGGCGTAACGCCCGGCCACCGGGATCGACCGCCGCGAGGAAATAAGCTTCGCAATCGGCCGGCGCAGCAATCCGAACGGCCCGAGAGGAATGATGTCGGGATCCAAAAACAGATTCAGCAGGAACGGCTCGACGGCTTCCAGTGAATCCGGCCCGCCAAGCTGGAACAGTACAATCCCGACTCTCTTCTTCCCTGCCAAGCTACGTGCTCCGGCTCAACGAATTCTTCAAGCGCTCAATTTGTTCGCCCAGTGCCGCCGTTCGCCGCGCCACCGTGACGTAGTAAATGAAAAAGATTCCCCACCCGATCACATAAGCTGCGAACACGCTACCCAGGTTCTTCATGCTGCCTCCGCATCACGTTCAAGGGATTGCACATCGTCACGCATGGCTTCGAGCGCATAACGTTCACGAATCAGAAAAATCATGAGGATCACCAGGTTCAAGAACCAGAACCAGAAAACTTTCCGCATCGTCGGCTCCAGCCCTGACCCCGCGCCGCCCATGATCACCGGCTGCGGGTGCTGTGTGCGCCACCACCGGATGGAGCCGTAGACCAGCGGCACGTCCAGAAAAGCAAAAATGCCGTAAATCGCGCTGATCAATGCTCGCCGATCAGGATCTTCGACCAGCGTCCGCAGCAGCAGATACGACGTGTACAGGAGCCACAGCACAAAAGTAAGCGTCAGCCTTGCGTCCCACGTCCACCAGATGCCCCAGACCGGATGAGCCCAGATGGGCCCGGTGAGAATCAGCACGGTGCAGAACGCCATGCCCACTTCCGCGGCGGAAACACCAAGCCAATCCCACTTGGCGCGCCGCGTGAACACATAACCCAAATTTCCCACAAAGCAGACGAAGAACGAGAGCAGCGCGACCATGCCCGAGGGTGCATGGAGGTAAAAAATTCTCTGGATCGTCCCCATCTTGCTCTCGGTAGGCGCAATGAAGAGAGCGGCATACGCGGCAAAGCTCATCAGCACGACCACTACCGCGGCAATCAGGATTCTTTTCTTCAATCCATTACCCCCGTCAAATCAGGCAGCATATCTTCACGCTATTCTTCCAGAAGATATTCTCCGAAAAGCCATAGCGCCGTCAAAAAAACCACGTCGAACGCCAGCAGGAAACCCAGCCAGTCCCAGCGCATCGCCGGATTCGGCACCAGCAGGGCCGCAGTCGCTTCAGTGCTGGCAATCAGCACCGGAGTCAGCAGCGGCAAGAGAAGCAGCGGCAGGAGCAATTCGCGCATTCTGGCCTGCGCGGAAATCGCAGAGAGAGCCGTGCCCGTGACGGAAAGGCCCAGGCTTCCCATGAACATGACCAGCACCAGCTGCGGAAATGCCGCCAGAACGGGCACGTTGTACAGAATGGAGAACGCGGGCAGAAGGAGAACCTGGGTGAACAGTAGAAAAAGAGTGTTGGCCGCCAGCTTGGCAAGAAAAATGGCAAACGGATCGCTCACGGATAGGCGCAGCGCGCTCAGCGTGTCGTTATTCTGTTCGCGCAGGAAGCAGGGTTGCAGCATCAGCGAAGCCGCAAAAAGAAACGCCAGCCACAGCAATCCGGGCCCGAAGCGGCGTGATTCCGTGACCGACGGATCAAACGTGAAACTGAAGAGCACCACAATCGTGAGAATGAAAACCACCGTCGTGGTGAGAAGCTCACGCGAGCGAAATTCCGTGCGAAGTTCCTTGCCGAGCAACACCACCGTGTTGGAGAGCAGCGCCATTCACGCGTTCGCAAAGTTAAGAATCGAGCCGAAATCTGCGCCGGTACGCGTGTCCGCGACCACCGCTCCCGCGTCCAGCCGGATCGCACGCGTCGCTAGGCTCGAAACTTCGGACTCGCCGTGCAGACTCATCAGGATGGTCCGACCAGACTCCCGCAATTCGCACAACGTCTCCGCGAACCAGCTGACGCCCTGTGGATCTAGCCCGGTTGCCGGTTCGTCGAAAAGAATCACGGCCGGTTCGTTCAGCAGCGCGCGCGCGATGGCGATGCGTTGCCGCATCCCGCGAGAAAACGTGCGCACCAGGGAATTCCGGCGCTCCAGAAGTCCCACTTCCCGGAGAAGCGCTTCAGCGCGCGCAGCCGGCTCAGCGATTCCTTGCAATCGTGCAAAGAGCAGAAGGTTCTCTTCCGACGTCAGCTCGTCATACACCATCGTTGCGTGTGCCACAAATCCGGCCGCCGGCTGTGTCTCGTTTCTCTCGCCGCTGCCATTCAGAAAGCTCACCATGCCGGCCGAAGGCCGCGAGAGCCGCGCCGCGATCCGCAGCAGCGTAGTCTTGCCCGACCCGTTCCGCCCTGCGAACACCACACATTCCCCCGCCGCAATTTCCAGCGAGACGCGCCGCAGCGCGTAAAGTCCACCAAAGCGTTTGTCGATTTTTTCGAACCGGATTCCTGTGGGAGAAAAGCTAGGGGACGTCACCGGACGGCCTCGGAGATGGGTGCATCGCTCCCGGTCTTCAACGCTCAGCCTCGCACGAGATCGCGCAAGACTTTTTCCGCGCGCGCGCGTTCCTGTGCATATTCCTCATCGGAGATGGTGCCAGCCTGGCGGCGCAGCTCTAGCCGGAACAGCCGTTCTTTCAGCGCATCCATACTCGTGCCGATGGCTGCATCCATTTCGGCAAGACTCGCAGCCCCATTTGTTGGAGCGATTGCCGCACTCGACGCGAGCGGAGGGCTGGTCCTCGATTTCTTTTGCTTCGCGCTCTCGACTTCCTTCTCCGCCGGCGCTGCCCCGGCCACTGCCACAACGGGCTTGCGTGCCAGCAGTATCGCGCCCAGCGCAAATAGGCAAACGAATCCGCCGATTAACGGCCATTTCAAAACGTCCAGCCGTCCGGGCACCTGTTGGATGCTTACGCCAGGCCCTTCCGCACCGCCCTGCTGTGCGTCTCTGCCCTGTTGACTCTGTTCCTCTCCGCGATTCACGTCCGGCGACGGCGCCGTACCGGACACGTTCAAAGCGACGACCGTTCCCGCGGGAACATCCTGCCGCCCGTACAGATTCATTCCTTGCTCTTGTCCGCCAGGAGCCAGACCATCGCCGCTAACCTGCACACTGGGCGGGGCAGCAACCAGCAACCGTCCACCCGGATAAATCGTCGCAATCTTTACCGTCGCCGCGTTTCCCGGATACGGCAACTCGTACGAAAACCGCACCGAACTGTCGCCGGGCCGGAACGCGAACGCAATCGAATATCGATTGTTTTTCTTATCAATCGGAAGCTGCACTACCGGCATTCCAGCCGGTCCGGCCGCTGCGACTTGCTGCAATTGGCCCTTCTGCGGCAGTGCGAAATCAAAACTGCCTTCAGCTCGATAGAAAGCCATCGGCGGCTGAGATTTGTTCTCGATCTGATATTCCTCGCCAACGATGATCGTCGCGCCGTTCGGCTGAAAGATCACCACATGCGAAGGAACATTGATTGTCTTCGCGTCCTTGGACGCCTCATAAATATCCACTTGCGCGGTGCTCGTGCCTGGTGGAAGCGCGTGATTGAAATTGATGCCGTGATAGACCGCGCGGACAAGCATCGGCTGAGCACCGAGTCCCGGATGGTCAAACGTAAATTCTCCTGAAGCGCCGCTCTTGGAATGCGCCACTTCCTGCATTCCACCTTGGAGCTGTATCAACACGAGTTCAATTCCTGCCGCCGCTTTGCCGGTGGTACCGTTCATCACCGTGCCGTGAACGGTTCCTCCGCGCGCAGTGGGCAACAGAGCGAAAGCGAGCGCCCCAAGCAGGGCCATGCGCGCCAAGGAAAAGCGCTTCATTGCGCGCTCCCGTCCGCCGGACGCGTTCCACGCGGCCGGCGCACCTGCGCGTCGGTAACCTGATCGATCTCCGCCAGCACCAGCGCCGCCTCATTTTCAAGGGCCGTCTTCATCGCTTCGAAGTCGCCTTCCGAGTATTTCCCCGAGCGATACTCAAATCGCAAGTCGCGCAAATTATCGTAGATGGTCTCGCGCCGCTCCAACAGTTGATCGAGCTTGGTCCGGTGCGGCGCAAGATCCGAAGCATCCGGCTGAATATAGAATATGAATAGCAGGACCGCGGCGGCTAAGGCCACACACGCGCCCAGCACTGCCCAGTCTCGAGAGCCAATCTCGAGAGCCGCAAGCATGCTGAAAGCGGTCGCCATTTAATCCTGCGTCTCGCGTGAGGCCTGGGCCCTGGCACGCTCCAGCATCTCCGCGGAAATCCCGGGGACGCCACTCGCGGACGCCGCTTGTTGCACCGGGCGCTTACGCCAGCGCCAAATCACAAAAATCACTACTCCCGTTCCCACGAACAGATAAATGCTCGGCAGGGCCCAGGCTACCAGGCTGAATCCTGATTTCGGCGGTTCCGCATAAACCTTCGTCCCGAATTCCTGGACAAACATTTGTGTGATGGCATCCTCGGAATTGCCTCGCGATAACGACTGGTTCAATTCCTTCAGCATTGCGGCGGACGTGCTGCAACCCACGTGGTTGCACTCCGTCAGCACCTGGTTGCAACCGCACATGCACATGAATTTGCCGCCGATCTGTTTCGCGCGATCGGAAAGTTGCTGCGCCCCAAGCGGCGTAATCAGCAGCGCCGCCATCGTAAATATCGCCAGCACGGTGATCGCGGCAATCGGGCGAGCTTTAGTCATGGCCTTCTCGCATCGTAGCCGACGGGGTCAGCCCATGTACGAAAGGTTCCACCGCCGGCTGCTGCGCGCCGGAGAGCACCAGCACCGTTCTCCGGTTTGGCAGCAACGCCACCAGCGTTCCAAACACGACTACCACTCCGCCGAACCAGATCCATTTCACCAGCGGATTCAGATAGGCGTGCAGCACCGGAAGCCCGCTATCGGGACTTGTGCCCGCATAGACCACGTACAAATCTTCTTTCAATGTCGAACGGATCGCCACCATCGTGCCATTCTCTTCGGTGGTGGAGAAACGCCGCTTCTCCGGATAAAGCATCATCGTCGGTTTGTTGTCCTGCAGCACTTCGACGAGCAGGCGCTGCGCGGTGTAGTTCTTCTCCGGTTTGGTATCGAAGCCTTGCAGAACCAAATTGTACGGCCCGATCTGCATGGTATCGCCCTGTCGCATATCCTTCTGAATATCACGATTGAAAGCGGCGCCCGCCAATCCGATAAATACAAAGACCATCCCCATATGAACGATGTACCCGCCGTACCGCCGCGTATTGCGCATCGTCAGCTCCACCGCCGATGCCACAAACGAAGCGCCAGACCGCGCCCGAATCACCTTCGCTCCGCGATAGAATTCCAGCAGCACCGTAGATGCGACGAACACACACAAAATCAGGCAGATCCACGAATAGAACTGCCGGAACCCAAACACCAGCGCAATTACGCCCGAGACCAGTCCCATCGCCAGCGGCCACCCAAAATTCCGCTTCAGGCTTTCCGTCGAAGTCTTCCGCCACGCCAGCAGCGGCCCCACTCCGGTCAAAAACAGTAGCAGCAGCCCAAGGGGTATGTTCACCTTGTTAAAGAACGGTGCGCCCACGCTGATCCGGTTCCCGGTCAACAGCTCGGAAAATACGGGAAAGAGCGTTCCGGACAAAACCGCTACGCAGGCGACCAGCAGGATCAGGTTGTTGAACAAAAAGCTCGATTCGCGGGAAACAATCGAGTCAAGCTGGTTTTCGCTTGCCAGGTAGTCGCGATTCTTCAAATACGCGCCGAGGCACACGAGCACAGTGATCGCCATGAAGCCCACGAACCAGTTGCCAATTTTGGAATTCGCGAACGCATGAACCGAACTGACCACACCGCTGCGCGTTAGAAACGTCCCAAGAATGCAAAGCAGGAAAGTGCAGAACACCAGCCACACGTTCCAGACCTTCATCATGCCGCGCTTTTCCTGCATCATCACTGAGTGCAGAAATGCCGTGCCTGTCAGCCAGGGCAGCAGCGACGCATTCTCGACCGGGTCCCAGCCCCAGTAACCGCCCCAGCCGAGCACTGCGTAGGCCCAGTGAGCGCCAAGCAAAATTCCCATGGACTGAAACATCCACGCGATCATCGTCCACTTGCGCGTCAGGTGAATCCACTTCTCTCCCGGATACCGCGCCAGCAGCGCGCCCAGCGCAAACGCAAATGGAATCGTGAACCCGGTATAACCCGAATACAGGTTCGGCGGATGAATCACCATTTCCGGGTATTGCAGCAGCGGCGTCAAACCGTTGCCATCGGCGCGCGCGACGTAATTCATCAGCCCATCCGCTCCCGGTACCGCCAGCGCCTTGAACGGGTTTTCGATGAAATTATTCAGCGTCAGAAAAAAAATCTGCACGCCGGCCATCACCACGCCGACGTACGGCATCAGCTCGCCGTTCTTGTTCCGGTAGGTCAGCAGCACGGAAAAAACATAAATGGAAAGCAGGAAGCTCCAGAACAGCAGCGAGCCCTCCTGCCCCGACCACAATGCGGCTATCTTGTAAAAAGTCGACAGGTCGCGATTGCTGTGCGACACCACGTAGGCGGCGGAAAAATTATCACTGAAGAAAAGGTATTCGAGGCTGAATGTCGCGAGGAAAATCAGGCAGCACGTGGTTATCCCCGCCTGCCGCGTACTTTTGATCAGCAGCGGGTGGCGGGTGATAATCGCCGCAATGCCCCCGCCGAACGCGTAGACCGCGCAAACAAACGCTAAGACGAGTGCAAAGGAACCAAATACATCCACGGCAAACCCGCCTATCCCCCGGAGATCCCGGGCGCCCTACGTACCGCCCCTACATCCGGCTGGGTTCGGTGGGGCCGGGAGGGGCGCCACCTTTGCCTCCGGGCGCTGCTTCATACTTGGAAGCGCATTTCGCCTGCACCACCTCGGCGACAAATCGTCCTTCCGGACCGGGGTGGCCTTCCACGAGGGCTTGGGACTTGTCAATGAACGTATCCGGCAGCGGGTCGGTGCCAATGTAGCTGATGGGAAGCGTCTTCCCTTCTCCCTCCAGCACAAAATCAACACGCCCGGCAAGATGTCGGATACTCCCGACAGCTACGGTTCCGCCGATGCGCATCCTCTGACTCATCGCTGAGCCCTTCAATGTCTCAAGTTCAGCAATGGTGTGGTAATAAGTTTTGCTCTCTCCATAGCCAAGCCACGCGAGAAAACCCATCGACGCCACAATTACAAAAACTCCCACGCCAAACTTTGCTTGTTTCTTCACGATGATACTCCTGCGGCGCCCTCAACCCGCCGATGCGCCTGATTCTACCATACTAAAAAGGGTCGTCTACCGGTCACGAGTGCCGATTTAGACCTTCCCGGCGGGCAAACTTCCCTGCCCATCAGTTCAGCCGCTCGCGGAAATGGCGAGCGCTTCGCGCACGGCGCCATTCTTTCCGCCAGCGCCATCCAGTCGAAACGGTTTCCCATGATCCAACATCACTGGGCAGCCCAAACCGAGCGCAAGAATATCTTCCACGACCGGCGTCAATTCCTCAGTGATGGCCATCACACGCTTTGGTTTAAGCGACCGCCGGATCCGGGCTGCCAACGCCGGCAGCCGCCCCTTCAGTGCGGCTTTCGCGTCCACCGGCAAGCTCCGCCCGCCCTCCATCGGGCACTCCAGGACATGCGTCAGAAAAAATCCGGCCCGTTGAAACTCTCCATGCACCACCTCCGCAGTTGTTCCTGCGGTGCGGATTCCCACCGCCTCCAGCAGGAGCGCCGCCTCCCCTCGAAACTCTCCACCGGGAGCATAGAGAAAATCTCTCTCATCCATTGGCGAAAAAGCCCCCAGCAACAGCGTGTGGATGTGCACCGGCCGGTACCGCGTCGCCCATTCCAGCCGCTTCAGCCGCCGCGCAATATGTTCCGTCGACGCGACTTGCCCGCACCCGTCACATGCCAATTCGCTTGAACTTGTCATAAATCTCGGGGCTATAGCCCATAGGGGCCGCCTGCCCCGCGCTTCCCGGGGAGGCGGGCCCTTCTTGCCAATCCAGTACGGGACGGGCTCTATTCCGGCCCTCATTTAGAATGTAGTGGAATGCCCACGCGACTGCAAATCAAGCCTCTTCCAGAGACGGCTCTACGCCGCCACCGATTCCAGGTGCCTGGAGATTGCGTGGGGAATGGCACCCGCAAAAAGCTCGCCGTTTTATCTGTGGATCCGAAAAAACCCAACTCTGCGGACTGAGAGTGAAGGCAAACCCAAAACCAAGTGTATTTCATCCCAAAACTGACAACTTGAGCCTAACAACTCAAAACTGAAGATTCAGGAAGAAACCGGCGTATCCGCCGGCATCTTTGCCCGCAAGCACCACTTCAATTCCTGGCTCATCTCGGTGATTTCCATCCCCGGCATCACGATGAACTTGCAGCTGAGCATCTCGTGCGGTTCGTCCTCATCCGGCAGTTGGCACGTCACCCGGCAATACTGGCAATCCTGGTTCCAGCAGAAGCGCCCATAAGGAATCGTTTCCGGGCTGATGAACTGGAAGCACCTCAAAAGCGAATTCCGCTCCGGGACCTGAAACTTCTTCCCGAAGACCGTGATCTCTACCAGCTTTTCATAAGGCCGAAAGGGTTCCGACATGACCAGTCCTGTTCTCCGTGACCCGGCCGCTGCCTCCGCGCAGCATTTCCCCTGAGCCGGAACACCAGAATGAGTGCCTCCTTGAGAGTAGTCCGCACCTTTCGCCCGCACAACGCCCCGTCCAGCCCGCGTTCCCAATCTGCCACGGGGGTAAAACCGGCGCCCTCCGGGAAGGCGTCAGCAGACGCCCTTTAGGATATCTACGGTGGGTCAATCTGTCTTTTTTGGGAGGCCGACAACCAGCGCTCCGATTCCCGAGTAGAGCCGCATTACAAAGACAGGGGGGAGGGCTCCAGTTATGGTTAACTAGGACTTTGGAGTGCGGCGGCTTGCCGCCGCTTTTCTTTCATCGACGGAACACGGGTCAGGGGACGCGGCCTGTCCCTGCTTCCTTCGGCACCAACTGGTAGCTCACAAACGCAAACTGCTTGCCGTCCGGCGACCATGACGGCACGTTCATCGTTCCCTGTCCGCCAAACAGTTTCGCCAGCACGGTGATCTTCTTGTCTTTCAGCGTCATCATGCGCAGCATGACGTCTTTATTTTCCGGATGACCCTTCACGCTCGCGTCGTAAGTAACGAACACCATCTGCCGCCCGTCCGGCGAGAGGTGCGGAAACCAATCGTTCTCTTCGCCAGAAGTGATCTGCTCCTGCTCGCTCCCATCCGCGCGCATCCGCCAGATCTGCATGTGTCCGGTGCGTTCGGAATTGAAGTAAATATATTTGCCGTCGCGCGAATATTCCGGCCCATCGTCCAGTCCCTTCGCCGTCGTCAATTGTTTCTCTTCGCCGCCCGCTGCCGGAATCGCATAGATATCGAAGTCGCCGTTCCTTTCGCCGACGAACGCCAGCGTCTTCCCGTCCGGAGACCAGCCATGCCAGTACGAAGGCGATTTCTGCGTGATGCGCCGCGGCGCGCCGCCGCCAATCGGCACGATGTATACGAGCGACTGGTGCCCTTCCTGCGAATTGTCGCTGAGCACCAGTTGTGTTCCGTCCGGCGAAATCCCGTGATCGTTGTTGCAGCCTGTTGCGAATCCCGTGTCCAAAATCTGCGGAGTTCCTCCCGCCGCGGGAATCTTTTCGATGCGCCCCTTCCGGTTGAAGAGCAGGTTCTTTCCGTCCGGCATCCAGTTGGGCGCTTCAAACCGCTCCGGTGCGGCGTAAATCGCGCGCCGGTCCGTGGATGCCACGGTGATGATTTCTAGCGTGCTGTACAGGGTGGAAGCTGTAGCCGCCGTTGGCGCTGCGGCCTTCAACTCAATATTCGAGAACACCGCTTTCTCCACGACATCTTTATCGTGGCTGCACACGCCGAGCCCCACGTAAAATGGCTCCTTCAATGCGATGCGCATGGACCCGCTCGCCAATTGAAATTCACCTTTTTCACTCGCGAGCCACATGGAAAAGTAGGCGCCGCGTTTTTCAATTCGCAACCGTTTCGGCGCGGAAACGTTGGCCTGAATTTCGCGAGTACCCGCGCCTTTTTCTTCGCGGTATTGCAACGAAGTCAATCCGCTCCCGTGCAGCGCCACGTCCGCGTAGGCAGAATCCGCGTCCAGGCTTTGCCGCACCATCAGAACCGCTTTGCGATGATCGTTCACTCCCTTGCCGAGAAAGGAGATGTCCGCCGTCAAAGTCACGTCGCCGGAGATCTTCTTCCACGCGAACTGGAAAGCATCACTCCCGAGCCACATGTTCTCCCCGCTGCCGGAAATCGAATAGCTGGCCTTCGCCGCGTCGTATTCCACAGAACCAGGATGCAGAACAGTGCCAACGTCGCCGTGATTCTCAAAAATGCCGACGTGCACTACAGCCGTAACGTTAGATTGTCCCGCCCGCGCCCGATTCTGCGCGGCGAAAACCAACACCGAGGCTAAAGCCAGCGTCGTCAACCACACAGGTTTGTTTCGGTGCACGAGGAAACCTCCATTCGCAAAATCGAAGGGCAACGTTAGGATGCCGACTTTTAATTGTCAATTCTTTCTCTCTCTCCGGCTGCGGAATGGAATCTTTGCCGGCCAATTCCCTTCTTGGCCGTCATTTCCCTTTTCTTTCCTCCCGTGCTATCGTCGCGGTCTCAGGGGGAGTTCCATGTCAGTCAATAGAGTCATCCTCGTCGGCCGTCTGGGCCGCGATCCCGAAACCCGCTACACCGGCAGCGGCCAGGCCGTCGCAAATTTCTCTGTCGCCACGGATGAGTCCTACAAAGACAAGAACGGCGAGCGTCAGAAGCGTACCGAGTGGCACAAAATCGTCGTATGGGGCAAGCAAGCCGAAATCGCCCAGCAATATCTCAAGAAGGGTTCGCTGATCTTTATCGAAGGCCGCATTCAATCCCGCGAATGGCAGGATAAGGAAGGCCAGAAGCGCACCAGCTTTGAAATTGTCGCCAACAATTTCCGCATGCTGGGCGGCCGCGCCGAAAGCGCTGCCGCGGCAAGTGGCGGCGCATCTCGTTCCGCCGGCAGCGACGACTTCGAGAGCCACGCCGCGCCCGCCGACGATTCTTACGGCGGCGGTGGCGCTCCTTCTGGCAGCGCCCCGGAAATCTCCGACGAAGACATTCCCTTCTGACGTGCCGGCAACCAATCGCCAGCTTCGCCTGCAATCGCGCCCGAAGGGGTTGCTCGCGCCAGGCGATTTGCAACTCAGCGAATCACCCGTGCCCGAATTAAAAGATGGTCAAGCCCTCGCGAAAGTAAAGTATCTTTCGATCGACCCGACCATGCGCGTCTGGATGGTTGCCGATACTTACCTTCCCATTGTGCCGATCGGTGAAGTCATGCGCGCGGCCGGTTTCGCCGAAATCGTCGAATCGCGCCATCCCAATTACAAAAAAGGCGACCGCGTAACGGGTCTTACCGGCCTGCAGGACTACGTCATCGTCGACGCATCCGCGAAACACTTTTTCCAAAAAGTCCCCAAGATTCCCTTTGTCTCGGACACCGTTTTCCTTGGCGTTCTCGGCATCAACGGCCTCACTGCCTTTTTCGGCATGGAAATCGCCGCGCCGAAGAAAGGCGAAACGCTTGTCGTTTCCGCAGCGGCCGGCGCCACCGGCAGTATCGTCGGGCAAATCGGCAAAATTCACGGCTGCCGCGTCGTCGGCATCGCCGGCACAGACGACAAGTGTGCGTGGATCACCAAAGAACTAGGTTTCGACGCCGCCATCAATTACAAGCAACCAGACTGGAAAGGAAAGCTCGCCACTGCTACTCCCAACGGCATCGACATTGACTTTGAAAATGTCGGCGGCGAAATAATGCAGGAAGTCCTAAATCGCATGAACCTCCACGGCCGCGTCGTTCTCTGCGGCCTCATCTCCGGCTACACCAAGGAAGATCCCGGCCTAGCCAGCCTTGGTGACATTCTCGTAAAGCGACTCCGCGTCCAGGGTTTCATCATCCTGGACTACGCCTCGCGCTTCATGGAAGCCGCAACGCAGCTCGGTCAATGGAAGATGTTCGGCAAATTGAAGGACCGCGAAACCATTGTGGAAGGACTGGAAAAGGCGCCCGAAGCCATCAACATGCTCTTCACCGGCGGCAACACCGGCAAACTGATCGTAAAGCTCTAAAGGGGTTCTGACTCGCGCAGGTTATCTCGAGGAGTTGCGCTTTCTCTGCTGGTCGAGGTTCTTTAGAAATTCTTCAAATTTTGGTTTTTGCTCCGGCGAGAGAATCGCGCGGATCTGCTCGCGTCCTTTTTGACGGACTTGATCGATCTGCGAATCCGTCTGATCGTGAATTGATTTTACTTCCGCATGACGCTGCAGCAGGATCGCGTCTATCTGCTGACTCTGCGCGCTCGTCAAGCCCAGCGCTCGCGTAAGCTCCTCCACGCGATGCGCCCGCCTCTCCGGTTCGGGCAACGGAGTGCTGGCTGCCGACACCAGATGATGCTCATAGGAATAGCCAACCATTCCGCCGAGAGCCGCACCCAGAAAGAACACTACGCCCACCCACAGGGCGGCCTTCCGAGTTGCCGACATTTCGCTCATGGATTGTTCTCCTGCACCGGCACGAGCACATCATCCTGATTCGCGGGAGACGGCGCCTCAAAAAGCGATTCTTGCGCTGTCAGTGCGTTCGCTTGCTGGTTCGATATGGAGAGTGGTCTTTCATACAACCAGGTGCTGGCCACGAGCAGGAGCGCCGCCGAAGCCACTGCCAACCGCGATGCAAACTTTGGTACGGCTAGCCAAGTGCTCGCCGCTTCCGTCAATCCCGTTTCACGCTCGGCAATGGCCGCCATGACCCGCGTCGCAAACCACGGCCGCGCTATCGTTGCGTCAGAGCCAACATTCTTGAAGATTGCCTTGGTCGCGAGGATATCCTGGGCCGTTTCACGGCAGCGCGGACAGGAGGCCAAATGCGTGCGCTCCGCCGCGGACAGATCCTCGCTGAGCTCCTGGACACTCGCAGCCGCAGTGCGAACTGCCGCGGATTCTTCCAGCAAATCCAGCAGCTTGCTACAGCGTGCATCGTTTTTCTTCAGCAGGTTCCACATACCCGCCTCCTTGCTGCCCTATCGTTCGTCCTCAATCGTCACGCTTCCTGGCCTGGCTGACCACGCGCCGCCGCGCCCGGAAGAGTCTAACCTTCACCGTGTTGCCATTTAAATTCAAAACTTCCGCGATCTCCTCGATCGAATATCCTTCCACTTCCTTCAGGATCAGCATCAGCTTGTCGCGTTCGTCCAAACCTTCCAGCAATCGCTCCACGTGTTCCCGTGCTTCCAACTTCTCGCTGATGTCCGGCCCGGGGTTCACTTTTTCCCCGGACGTGATTACCTGCCTGGCCTGCTCCTCGCTCAGATCCGATTCGTATACCAGCGGCCGGACCTTCTTTTTCCTCAGCAGGTCCCAGCACTCATTCACCGTGATCTTATACAGCCAGGTGCTGAATGCCGCTCGCTGGTCAAACCGCTTCAGCGAGAAATACGCCTTCACGAAAACCTGCTGCGCGATGTCTTCCACATCCTCGCGCCTTCGTAGAATCCCTCCGGCTACGGCAAACACGCGGTGTTGATGTCGCCGGACAAGCTCCTCGAACGCCTCCTTGTCCTCTCCTTGCGCCCGCCGGACCAGCTCCCGGTCGGGGATCGCACCAGCAGGTTTGGGGGCGTGCCCCTGCACGGCTCCCACCGCGGGGGACAGGTCGAAAGGCTCCACTTTTGGGACGCGCGCCATGGGTTTTTGGTTACGGCTATTATCTCCGGGTTGCCGACATCTGCATCATTTGTTTCACTTTCTGTCCAAAACTTTTCGCTTGCTCCCCTCTTACCTACATGGAATAATACCTTCATGATTATTGGTGACCGCCTTCGCGCACTCCGCGAAGAAAAGAAACTCTCCCAGGGCGACATCGAAAAGCGTACCGGCCTGCTTCGTTGTTACATATCCCGTGTTGAGAATGGTCATACTGTCCCGGCCATCGAAACGTTGGAGAAGCTGGCTCGCGCTCTCGAGTGCCCACTCTATCAACTCTTTTATGACGGTGAGGAACCGCCGCAGTTGCCGAATCTCCCCAAGCGCAAGTCGTCTGACGACATCGCCTGGGGCAGTGTCGGCAAAGACGCACGCTTTCTCAACAAGCTTCGCCGCTTGCTGAGCAAAGTCGAAGATGGGGATCGCAAGCTCATTCTTTACATGGCCCAGAAAATGGCCAACCGGTAATTCCGCGATTGCATTTCTCCGGTTGTTGCTGTGCTGGTTCATGGGAACTTACGGGACAGGCCGCGCAGCGGTATGCGCGGCCTGTTTTCTTGTCGCCCTTTAGATTCTTAGCAAGGCGTTCGTTCCCGGTGTCGCAAACCCTCTCCCTGCCTTAGACGGCATCCCGGCAAAACTTACTCCCATTCGATCGTGCTAGGTGGTTTAGAACTAATATCATAGACGACCCTGGTGACCCCCGTCACTTCGTTTACGATGCGAGTCGAGATACGTTCTAGTACTTCCCCCGGTAGCTTCACCCAATCAGCCGTCATAGCGTCGTCGGACTCTACAACCCTCACCGCCACAGTCAACCCGTAGGTCCTGCCGTCCCCCATGACCCCTACGCTTCGCACCGGCAAAAGTACCGCAAATGCTTGCCACACCTTGTTATACAGCCCAGCTCGCCGGATTTCCTCAACCACGATAGCGTCGGCATCCTGGAGGGTTACCAGATGTGGACTGGTGACCTCCCCGAGCAGCCGCACCGCCAGCCCTGGTCCCGGAAACGGGTGTTTCACCAAAATCTCCTCCGGCAGGCCCAATTCCTTGCCAATCCGGCGAACCTCGTCCTTGAACAGGTCCCTCAACGGCTCAATCAACGCGAAGGGCATCTTTTCCGGCAGGCCGCCGACGTTATGGTGGGTCTTGATAGTCGCCGATGGTCCCTTAACGGAGACCGATTCGATCACGTCCGGGTAGAGCGTCCCTTGTACCAGATAACCGATCTCCCCGTGCGTTTCCCCGGCCTGCAGCTTCTGAGCTTCTTCGGCAAAGACCGCAATGAATTCCCTGCCGATGCGCTTCCTTTTCTCTTCGGGGTCGGTAACCCCTTTCAATTGGGCGAGAAAACGTTCCGAAGCATCCACGCCAATGACGCGGAGTTTGAGCCGGTCCCGCAGCATCTCAAGGGTCTGTTCGAATTCGTTTTTCCTGAGCACGCCCGTATTTACGAAGATGTTCGTCAGCCGAGTACCTATCGCCCGGTGCACCAGCACCGCCGCAACCGTCGAATCTACGCCGCCGCTCAATCCACAAATGGCCCACTTATTCCCGACTTTCGTTCGAATCGCCGCTGTCGTCTCTTCGATGAATGCCGCCCCGCTCCATTTCGGCTCCGCATGGCACACCCGAAAGAGGAAATTTCGCAACAACTCGGTCCCGCGCTCCGTGTGGTTCACTTCCGGATGAAACTCCACGGCATAAATTTTCTTCTCAGGATTTTCCACAGCGGCGATGGCGTTCTCGGTTCGTCCCACGGCGCGAAATCCTTCCGGGAGCGTCTGCACATGGTCGCCGTGACTATTCCAGACTCGCAAGGACGCGGGAACTCCCGCGAACAGTTCGGATTCGCCGGACTCTTTCGAATCGCCTAGATTCAATTGCGCGCGCCCATATTCCCGCCGCTCCGCTTTCTCGACCGTGCCACCCAGCGTGTGGGTAATCCACTGCATCCCGTAGCAAATCCCAAGGACTGGTATCCCCAGTGCCAGCACCTTTGGATCGCACTTCGGGGCTTCCGAGTCATAGACCGAGCTTGGCCCGCCCGACAATATGATTCCTGCCGGCTCCAGCTTTCCGATTTCTTCGATCGAAGTCGTGCACGGCAGAACGGCGGAGAACACCTGCTGTTCGCGAATGCGGCGCGCAATCAACTGGGTATACTGCCCGCCGAAGTCGAGAACCACCACGCCGCCGAGTTCCGCCTTCATCCTGCCTCCCTGCTCCCGCGCCCCGTTCGTCGCCAACTTTGCTGCGCTCTCCATCATGCCATCCCCCTCACGCTACGACGAGATTCAACAATTTGTTCGGCACGAAAATGCGCTTCACGACGCTCTTACCGGCGAGATGCGGCGCGATTGCCTCGTCCGCTTTCGCTAGCCTTTCGACTTCGTCCGCCCCGGTTCCCACTGCGACCTTCACTTTGCCCCGCAGGCGTCCATTCACCTGGACGGGAATCTCGACTTCGTCCTCCTGCGTCAACGCTTCATCAAATGCCGGCCAAGCTGCTTTCGACAGTCCGTCCGTATGTCCCATCATTTCCCAGAGTTCTTCGGCAAGGTGTGGCGTCATCGGCGCAAGCATCAACGTGAGCAGTTCCAGAACTTCCTTCTGTACTTCCGGCCGCACGTCTTTTTCGAGCGGCTCCTGCAAATAAATCTCGTTGGTCATCTCCATGACGAGCGCAATCGCCGAATTGAAGTGCCAGCGCGTTTCAAAATCCTGCGTCACTCTTCGCAGCGTCTGATGCGATTTTCGGAGAAGAATTTTTTCCTTGAGCGAGACCGCCGCCGAGCCGTCACTACCGCTTTTGACTCCCCGAACTGATTCCGCATGACGTTCCACGAGGCGGTACACGCGATTCAAGAATCTCCAGGAGCCTTCGATGCTCTCCTCGCTCCACTCCAGGTCTTTTTCGGGCGGCGCCGCGAACAAGGTATAGAGCCGTCCCGTGTCCGCTCCATATTTTTGCGCCATTTCTTCCGCGCCGACCACGTTGCCCTTGGACTTGGACATGGCTACGCCGCCCTTTTGCACCATGCCTTGGGTAAAGAGCCGCGCCGCGGGCTCACTGTGGGTGATTAATCCCAGGTCGCGCATCACCTTGCACCAGAAGCGCGAATAGAGCAGATGCAGGATTGCGTGCGTAATCCCGCCGATGTACTGGTCAATCGGAAACCAGTAAGCGACCTTCGCCGAATCGAAAGGGGCTTTTTCGTTGTGCGCGTCGGCATAGCGGTAGAAATACCACGACGAATCCACGAAAGTGTCCATCGTATCGGCTTCCCGCTTGGCAGGTCCGCCGCACTTCGGGCAAGTGGTATTCACGAACTCCGGCGTAGAGGCCAGCGGCGATTCGCCCATTCCCGTCAGCTTGGGATTCGGGGGCAGCAGGACCGGCAAATCCTTGTCCGGCACGGGCATCATGCCGTCTTTCGAACAGTAAACCACCGGGATCGGCGTCCCCCAGTACCGCTGCCGCGAAATGCCCCAGTCCTTTAATCTGAAAATCGTCTCGGAGCGTCCAAATCCTTTTTGTTCCGCGAAGGCCGCAATTTTCTCAATCGCTTCTTGCGGCGAAAGACCGTTGTACGGCCCCGAATTCACGAGCTTTCCCCGCTCGTGCTCGTCGAAGGCGGTGGTCATTTTTTCTGCAGCAAGCGCTTCGCCTTCGAGCGGCTCAATCACCACGCGCACCGGCAATCCATATTTCCGGCAGAACTCCAGGTCGCGCTGGTCGTGCGCCGGGACCGCCATAATCGCGCCCGTCCCATATTCCATCAGCACGAAATTCGCGACCCAGACCGGAATCTTTTCACCGCTGAACGGATTGACAGCGTAACGTCCCGTGAAGAAGCCTTCCTTCTCCATCGTCGCCAGATCCTCGGTCTTCACCGATATCTGGCGCATCTTCGCCAGCCTGGTCCTTTCAATGCTGTCGGACTTGGCCCAACCGAGAAGTTTCTCGATCGCGGGATGCGTTGGGGCGAGGATGACCGCTGTGGCTCCATAAATCGTGTCAATGCGGGTGGTAAAAACTTCGATCGCTTCCGCGCCCTCCACGTCGGCCACTGCAAATTTCACCTTTGCGCCTTGTGACTTCCCGATCCAATTCCGCTGCATCAGGATGACGCGCTCCGGCCATCCGCCTTCCAGTTCCTTCAAATCATCCAGCAGCTGGTCGGCGTACGCCGTGGTCTTCAGGAACCACTGTTCGATTTCACGCGATTCCACGAGGGTATCTTCATGACGCCAGCAGTAGCCGCCATTCACCACCTGTTCGTTTGCCAGCACGGTGCAACATTTCGGACACCAGTTGACGCGGCTCTTTTTCCGGTAAGCCAGCCCGCGTTCCAGCATGCGCAGAAAAAACCACTGGTTCCAGCGGTAATACTCCGGCTCGCAGGTCGAAATTTCCCGGCGCCAGTCGTAGCTGAAGCCAAAACGCCGCAGCCCGCGCTGGATCTCCGCTATGTTCTTGTAGGTCCAGTCGCGTGGGTGAGTATTATTCTTGATCGCCGCGTTTTCGGCCGGCAGGCCGAAGGCGTCCCAGCCCATCGGATGCATCACGTTGAATCCGCGCATGCGCTTCACGCGCGCCACGACGTCCCCGATGGTGTAGTTGCGCATGTGGCCCATGTGGAGAGTGCCGCTCGGGTACGGGAGCATCTCCAGCACGTAATACTTGGGCTTCGACGGGTCCACGTCCGATTCGAATACGCGCGCTTCCGCCCAGCGCTTCTGCCACTTCATTTCAATTTTTTGCGGATCGTACCCCAACCCCACCGCACCGCCTGGTATGTTCTGCTCCGACACGCCCGCTTATCCCCTCTTCTTCGCTCTGATCTTGTTCGCCCCGTGCTTTCTCGTTCCCGATTTCTTTTCTGAATTTTTCTGTTTTTCTGCGTTAGCGTTTCTCTTCTTCTCTGCTTTTCGGTGTATGGAAATCTTTTTTTGCAGCGCCGCCGTGAGCATTGAAAATCCCTTCTCCGCCTCGGGTGCTTGCTCCTTCATGCCCGCCAATTCCCAGAGCGCCGCCACGTTGCGCCGGTCATCGCCCGGATCCTCAATCGGCGTCTCCGCAATAAATGCCCGCCCCGTCAGTCCTTCCGGCCCTGCCGTCCCGAATTGCGGGTGCCGCAGAATCCTCCTAAACGCTTCTGCCCCAATCTTTCCTTTTCCAATATGCTCGTGGCGGTCAACTTTGCCGCCAAGCTCAATCTTCGAATCATTCACATGAAAGACCGGCACGTTGTCCAGCCCGATCGTGCTCTCAATCTGGCCGACCGTCGAAGCCAGCCCAGCTTCGCTCTTGATGTCGTATCCTGCCGCAAAGAGGTGTGCCGTATCCAGGCAAGCCTCAACAGGAAAACTCCGCAACCCCGCCAGAATCTCTCCCACTTCTTCCAGCCGCGCGCCCACAGCCGTTCCCATTCCCGCCGCGTTCTCAATCAGAATGCGAAGTCCGCCCATCGGCGCGCGCTTCGAAGCCTGCTTGACGGACTCCACGATGGTCGAAATCGCCTGCCCCATCGTTGACTCACCACGCGCTCCCGGGTGCACCACCAGAAAATCCGCTCCCAGCGCCATCGCCCGCACGATCTCATCGTGGAATGCCTGGATCGACCGCGTCTGCAGCATCCGCTGTCCCGACGCCAGATTGATCAGGTAATTTGCGTGAATGACCAGTGGTCCCAGGCGCAGTTCGTCGCGGCGTGCCCGAAACGCCTGCGCGTCCACATCCGCAATCCGTGTTGACCCGCCTTGCCACATCCTCGGGCTCGCTGAGAAAATCTGCAGCGCGTTGCAGCCCAGCTTCCTCGCCGATTCCAACGCGTTCAGGTAGCTCCCTGCGATGGAGGTATGAATCCCAATCCGAAAGCTGCCGTCCATCCACGATGGCGGCTGCGGTTCAGGTTCCGGTTCAGGGCGGTATTCGTCTTCTGGGTCAAACTGTGTCGGCAGAATGATGGGCTGTTCAGGCATGCTCTATGAGAATTTCCACTCCGTCTTAAACTCCCTATTCTAGCACATGCCCCAAATCGCTCCCTCTGTGGCAATCTCTTCCACTGGCCTACACCCCCGCCTCTGCGCCTCGCCGCACACAGTCTTTAGGCAGAAGCAGTCGAGCAATCTGGTTTTCTGAGGCTATCGCCCGAACATGGAAAACGGAATGCGCCCGCCTGTCGATTCTTCCGTCTGTCTGCTCGACGCTGCTGCAATCACCTGGTCCACCGGACGATTCGAAATACGATCGAGCGCGTCTGCGATCCGCGACAGCTCATACACGACCTGGTCGGTCACCGCCGACCTTTGCAACACGATAGAACGCCTCCGGCGGAATTGCTGCACCGCCCAAGCGGTGGCGGCAACGACGAGGACGACAATCGCCAGCAACTCTTCCCGGCCTGTAATGGTGATGGTACGGCTGAAGAAATGAAAAACGTGGTCCGAGAGCAAATGTTCCTCCCGGCTGGGGCTAAAGTGGACTACTACCTTATTGGATGCCTTTTCGCCCGCCTTCGTCAATGGATTTTGTCGCGCGAGCATCCCTGCTGGCAGTTTTCGACGCTGTCAAACGGGCACAAGCTGGCAATCTTTCCTCCATTTTGAATTCCACCCAATTCTGCTTGGCTAAGCGTGCGGTACAATGCGAAATATGAAAAACAAGTGCCGATTCATAGTCTATGTTCTATTCGTCTGTCTTACGTGCCGATGCACGTCTGCCTATGCCCAGGCCCGCTCTGCGGACGGAATCCAACAATTTGCCGAATTTGACGACTTCAAACTACACGACGGCGGCGTAGTTCATGAATTTCGTCTGGGCTATCGCACGCTGGGCAAGCTAAACAGCGGCAAATCGAATGCTGTGCTCTGGCCAACATGGATTGGCGGCACGTCACAGGATTTGCTCCCGTTCATCGGGCCAGGAAACGTGGTTGATACGAATAGTTATTTCGTCGTTCTCGTCGACGCAATTGGCAACGGCGTATCGAGTTCGCCTTCAAACAGTAAAAGACAACCGCTCATGAAATATCCCAAATTCACAATACGTGACATGGTGGAAGCGGAACATCGGCTTTGTACCGATGTGCTTCACCTGTCACATCTCCACGCGGTACTAGGGATTTCAATGGGTGGCATGCAAGCGTTCGAATGGGTTGTGACGTATCCCGATTTCATGGACATTGGCATTCCGATGTCTGGGTCACCACAGTCCACTTCTTTCGACAAGTTGAATTGGACCGCCCAAATAGATGCCATCGAGCTGGACCCCGCATGGAATCATGGCAACCCGACAGGTCCACTTGGCCGCGGCTTTGCACTTTCTGAGGAAATCGGCTCAATGAACGGTACTTCCCCTTCTTATCGTGTGGCCCACACCGGTCCCAAGGATTTCGATATGTTTGTCGCAGAAATTAGGAAAAATGCCAGGGGCGATGGTGGAATTGCGAGTGACCAAATTCGCCAGCGTCAAGCGATCATTGCACTCGACATACCCGGTGAATTCGGCTTGACCCTTGAGCAGGCTGCAAAGAGGGTACGCGCCAAGTTACTCATCGTCGTTTCGGCACAAGACCACATTGTTAACCCGCGCCCCGCGCTGGAATTTGCTGCTGCTGTCAACGCCCCTGCTATAAATCTAAACTCTCCGTGCGGACATCAGAGCTTCACTTGTATCTCGCTCGGGCCAACCGTCGCAAGTTTTCTAGCTGACCCCGCGTCCGTTCATAGCGAGACCTTGCAGGACGCCCACAACCACTAAACGAGCGTGCCGCGCGCTTAACTCCCCATGAGCCGGCTAATGGAAACTGCCCTCGAGTGCCCGGGATTTGCGGCCCTCTACCGCCATGCCGTAAACTCAATGTTCACTCACCGCGCCGGGGGAGCCATCCATGCTGGTTGTTATGCAGTCGCACGCCACTGAGGAACAGGTCCGCGCCGTCTGCAAGCGCATTGAGAGCCTCGGCCTGAAGGCCCACCCCATGCCGGGGTCGCTCCGCACGGCCATCGGGATCACCGGCAACAAGGGCGCCATTGACCTCGGCATTCTCGAATCCCTTCCTGGCGTCATCGAATGCATCCCCGTCAGCAAGCCTTACAAGCTGGTCAGCCGCGACACCAAGCAAGAAGACAGCATCATTCGAATCCCTACGCCCTCCGGCGACGTGATCGTCGGCGGCGATCAGATAGCGCTCGTCGCCGGCCCTTGCGCTGTCGAGACCGAGGAGCAATGCCTGGCTATCGCCGAACGCCTAAAAAAATCCGGCGTGCGGCTTTTCCGCGGCGGCGCTTATAAGCCACGCACTTCTCCGTATAGTTTTCAAGGTCTCGGTGAAGCCGGTCTCAAGATTCTTTCGAAAGTTCGTGAGAAATTCGGCTTTGGCATCGTCACCGAGGCCATTGACAACGAATCCCTCGACCTTGTCGAGGAATACGCCGACGTCATCCAGATCGGCGCGCGCAACATGCAGAATTTTTCCCTGCTCAAGCGCGCCGGCCGTGCCAAAAAACCCGTCCTTCTCAAGCGCGGCATGTCCGCGACGCTCGACGAATTTCTAATGGCCGCCGAGTACGTCCTCTCCGAAGGCAATTACAACGTGATGCTCTGCGAGCGCGGCGTGCGAACGTTCTCCGACTTTTCCCGCAACACGCTCGACCTCGCCGTCGTTCCCGCGGTAAAAAAACGCAGCCATCTCCCCATCTTTGTCGACCCCAGCCACGGCACCGGCAAACGCCACAAAGTCTTGCCGCTTTCCCGCGCCGCTGTGGCGGTTGGCGCGGATGGCCTCCTCATCGAGGTCCATCACGAGCCGGACAAAGCGCTCTCCGACGGCATGCAGTCCCTGCTTCCCGAAGAATTCATTTCTCTCGCCGATGAAGTGCGGCAAATTGCCGCCGTCCTCCACCGTTCCATCAACTAGGCGGTTTTTTCGCCGCGTTTTCTGCCATTGGCAAGCTGTACTTTCACGCCTAGAGAGTCACACTCCCCTAGAAATCTCAGTGCATGCTTCGGCCTGAAGTACTACTGAGGTAACAGGAAGTCACCCGACTCTGCTTTCAGGTATTCACCTGATTGGCGCTAGGGAATACCAATGCTATTTCCTAGGGTGAAAAATAGGACTCAACGGTCCGCGGCAACCCGCCAGCCTCGCGTCGCCGATCTCCGCCAGCAGCTAGGTCCTGGCCAGATGGCCTTCAAAACTAGATTCGTCGGACGCATGGAGAAACGCTTACCAATCGCTATTGTTGTGCGCCTGGCGCATGAACAGGATCAATCTGCTGACGGAGCGGAACTGACTTATACGGATAACGTCAGTGCGCACGGAGCGCGCGTGATTTCGGATCATCCGTGGAAAACCGGCGACACGGCAACGGTGACTTCCCTGAAAGACGAAGTTGCTATCCGCGGAAAGGTTGTTTATTGCCAGAAACGTCAGGAGGGCCGCTACTACATCGGACTAAGTTTCCTGGACCGCGGAGTCGTATGGTCTGTGTATCGCACTTACGCGAAGAGTTAGCCCCAGTTCGCTTGCCAAACCGCGCTTGAGCATGGTTCGAACGCCCAGCATCACTAGAAGGGAGAGCACAAGCCATGGAGATCCAATTTCCTCCAATCCGGACCGAAAACCGAATTCCCAAGAAGCTGTTGGTTGAGCTCTATAGTTTTGAGAATGCCGCGTACGAGATTACTTCAACAACGAACGTCAGCGCCCACGGCGCGCGCGTTCTGACAAAAGCTCCGTGGGCTCCGAAGCAAGACGTTTCCGTTCGCCCGGTTTCAGGTAATCTCTCCTTGCGGGCGCACGTCGTTTACTGCAAAGCGCTGCCGGACCGTTCTTTTTCCATCGGGCTGGAACTGCTCCAGCCACTGGAGAACTGGCCGGCTGAAGGCGGACCATCCCAGGCGCCTCTCGCTCACTGACTTGCCGCTGGCGGCCATCCCGATTCGCCTGCAATCTGCCCACAGCGAACGCGTCTTCCCGGTTTAAATCGGCGCTCAGTCTTTAGTTCAGCGGCTCCCGATCAGCGATCCGGGCATCTTTCTTCACCGCCAGCTCTTCCTGCGCCGTTAACCACGCTGCAAGTTGCTCCTTACCCATGCCGCGAAATGTCTGCACAAGGATTCCGGCTAGCCCTTCCGTATTCACCCAGGCGACTTGCCCCTTGCCACAGATATTTGCTCCCGAAGACAGCGCAAACTCACAATCTATCACCGCGGAGTGTCTGAGCGCAGTTACGGTGCGCACCGCCATTCCGCCCTCACTCAAGTTGGTCATCCGCGCATGCTGCTCCGCTCCACTGTCTTTCAGGATCACGGGAAGATTCACAGAGTGACGGAAGTAGCGCCGCCGCTCGCGTTCCAGCAGTTCTTTCGCAATGGTGATGTGCAGCGCGACGCTCTCTTCATTCAGCGGTTTCCTCAAGAGAAAATTAGCTCCCGCGCTCAGCGTCTCCGTGTATTGTCTTGAACTCATCACACACGCAAAAATCACTGCTTTGGAGTTCGACGTTCCCTTGCGGATTCCTTCGATCACTCCCAGCGCCCCGGCAACTTCCAGGTCAACAAAAACGCCGTCAATTTTTCTCCGGTTCAGACAGTCCCGCGCGGCTTCCATCGTGGGCGCTAAAATAAATTTGGCGCCGTATTTTCTCACGCCGCCTGATACCGCGGTCATCGTTGCGTAGTCGCTGGACACGAGCACGAATTCAAGCTCTAACGGATTGGACATGGTAGCTGGATTCTCCGTTGGCCGGTGAAGGAATGCCTGCCCGGTTTTGCGCTTGCCGACAATAATGCGAAAGCCGCGCCTGTGTCGAGCAAATTCCGCAGATTCTCAATTCGAATTTCCGGTGGGCGAGAGTCGTTTCTCCCGTCAAACGCATTCTTGTTTTCAAATTTCCAATTTCGAAAATTCGCCGCTGTACCCGCAGGGCATTCTGGGCGCGTCGCATCAGCAGGTCCCGGTCATGTCCAGTCCACGGTTCCATGAGATCTGCAGGGGCGGTTTTCAAATTGATCGAGGAGGAGAAAATGAGACGGCAGTTCATTTTTCCGCTTGCTCTGGCACTAGCCGCGGCACTTCCTGTTCTCGCGCAACGTGGCCAGGAGCGTGGGCAGGAACGGGGACAGAATCCACCGCGCGCCAATCAAGGCCACATCCCGCCTCCGCCGGCGAAGCGGGAGAATCCTCGCGCCAAGCCTGAGCCTGAGCGCCACGTGACCGGCCATGTGAATACCTTGCCCCACGTCAGCAACGACCATTGGTATGGCCACGACCGTCCCGACGACAAGCGCTATCACTTCGACCATCCGTACGAGCGTGGCCGTTTCGAACACTTTGGCCCTTCGTACCGTTATCGCGTCGAGCGCTTCGATCCCGATCATCACCGTTTGTGGCTGCCGGGCGGCTTCTACTTTGAAGTGGCCTCCTGGGACTGGCCGGTTTGTGCCGATTGGTGCTGGGACTGTGCCGACGATTTCACGATCTATGAGGACACCGACCACGTCGGCTGGTACCTGCTTTACAACGTTCACACCGGCGTCTACGTTCACGTCAAGTACATGGGCACCTAGCCACTTCCAAATCGGCTGACTGGCGCCGTTTGAGAAGGAAGACTTTGGATGCCCCAGGATCCGCCCGGGAAAGATTTCCTGGACTCCAATTCTGGCGCTGGTCGCGTTCGGCATCCTCTTGCTGCGGCTCCTTCGTCGCGCTCATTTCGCAGTGGGGTAATCCGGCATCCCCCGGTGGCCACGGCCAGCTTCTTTGGGGGATCCTTCCCGGATGTTCTTCTCCTCCTGGCTGGTTGCATCTGAATGCTGGCAAGAGTTTTGACGGTGATGTCCTGGCCCGGAGACCCTCGTCGGATGCGCTGGCGTTGTATTACTACTCCATTGAATATTATCTCTTGAAGAGCACCTTGCACGTACTTCCCTTGATGCCTGCGAGCCTTGAGTGGACACTCGGGGTGCCTACGCCTAAGGACGTGCCATGGGAATCCTCGGGTTCCGGAAGCAGCGCAAAGACCTCCGCTGCTCTTTGCAATCCATGAAGGAAGCAGCGAAATTCTGTAACAGCGAATTTTGCGATGACGTTGCGCTTGTGCTTGTCGCCATCCGTTAGGCCTTCCGATGTGGACCAGGTTTTGTTTCTCGTTGCATTGCATCTCTAGCCGCGCGTGCGCCAAGTAGCGTGGCCTGTTCGCCCCAGCCGGCAAACGCCAGTACGGCTGACCCTAATCTGGACCTCCGTACAGATGGCGCGGCAGGTGCCGGAGTCTAGTCTGGGCACACAGCCCAATCTCTAAAGGTCCAAGTGTGGAGGCACAATGCGCAGCCTCAAGATTCTGCCTACGATTCTGTTGCTGAGTGCGATGCCCATCGCCGCAACCGCCCAGCAGCCAGCGACTCTAAGCGAAGTGGTGGACAAGATCGTGTCACAGGAGCAGGTGGAGGTGCAGCTCCTTCGCCAATACTCGCCGCTGGTAGAAACCTACATCCAGAATATCCGCCCGGATAAGCAGTTGGGGGCAGTGCCCGACGGAGACAAATACTTTTTTGGGCGAGCCGATCTGGCGAAGGGCGTGGAGCTTGAGCCCCTGGACCATGATGCCGGTATGAAACACAAGATTTTTGGAGGGTGGGCCAGCATCTTCTCCACGGAATTTGTTCCCCGCGGGTTCCTCCAGATGATCTACCTGGACCTGAATGGATTCGACCGCCAGCATTACAAGATTGAGTATGTCCGCCGCGAATTCCTGGGCGAGGTTCGTTGCTTGGTGTTTGACGTCGATCCATTGCCGAAGTCGGGCAAGGGACGTTTCGTCGGCCGCATCTGGGTAGAGGATCAGGATTTCCACATCGTACGGTTCAACGGCGCTTACGGCCGGCCGTCACTGACCTCTAGTTATTTCAATTTCGATAGCTGGCGGACGAGTGCTGGAAAGAACCTGTGGCTCCCGGCCTTCGTCTACAGCGAAGAAGGCAGCGTCCGAGACGCCAAGACAAAGAATCTCGGATTCAAGGCCTTCCGAGCGCAGACGCGATTGTGGGGCTACGACCTTGGCAGTGTTGGTGAAGAGCAAGAGCTCAACAAGGTCCTTGTGGAGGGGCCGAATCCCGTGAACGATCAGTCGGAAACCGCCAATGACTACTCGCCCTTTCAAGCAGAGCGTTCCTGGGGCCGGCAAGCCGAAGACAACGTCACCGAGCGACTGGAGCGCCAGGGCCTGATGGCGCCGCATGGCGAAGTGGATAAGGTGCTGGAGACGGTGGTCAACAACTTGGAAGTGACCAACAATCTGGACATCCAGCCGGAAGTCCGCTGCCGCGTGCTGATGACCTCAACGCTTGAGTCGTTCACGATTGGCCACACCATCGTCTTGAGCCGCGGTTTGATTGACGTGCTGCCTGACGAGGCCAGCCTTGCAGCCATGGTGGCGCACGAGCTTGGTCACGTGGTGCTCGGACATCGCATGGACACGCAATTTGCTTTCTTCAACCGCGTGCGATTTCACGAAAAGGAAACCTTCCGCCACTTTGACTTTGCTCGCACCCCGGAGGAGGAGCAAGCGGCGAGGCAAAAAGGGATCGAGCTGCTGAACAATTCGCCATACAAGGAACAGTCCGGCACGGCGCAACTCTTCCTCCAAGCGCTCAAGAACCGGTCGAAGGAAATCCCCAACTTGATCAGTCCGCACCTTGGTGACAGGCTCTCAACCAGCTGGACCATCGTTGCAGCGGTGTTCTCCGCACAGCCCTCCGGTACGGAAGCGAGGCCGTCGGCAAACGTCATCACTGCGCTGCCGCTCGGCGGGCGCATCAAGATCGACCCCTGGAATGATCAGTTGCGAATGTTCAAGTCCAAACCAGTAGGCACAGTGGCTGAATCCGAGAGAGTGCCGTTCGAGGTCACTCCTTTCGTCATCTATCTCACCCGCGCGGGAGATCACACCGTGACCGAAACCCCTAGCGCCATTGCAGCCAAGGCCGATGCGGACGCAAAACCGTAGACGACTCAAAACGAAGTCCCATCAGAATCCCGCCACACCAACACAAAGGGTGCGGCACGTCCGGCGTTTGACCTTTCCTCGAACCATGGGACAATTTCCTCGCAGACATGAACCGGCCTAGGAACTTCCGCGTCTACTTCCTGCTTGCTGCGCTAGCGATCGCCGGGCTCGTTGTGTTGCTGCGCGAGCATCGGCCTTCGTTCCTGCGGCCGGACCTGCATCTCTCAGCTTATGTGACCACGGCGGACGGCAACGTCACCGTTGTGGACCTTGTAAGCTGAGGGCTGTGGCGCGCATCGCCGTCGGGCCGGGGCTTTCTGGGATGCGGGAGCATCCTACGCGACCGGAGATCTTTGGGGTCAGCACCGCAGGCGGGTACGTTTGGATCCTTGATCCGCGCGCGAATCAGTTCACCGGGCAGGTGACGGCGCGGATCGCGGTGGGGCCGCTTCCGTACTCGCTGGATTTTTCGCCGGACGGCGCGCGCCTCTACACAACGGCATCGGGGAACAGCACACTGGTGGCGATTGACGTTAAATCGCGCGGCGTAGTGGGGCGGGCGGCGACGGGGCGCGAACCCGTGCTGGCCCATGTCACGCCGGACGGCAAGACCGTACTGGTAGTGAACCGCCGCGACGGGACATTGGGGATTCATGACGCGGCGACGCTGGCGCAGCGCGCGAGCGTTGCCGTCGTAGAGCAGCCGGAAGACGTGGCCGTGCTGCCGGACAGCTCAATGGCGTTTGTTCTGAGCCGGTCGGAGCGGCGCATCTCCGTGGTGGACTTGCGGCGCGGCGAACTGCTGACCCATCTGGAGCTGGCAGGCAAACCGACGGACATGCTGCTGAAGCCGGATGGCGGTGAGCTGTACGTGATTTCGCCGGAGGCGCACGGCTTGCAAGCCATCAATACGTGGACGCACGAAGTGGGTGATTACATGGTGCTCGGGTCGGCGCCGACACGCGGGGTGCTGAGCGAGGATGCGTCGCTGCTATATGTTTCTGACACAGCGGCGGGGCGGGTTACCCCGGTGGATATACTCAACCGGCGCATCGTTCGCGATCCGGGGAAAGGGTTTCCGGTGCCGGCGGGGGATGCTCCGGCGACTTTGCGGTTCGACCCGGCGGAGAATCTGCTGCTGGTGGTGAGCGCAGGGTCGGGGGATTTGGCCGTGATCCGGGTGCGGACGAATTTTCTACTGACGATGATCCCCGTGGGAGATCATCCCCAGGACCTGGCCGTTAAGTTGTTTTAGCGCGCAGTTAGGACCAAGAGTGCCGATCGGTTGAGATTTTTTGCTTGCGCTCAGGATGAAAGCGCACAGGTCTAGGAAGAAGAGACATAAAGTAAAACTTTAACCCGCCGATTCCTGAAGACAATTCAGTCCGCTGACAGTTCAAGAAAGACTTTAAGCAACACACGACAAGCTTCTGGTACTCCCGCGACGGACCTGAAGACCCGCCGCTACGGTTCGGGAGGCCAAGCGGAGTAATCTTCGCCAAGATTCACATCGAGAAATCCCTCAGCAGGCAAGACGTCCACGGGCAGGCCGCCGTGCCAGAGGGCTACGCCGAGGCGGAGCTTGGTCTGCTCGTTGAGGTTGAGCTGATCCTTGTTGATGGCGACTTCGAGGACACGTTCGAAAGCGGCTTCGGCGACGAGCTTGGGATTCATCAGGCAGACAAGCGCTTTTTCGACCGAGAACTCCTGAAGGTGTCCGCGCTGAAGCTTGGCGACGATGGTGATTTCTTCCGCGGCGCCGATAGTGATGCGAAACTCTGGGTCTTCGAGTTCGCTGAGCGCTTCAGGGAACGCGTCAATGCGCACGCTGAAGCGGCCTTTCTCAAAACCGTAGCGCAGCTCGTGGAGATAATAGACCCGGCCGTGCATGGAGCCGCCGCGCCGCTCCGGCGAATAGAGCCCTGCGCCAAGCCATTCGAAATAGGAAGTGTCGCGGCCATCCACGGTAACGTTGAGCAAACTGGTGGGCGCGAGTTGCAACGCGTGTTCTGGCCGTCGCTTGATGGGTTTGGCTAGTTCTTCCGGCGCGACTTGTCCTAGAGCGAGATAAATGGCCGTCAAATGCTTGCGATAGAGGGCGTCGAATTCGGCGTCGTTCGCGGTGCTGTGCTCGGGGCCGAACCACCAGCACCAGTCGCTGCCTTCCGCGGCGAGGAGCGATTCATGCGCGGTTTTCAGCGCGGTCTCAGTGGGGGCGTCGGACATCTGCTTTTTGTGGGATTCGAGAGCGCGGGCGTAGGCTTCGCGGGCGTCCCAAAGGAGTTCCCATGCGGAAACGTCTTCGGCGTGGCCGATCCAGACGTCGAAATTCGCGTTGATCCAGGAGGCGGGGAAAATTCCGGTAGTGGTAGGAATTTCGCCGGCAGCGGCGATGGCTTCGCCGGCCGTGAGCGCGCGGAAATCCTGATCGGCCTGGATGCGGCCGTAAAATTCGCGGAGGAAGGCACGGCCGTTGCCCGGATAGTATTCCCAGGCGTTTTCGCCGTCCAGGAAAAGACAAATGGTGAGCGGCTGATTGCTTTGGACGGTTTCGCCGAGGTGTCGCATGCGATTGTGAAGATCGGCGGCGGCCGCTTTGGCTTCCATGCGGCTGTAGACAAAGCCGACGAGATCGGAAAGATGGTGATCGCGGAAGAGGCCGGTAATGCCGTTCGGAGCGACTTGGACTTGCCACGGTTTGTAGAGACGATCAGCGTTGGCAGGGATGCCGTTTGCGTCGCGGAAAAATCCGACGTTGAGGGTACGGCCGAGGACACCTTCATCGGTACCGAACCAGCGGAAGCCTTCCTCGGCGGCGATGGCAAGTGTTTGGTCCGAGACGGAGCCTTCCGAGGGCCACAGGCCAGCAGGCTTGGTGCCAAAAACGCGCTCGTGATATTGGCGGGCGAGCTGCAATTGTTCGCGGGCGTCTTCGGGACGGCGATAGGCGCGACGCGGGAGAGGAGTTCCGGGATTGGCGACGCGCGCGATATCGGAATCGCAGATCAGTGGAAGGATGGGGTGGTAGAACGGCGTGGTACTGATTTCGATTTGGCCGCGTTGGGCGGCATCACGATACACGGGCAGCACCAGCCCGAGGAATTCGAGCTGTTTTTTGCTCAGAGCGGATTTGTCTTTTTCCGTGTAGTCCTTCCCTTTCGTGCCAAGGTGGCTGACGACATCGTCCTTTTCCAACCACGATTCTTCCATCCATGCCAATTGGGAGAGAAGTTGCAGGTCGCGCCAGTCGCGCGGAGTGAAGGAGACCAGTGCTTGCGCGCCACCGGCTGGTCGCGACCATTCGAATAGCTCGACGAAGCGCGGCCAGCGCGACATGAGGCGCTCGTGATTAACCTGAAAAGCGCGGGCGATGATTTCGGCTTTGTCCTCGCGGGTCAATTCGTCGGCGTTCTTGAAGGCCAGGGAAAACCACGGCTCGTTGAACGTGCCGCTGGCATACTCCTCGAGTTGCATGCCGAGGGAAGGCACGACGTTGAAGGTGGCATGGAAATTAGGAAATTCGCGGAGGACTTCGACCATGCCCCAATAGTCTTTCAGGGCGTGGAGCCGCGTCCACGGGAGAACGTAGCGCCCAGACTCGGGGTCGCGGTACTGCGGCTGATGCATGTGCCACAATACAACTAGATTGACCCTCTTCATTGCTCGCGTCTCTCCCGTGCTAGTCCGAAGGCCGGAGGGCGTCCGACCGACGAGTGAAGGTCAGGTGGCGGCTCAGGCCCTCTCTCGATAATATCGAGCTCGCTGTATCTGTCTTAAAAAACACCACTGCAAGAAAAACTATCATGTAATCGCCAGTAAGAGAAACGGAGTCCCGAACGGCGGCTGAATACTAGTCCAGGGACGATGGCTGGTATAGAATCCGCGGCTGCTGGCTGAATTTCTCTCGAAGGCATGAACTGACTGTTGGCGAAGATTGCGCTCACAGATCGCGCCGTTAGCGAACTGAAGGCTTGCTGGCAGAAAAGAGCCCATCCGATGACACTGTTGCCCCCGCTCAGATTGTATCCCCGAAAACAATTGGATATCCGATGGCGGGATCTTGTGCGCGCAGCGTTCCATTGCGCGTTTCCCAGAAGTATTCGCGCGAAGGAAGCGGAGCTTGAAGGGATGTTTGCGCCAGGATACCCGGTGCTATCGGCGTTCACGGTTCGAACAGGGTTTGATCTGTGCCTCGGGGCGCTTGATTTACCAGCACAGAGCGAGATTCTGATGACGGCGCTGACGATCCCCGAGATGGTGAACATCGCGAAACGCCATGGACTGGTTCCGATTCCGCTGGATATTGAAGGCCGCACTATGGCGCCGGCGATTTCAACGATTGAATCGGCAATTACGGAGCGGACGCGAGCGATTCTGGTGGCCCATCTCTTTGGCACGCGAATGCCGATGGGGCCGGTCATCGCGCTGGCAAAAAAGCGCGGCTTGCTGGTGATCGAAGACAGCGCGCAGGCGTTTACGGGACCGGATTACACAGGGCATCCGGAAACGGATGTGGCGATGTTCAGTTTCGGGTCGATCAAGACGATGACCGCGCTGGGGGGAGCGCTGCTGCGCGTGAAAGATGCGGAACTGCTGCGGAAGATGCGATTGCTCCAGCGGATGCATCCAGCTCAGACAAGGAAAGAGTTCGGCGGGACTGTGTTGACGCACGCAATCCTCAAACTGTTCACGCTGCCGCTGCTCTTTGGCATGTTCTACCGCGGGTGCAAATTTTTTGGCGCGGATTTTGAAGGCGTGATCGCAAAAATGCGGGGATTGGATGAGGAGGATTGGCTGAAGGAGATTCAAAAGCAATGCTCATATCCGCTTCTGGCTTTGCTGGCGCACAGGCTGCGAACCTTTGACGGGGCGAGACTGAAGCAACGAGTCTCCGTGGGGGAAGAGTTTGCGAAATCGCTGCCGGAAGAGATTTCCGATCCGGGGAATGGTTCGGAGTTCCATAGCTATTGGGTCTTCCCGATTCTGGTGGAAGCGCGAGAACGATTCATGGACGAGTTGCACCGGCGAGGATTTGACGGCACAGCGGCAGGCTCGGCGCTCGCGGTCATAGAACCACCGGCGGGACGGGAGAATCGGGAGCCGGCCAAGACGCAAGAGGTTTTTCGAAAACTCGTCTACCTGCCGGTGTATCCGAAGGTTCCACCACGGGAACGAGCCCGATTGAGCAAAGAGATCGCGGAGATCTTTAAGGATTCGCTCCATCTGCGCGTTACGGATGCCCGAGGAGTGTATTCGGCAGTTGCCCGCGCAGTGGAGACCCCGAGGAGTATTGAGGATATCCGGAGTGCCCTGATGCGCGCGCGACGAGCCGGTGTGCCTATTTGTATGATGGGAACCGGGCACAATCTCGGCGGGCACGCCTTTGTGAACGGCGCGATGGTTCTGGACATGAGGCAGTACAACCGGGCGCTCTCGCTCGATAAGGAGCGCAAGTGCGTCACGGCGGAAAGCGGAATTACCTGGGACAGAATCCAGGAGACGGTGAATCCAGCGGGCCTGGCGTTGAAGGCTATGCAGTCCGACAACATATTTACACTGGGAGGCTCACTGGCGGCGAATGCGCATGGACGCGACACGCGGTTCCCTACGCTGGTGGAGAGCGTGCTTGGATTCCGGATGCTACTTGCGGACGGGTCGGTGAAGCGGGTAAGCAGAAGCGAGAATCCCGAATTATTTCGGAATGCAATCGGCGGATACGGACTCTTTGGAATCATGCTCGATGTGGATCTGGAACTGGTGGATGACTGCGCTTACGAACAGAGTTCCACAATTATCCCATTGCAGGCCTTGATTGACTATTTTGAGAGAGAGGTCCGGGCGAATTCTCTGACCGAGCTCTTTCTGGCGCGGCCTTCGATTTCTTCAGAGCGTTTTCTGGGCGACACAATCGTCACGGTGTGGCGAAGGACGGATCGGGTTCGCAAAGGTTTGTTCCGATTGGACCACGAACGCAATGTGGCGCGGGACCGGTTCTTGTTTGGCTTGTCGCGTCGTTACAAGTGGGGGAAAACGCTCCGGTGGCACGCAGAAAAATTCATGGCAAGGGATACGTCGCAGAAAACGATCGTGTCGAGAAACAATGCCATGCGTCCGCCGGTGTCCTCCCTAAAGATGCTCGAGCATGACTCGGTGAATGACGCTGACGTTATACAGGAATTCTTTGTTCCGATTCCCCAGTTCATGACGTTCATGGACGGACTGCGGCAGATTGTGAAAGACGATAGGACCAATGTCCTGGGAGTGACGCTCCGGTATGTAAAAGCAAGCAGCGAAACGGCGCTTTCCTATGCACCGACCGAAGATACGTTTGCGGTGATTTTCTATTTCAACGAATTGCGTTCGAAAGAGGGCCGCGCGCGAGGAGATGCATTGATCCATCAACTCAACCGCCTCGCCCTGAATTGCAGAGGAACGTTTTATCTGACTTACGCGCGGGACCTGGACGCCGATAGCTTGAGGCAGGCGTACCCGGGGATCGAGAGATTTTTTCAGATGAAGCACGCCGTCGATCCCGAGAACCGGTTCACCAGCCGGTTTTTTGAAATGCACGGCAAGCGAAAACTGGCAGCCAAGGCCGCGAGCGGACGATGAAAGACGAATCGGGGCGGGAGTGAACAGGTTCCGATTATTCAGGAGATCGGATTTCTCGCTGCCTGTGGATTGCGGGGCAGACTGGGCTGGATGCCAAATTGTTTGGAGCCCCAGTCGCAGAGCGCTTCAAGGAGTGGGATTAACATCTCGCCGGAAGGGCTGAGCGAATAAGTGACCTTCGGCGGTGATGAACGTACTTCCTTTCGGGATACCACGCCATCCCTTTCCAATTCGCGGAGTTGTGAGGTGAGGACTTTTTCGCTGACGCCCTGCAATCGATCGCGAAGTTCAGCGAAGCGCAGCGGGCCGAATGAAAGGCGCCACACCGCCTGAACTTTCCATTTCCCACTCAGGACGTTGATTGTTGCCTGGACGGGACAGCCGTGATGAACCTTCATGGCGGGCTCCGGACTTACAAAATTGTCCGTACTTCACCGCGACACACTGCCGTTATACCATGTCCGAGAAATATTCAGCCCGCGCGAATTGGGCTGCACCTCGGATTCCTTCGCGGGCTGCAGAAAATGGGAGCAAGAAAATGATTCTTATCACCGGAGCAAGTGGAAGCGTTGGAAAAGCGGTATTGCAGGAGGCCATCCAGAAGGCAAGCAAAGTTCTCGCTATGTACAGGTCCCAGGAAGAGGCCGCGAAGGCGCCTGCGGGATGCGAGGCCGTGCTGGCCGACTATGCAGATAGGCAGAGTTTGCTCAAGGCTCTGAATGGAGTGAATTCCGTGTACGTCGTGTGTTCTCCGATTCCGCAACTCGTGGAACTGGAGAGCAATATGCTGGACGCGTGCAGGGAAGCCGGCGTGAAGCATGTGGTGCTGAACTCAGCGATGGGGGCGGGAGACTGCGGGAAATCGTTTCCGAGCTGGCATCGCAAGGTGGAAGACAAGCTCAAGGGAATGGGGATGACTTACACGATTCTTCGGCCGAACGGATTTTTGCAGAACATCGTGGTCTACAACGCGCCAAGCATTCGCGCGCAAGGAGCGTTTTATGCGGCGATGGGCGAGGCGAAGGTCAGCTATCTCGACATAGGCGACATCGCGATTGTCGCCGTGAGAGCGCTTCAGGCTGGCGTGCACACCGGAAAGATTTATGAATTGAATGGGCCGGAAGCCATCTCGAACACGGAACTGGCGAAACGAATCTCGAAGGTTACCGGACGGGCGGTGAATTATGTGGACATCCCGGAAGCGGCGCAGCGCGAGGCTATGCTGGGCCTGGGGATGCCGGAGTGGCAGGTCGCGGCATTGCTGGAACTTCAGCAATATTACAAACAGGGCGGCGGTGCGAAGACGGATGGACTACTGAAGGCATTGATCGAACGGGAACCCGTCGCACTTGAACAATACCTGACGGCGAATGCAAGAGAATTTCGTGATCAGGCCGCGTCTGCCTGAGGCAGAGGGCCAAGCATGAACGCAGCGGCGGGAGCCTCGGAAGCGAAGAATACCAAAACCGGCATGCCACCCGGTGAGCCGCTAGAATTGGCAGCCCGACGGGAAATTCCGCAGTAGTTCAGTTGAAGGCCGCGGAGGTGCCGCAAGGCAGACGTTGTCGCGACCGTGCTACACTCACCGTTCGCATCATGCGTATCCTGGACCGCTACATCGTCCGCGAAGTTTTCCGCCACGCGCTCCTCGGACTCGTCGTCTTCACCTTTGTCTTTTTCGTGCCGCAGCTGGTGCGTTTGATGGAACTTTTTGTGCGCCACAGCGGATCCGGCGCGCAGGTTCTTCAACTCTTCTTATGTATTTTCCCCTCGGTCTTTGTATTTACACTGCCGATGGCGACACTCATCGGCGTGCTGCTGGGGCTGGGGCGTATGTCGGCGGACAGCGAGATCATTGCTCTGACCGCGCTTGGCATAGGCCGCCGCCGGATTCTGCTTCCCGTGGGAGTTCTGGCGTTGACCGGCGCCCTCTTGACCCTGGCAATGACGACCTGGCTTGGGCCTCTGGCGCTGCGAACATTCCGCACATTGCAGGCGGACATGATTACCTCGCAGGTCTCCTTTGCCGTGCAGCCGCGTGTGTTCGACGAGCGTTTCCCGCGCATGGTGCTTTACGTAAACGACGTCGCCGCCAGCGGGACGCAATGGCACGGCGTGTTTCTCGCGCAGACCGGTTCCGAGAGCGGGTCGCAACTGACGCTGGCGGAGAGGGCCATCGTCATCGCCGAACCGCGCCAGAACAAGCTGGAGCTGCATCTGCAAGGAGGCACCACACACGAATTCTCGCGCGAGGATGCGGATCACTATTCCGTTACGGCTTTCGGACAGAGCGACTGGCCCATTGAATTCAATGGCTTGGCGGCCGCCGAGCCCCGGCAACTGAACAACGCCGAACGCTCGGTGCGCGAACTCTGGGATGACCACGGACCTGGCTGGCGCGCGGCGCGCGTGGAACTCCATCGGCGCTTCGCCTTTCCAATTGCGTGTTTTGCCTTCGCGTTGATCGCCGTTCCGCTAGGCGCGCAGCCGAGGCGCGGCGGTCGGGCCGCGGGCGCGCTTCTTGCGGTAATCCTGATCGCTTCCTACTATTTGCTAACGGTAATGGGGGCAAATTTTGCGAGACAAGGCACGGTGACGCCGGCTGCAGGCACCTGGATCGCTAACGCGATTGTGTTTGTCCTTGGGCTTGTGCTGCTGCCCAGGATGGAGCAGTTTCGCGGCGAGACCTGGTGGTTCCGGCCGATCCTCTATTTTCAATCCCGGAGACGTCTGCTACGCCGCCGCAGGGCCCAAGCCCGCGCCAGTGCGAGAACCGCCACGGCGAACGGTGTGAATGGTGAACGCGTAACGCAGGAAATCATGTCGCGGTCCAGCGGAAGTTTCCCTCAACTGCTCGACATCTATGTTCTGCGGCGTTTTTTTTATTATTTCGCATTGTTGATGGCGGCGTTTGTTTTTCTCTTTGAGACCTTCACCTTCTTTGAACTGCTCGATGACATTGCGCGTCACCGCGTTCCCTTCCTGATCGTGGTGGATTACTTTCGCTACCTTGCTCCGTACCTGCTCTACCAGTTGGCTCCACTGGGAGCGCTGGTCGCCGTTCTCGTGACGCTCGGGATCATGAGCAAGAACAACGAAATTGTGGCCATCAAGGCCAGCGGCATCAGCATGTACCGCCTGGCTTTGCCGTTGCTTCTAGCAGGGCTGGCGCTGGCTGTAACCATGGTGGTGCTCGACGACACCTACCTGCCGTATGCCAACCAGCGGCAGGATGCCTTGCACAGCCTGATCAAAGGACGCCCGCCGCAGACCTACACTCATCCGCAGCGGTGGATTTTCGGGGAAGCCTCAAAAATCTACAATTACGATCTCTTCGACCCCACGCAGAATCTTTTTGGCGGACTCACCGTGCTGGAAATCGATCCGGCGACGTTTCAAGTTCGCAGGCGGATCTATGCTTCCCGCGCGCGATGGTCGGAGACGCAGAAAGTGTGGGTTCTCGAAGGAAGCTGGGTTCGCGATTTTGCGGACGGCACGATCGTGCGCTACGAACGGCTGCCGCCGGTCACCTCGCTGCCCGAGTTGACCGAGCCCCCCAGTTATTTCAATCGCGAAGTCCGGCAGGCGTTTCAGATGAGCTGGCGGGAACTGCGCACTTACATCGATGGATTGCAGCGTGCGGGATTTGACGTTTCGACACTGACAGTGCAGTGGCAGGAAAAGATTGCCTTCCCGCTGCTCGCGCCCGTGAGCATGCTCCTGGCGATCCCCTTCGCGTTTCTAGTGGGGACGCGCGGGGCAGTGGGAGGAGTGGCTCTCGGAGTGGCCTTCGGAATCGCCTACTGGTCAGTGGCTAAACTTCTCGAGGCCATGGGAGGCGTGGGGCAGTTGCCGCCGTTCCTGGCCGGATGGTCGCCCGACATCATTTTCTTTTTCCTGGGAATGTATTTTTTCTTCAAAATGCCCACGTAGGAAAAAGCGAAAACTCCCGGCGACCAAGAAATCCGAAAATGTCTGCGCGCCGACGGCTTAAAGTTCTACTTTAGGGTGCTTCGCCCACTACTTCTGTTTCTTTTTCTTGGCCCGCTTTTCTTCAACTACTACTTGAGCTGCAGCCAGGCGTGCGATGGGGACTCGGAAAGGAGATGCGCTGACATAGTCCATGCCGGCCTGATGGCAAAACTTTACGCTGTCCGCATCCCCGCCGTGCTCTCCGCAGATCCCGATCTTGAGTTTGGCGCGTGTCTTCCGGCCTTGCTCGATGCCCCATCGCATCAACATGCCCACGCCCTTGGTGTCGAGTGACTGAAACGGATCAGCAGCAAATATGCCCGCTTTCTTCTCATCCACGTAGTCCGGCAGGAAACGGCCAGCGTCATCGCGGGAGAGGCCCATGGTCGTTTGTGTCAGGTCATTCGTCCCGAAGGAAAAGAACTCGGCTACTTCGGCGATCTCTCCGGCCAACAGGGCCGCGCGGGGCAATTCAATCATGGTTCCAACGAGGTAGCTGAGCTTGACGCCGGACTTTTTGATCAAATCTTCCGCGACGCGACGAGTGGCTTGCTCCAGTATCGAGAGTTCCTTTCGATCAAGCGTGAGCGGGTGCATGATCTCAGGTAAAACTTTAACTCCGGATTTCTGGCATTCGATGGCCGCTTCGATGATGGCACGCACCTGCATCTCGAGAATCTCGGGATAAGTGATGGCGAGGCGGCAGCCGCGATGGCCTAGCATGGGGTTGGCTTCATGTAACTGCTCAACACGCCGCACCACGACCTCGATGCTAATGCCGAGTTCCTTGGCGAGTTCTTCCTGCTTGGCACGCTCGTGCGGAACGAATTCATGCAGCGGTGGATCAATCAAGCGAATGGTGACCGGGAAACCGTCCATAGCCGTGAAAATCCCGATGAAGTCGCGACGCTGGAATGGAAGCAGTTTGTCGAGGGCCTTGACGCGTGTCTCCCTGTTGTCGGCGAGGATCATTTCCTGGATGGCGCGCTGTCGTTCGTGGCTGCGTTCCGGCTGCTCGAAATCCGTAAAGAACATGTGCTCCGTGCGGCAGAGCCCGATGCCCTCCGCCCCAAACTCGATGGCTTTACGTGCGTCTTGCGGAGTGTCCACGTTGGTGCGGACGCGGAGACGGCGCGTGTCATCGGCCCAATTCATGAGCGTTTCGTAGGATTTGGGAAGCTGGGGAATAACTAAAGGCATTGCTTCGGTATAGACCACGCCTTCGCTCCCGTCGAGAGTGATCCAGTCCCCTTCTCTGACGACCTTGCCGCTGGCGGTCATGGATTGCGTCTTGTAATCAATGTCCAGTTTTTCGGCGCCGACGACGCAGCACTTGCCCCATCCGCGGGCCACTACGGCCGCGTGACTGGTCTTGCCCCCGGTGGCGGTCAAGATGCCCTGCGCGACGGCCATGCCGCCGACATCTTCAGGGCTGGTTTCGCGGCGGACGAGAATAACCTTCTCGCCGCGTTCGGCCCACTCTTCGGCTTTCTGCGCTGAGAAAACGATTCTGCCGACAGCGGCGCCAGGGACGGCGTTGATGCCGGTGGCCAGCATCCGCGAAGCCAGGGACTTCTTGTCGACCTTGGCATCGATCACGGGGTAGAAGAGCCGCTCGATGTCTTCCGGCTTTACGCGCAGGAGAGCTTCTTCTTTGGTGATCAGTTTTTCGTTAGCCATGTCCACGGCGATCCGGAACGTGGCGGCGGGTGTACGTTTGCCCGTCCGGGTCTGCAGCATGTAGAGCGTACCGTCTTCGACCGTGAACTCCATGTCCTGCATGTCACGATAATGTCTTTCAAGTTTTACTCGAACTTTCTCGAGTTGACCGTAAACACGGGGCATGGTCTTTTGCATTTCGCGCAATGGCATGGGGGTGCGAATGCCAGCCACGACGTCTTCTCCCTGCGCATTCACGAGATAGTCACCATAGAAAACCTTGTCGCCAGAGCTTGGGTCACGAGTAAAGCAGACACCGGTACCGGAAGTGTCGCCGGTATTCCCGAAGACCATTTGAACGATGTTCACGGCGGTGCCGAGGAGGCCGGTGATTTTCTCAACGCGCCGATAAGTGACGGCCTTCTCCGCCATCCAGGAACCAAACACCGCGCCGATCGCACCCCAGAGTTGGTCGATAGGGTCGTTCGGAAACTCTTTCCCGGACTCCATGCGGAAGTAAGCTTTGTATTCCGCCACCAGTTCTTTCCACCCGCTAGCCGGCACAACGGTGTCTTCCTTTACGCCCAGCCGGTCTTTCATGGCGCGCAAGCGGTGCTCAAGGTCTTCCTTGGACATACCCATGACGACAGTGGAATACATCTGCACGAAGCGTCGGTAAGCGTCGTAAGCGAAGCGCTCGTTCTTGGTTACGGAAGCGAGACCTTCGACCGAGCGGTCGTTGAGCCCAAGATTCAGAATGGTCTCCATCATTCCGGGCATAGACCGGGCGGAACCGGAGCGCACGCTGACGAGCAGAGGGTTCTTTGGATCGCCGAGTTTCTTCTTGGTGGTTCGTTCGAGCTTCGCGACGTTTTCGGTGACTTGCTTCTTCAACTCGGCAGGATACTTCTTGCCGTTCTTGTAAAAATAATCGCAGGCTTCCGTGGAGAGGGTGAAGCCTGCCGGGACCGGCAGGCCGATCTTGGTCATCTCGGCGAGACCGGCGCCTTTACCTCCAAGGAGCTCGCGCCACGTTCCGTCGCCTTCCGCCTTGCCAGCACCGAAGAAAAACACCCATTTTTTCACTGTAGGCCTCGCTTGTCGTTTTGAAGTTGTGGAACCCTTGCTACTGCCGCCGCCCCGCGGCAGCGGCCAGAAAAGATTGTCGGCACGCCGACAATGTGACAGTTCAAGTTAAACTTTAGATTGTTACCGCCGCTCTTCTCCGCCAATCTCAGAAAAATCGGCGACAGTTGTGAACTCGCGAAGCAACTCCGCAAGCAGTGCCAAGCGATTGCTGCGTACGGTTTCATTCTCCGCCATCACCATGACGCCATCGAAGAACTGATCGACGACTTTCCGGAGACCGGCGATGGTGTCCAACGCCTCTTGGTACTTTCCCGCGCGCTTCAAGCTTTGTACTTTCGTGGCTGCCCCACGTACAGCGGAGTGCAATTCGCGTTCAGCGACGTTCTCAAACAGCTCCGGATTCACTTGACGAGCATCGGCCGCAGCAACGTTGGCCTTTTCTAATATCTTGCGAATCCGTTTAAAGGACACCGCGAGCGGTTCGAAGTTTTTGGACTTGCGGATGGCCTTCAGTGCCACCAATCGTTTCTGTGCGTCCACCAAATCATCGGCGCCGGCGCGAAATACGGCGCTGACCTCGTCGTAACCAAAGCCTTCCCTTTCACGGAAGACGAACTTGGCGCGGTCGAGAATGAAGTCGAAGATCT
>WNFP01000151.1_pt1 | contig 57859 bp, 53 predicted proteins | sample 5400201 | NCBI WGS metagenome assembly WNFP01 (sample SAMN13153355, study PRJNA577476) | soil metagenome | isolation source: 115 cm saprolite under Madrone tree | place: USA:California | collected 2016-06-14 | reverse complement strand
TGACGATGTTTGTCGCCGTCTGCGACCAGCTCTTGGGCACCTCAACGTCTTCCTGGCGGAAGATCGTCACGCCCTTCTCGTTTCCAATCAACGCCGTGCGCTTCTCCCATTCGACCGCGTCGAAAGGAGACTTCTTCCCGTCGGTAAAGTACCGCTGGAAGCTCAGACCTTTTCCCGCGCCATGCGCTGGCTTCGCTGCAGCCGTGTCCGTGGCAAGGGGTTTTCCGTTCAATGCGTGTTTCACCGTAGCCATCCGTCCCTCCGCGCTCCTGGGTCCCCACTCGCGCGGGGGGAACCCTCCTATTTTACTCCTCTGCGTCCCACAGAGGTACCGCGCTTCGCTTCAGGGTCTGGTCTGAAGTTAGCGCCACTTTGATTCCGTCAGATCGTGGGAGTGGGCAACGAAAAAAAAGCCGACCGTCGTGCGGTCGCACTTAATTTCCGGCGCAAAACGCCAACGCCCTGCCGCTGGCCGGTGCTTCGCACTCAGCCTAACAGCAGGTGCTCCGCCTCAAATACGGGCGCGGGGCAGGTATTTCGCGCTCGATTTTTTCGCTTAGAAACTGGGCCGCTTCGTGGACGCCCACGGACCTCGATGCATCCCCGACTCGGTCCGTCTGGCGCTTCCACGTCCCCCGAATCTGGAATCGCAGTATCAACGGATATAAATATCCTGTCAAGAGGAAAACGCAAAATGTCGTTGTCCTTTTCGTACTGTGTCTATTTGTAGTGGTACTATTCCTGCTCAACCGCTTCCCCTTCAACACTTTTCGCGCGGTTGCCTCTCACGTTACACTACTGCTATCCGTTTCACCATGAAACGCACTCCACTATTTCCCGCCATCCTTCTTGCCCTCCCTCTTCCTCTTTTCGCGCAAAACGCTGCGCCAGCCTCCGCCCAGCCCATCTTTCCGTCCGCCCAGGGGCAGAAATTGCACCTCGCTGGAATTCCTAATGCCGGGAAAGTCACCGATGTCCTGTATCGCGGCGCACAGCCCAAAGAAGTCGGCCTATCGGAGCTGAAAATGCTAGGCATTACCACCATCGTGGATCTGCGCGGCGAGGACCACGAAAAAGTCGCTTGGGAGCGCAAGCGCGCTGAATCGCTGGGTATGCGCTTCGTTCACATCCCCGTTAGTGGCTGGGCTCCTCCAACCGACGAACAGGTCGCCCAATTTCTCTCTCTTCTCCGCGACAATCCGGGGCAAAAAATCTTCGTGCACTGCCGCTTCGGTGAAGATCGCACCAGCGTTTTCATCGCCGCTTATCGCATAGCCACTGAGAAATGGCCCGCTGAACAAGCCATAAGAGAAATGTATTTCTTCGGCTTCAACGGCTTATGGCACCCCTCCATGAAATTATTTGTCCAAGATTTTCCTTCGCGTTTGAATTCGGCGCCCGGTCTCGCTCCTCTCCGCGCTCCCCCCTCTCAACGCTGATCCGCCGTTCTTCCCACACCAGAGCTGACCTAAGCTGTGGCTCCTAAGTCCTTCTGAGTGAGTAATACCTAACTGCCTTCGGTATATTCGCTGCATTAGCCATCCAGCGGCACGGAATAGGCCGCAACCGTCATTTAGGAGCTTGCGGGAGCAAGCTACGAACATGCGAGACGAAGAGTGGATTAAAACACTTGAAGACGGCAGAAGAGTGAAATTCATCTACCAAGAACTGGCAGAAGACGGGGCGTTTCTCACCGCGCAGCTTGAAGGAAATGAAGTCGTCTATTCGGTCGTATTGACCAAAGCAGGGAACCCGCTTAGCCGCGGTAAGCTTCCGGTCTACGTGTGGTTGTGAGCGCGGGGCACCTGAATGCAGCAAACAGCGCTTCCCAGGAGCCGCCAAGCACGTAGGACAGGGGACGGATAGGAAAATTTTTGGCGCGATGTCTCTTATTCTCATGACGACAGAGTGCAATGGAAGATTCTGGAAAACTGTTCCATTTTGAACAGTATGCCTGCCGGCCATCGGAAACTGTCAATCCTACCGGACGACTGTTGGTTAAGGACTTCCCAGGCGAAAACACCACTTCTCCAGAAGCGAGATCAGGAACATTCAACAGGAGGCCTCTTTTCCCTGATTAAACACTGAAAACTAAGAACTTAGAACCTCTTCGCTGGTGGTACTTCCGTACCCTTCCCAACAGGACGCTTGCTTCATTTAATAGAACATCCCATTCCTCCATCATTCTATCAACGAGGATTCATCGAGTCTGAGGGAGCGAACTTCTTGCAAGTAGGACGCTACGAAATTCTCGAAATCATCGGCACCGGCGCCAACGGCCGCGTGGCGCGCGCCCACGATTCCATGATCGGCCGCGCCGTCGCCATCAAGCTCTTCCCCAAGGAACTGGCCACCGGCGAAGCCCGCCAAAGGTTCCTTCAGGAAGCGCGCGTCGTCGGCCAGCTCTCCCATCCTTCGATCATCACGCTCCACGATATGGGCATCGACGAAGCCACCCAAACGCCCTATCTGGTCATGGAGTTTCTGGAAGGTCAGCCCCTCGATCGCATTTTGGAAAAGGGCAGCATTCCGTTTTCCAGGGCCTCCGCTTGGGCCGCGGAAGTGGCTTGCGCGCTCAGTGCGGCGCACCGCAAGGGTGTGATCCACGGCGACGTCAAGCCCGCGAATGTGCTCATCACCGATAATGGCCGCGTGAAGCTGATGGATTTCGGCATGGCGCGGCTAGCCAGCCGCGATTCAGCCGCCACACCGCTCGTCGGTACACCCGCCTACTGGTGTCCCGAGCAAATCATGGGCAGACCCCAGGACGCGCGCTCCGATATCTTTTCTCTGGGCGTCGTTCTCTATGAAATGGTGACGGGCAAGCGGCCATTCGACGCCGATTCCCTTCAGGGCATTTGCGGCCGCGTCCTCTCTTCCACGCCGCTGCCGCCCTCGCATGCGAATCCTTCGCTGCCCGCGGGGTTTGATGGAGTCGTTGCCCGCTGCCTGGCAAAAGATCCGTCCGCGCGCTACGCCACGACCGAAGCTCTCGCGGAAGCGCTCTATCCGCTAGCGCGGCGCACAGTCATTCCGCAAGCGACGCCGCAAACCAACGGCAACGGTCTGCGAGATCGCGCTGCGCGCCTTCTGCGCTCTGCATGATGATTACACTGCAAAAGGACCGCTACGAAAGTCTCGGACACCTCGGTTCGGGCGCCACGAGCCGCGTCGAAAAAGCGCGGGACAACGTCATTGGCCGCATCGTCGCACGCAAAACCTTTTTGAACGGTTTCGGCGAAGACCACGAGCAGCAGTTCCTTCGCGAGGCCCAGATCATTGGCCAGCTTTCCGATCCTTGCATCGTCCAGCTGTACGACGTCGGAATCGATGAGCAGGGTACTCCCTTCCTTGTGATGGAGTACGTCGCTGGCAAAACGCTTGAAGATCATCTCAGTCCGTCCACCCTGACGCCCCAGCGTGCCTGCGCTTGGGCTGCCGATCTAGGTGGGGCTCTCGCGCTAGCCCATCGCGCCGGGATCATTCACGGCGACGTCAAACCCGGCAACATCCTCGTCACGGCGGAAAACAAAGTGAAACTCGGCGACTTCGGTATCGCGCGCTTTGTATCGCAGATTTCTGGCTCCGGCCTGCTGATGGGTACGCCCGCGTACTTGGCGCCCGAACAGATTCAGGGTGAGCCTCCAGATCCGCGCTCGGATCAGTTTGCTCTCGGAATTGTTCTCTATCAGATGCTGACCGGTTTAAAGCCCTTCGATGGCACTTCTCTCGGCGCCGTCTGCGCCCAGATTCTGAATGTCGATCCTGTGCCTCCCTCGCGGCACAATCCAGCGGTGCCGCAAGCGCTCGACCTCATCATCGCGCGGTGCCTGGCAAAAAATCCCAAGGATCGTTTTGCTTCCTGCGACGAACTCGCTTCCGCGCTTTATCCCCTAGCGCGTTCGCGTCCTCCATCCGCGGCGCCCCAGACCAAGCAGCCTCTTTGGTGGTCGCAGCCAGTCGGACAGCGCGACGTTTGGATCACCGCAGCCGCCTGTTTGTTTCTCGCCGCCTCCGTTCAGATCTCCCGTCCGTTCCGCGCTCGCTTCGTCGTTCCCCCTGCTCCTTCAATGCATTTTTCTCCACCCCGAGTGCCCTCCGAGGCCTTCACCCAGACATTGCAAATTACGAGCGAAGCCCCGCGGCCAGGCATCGAGGTTAAACCACTTCCTCAAGTGGCGCAAAAACGGCCGAACCGAAGCGTCGTTCGCCTAGCGAAGCTTGCGGCCCCTCCAGCGAAGGAACCCGGCAATTCAAGAGACTCCCAAGGGAATTCGTCTCCTAATTTCATTGCCTCTCCGTCTCTTGTGTCTGAATCCTCCGCCCAGACTGTTCCCGCCCCCAACCTTCACATCGAAATTATTTCGACCGTCAACGAAGGCACGCTGGCCATCTTTGCGGATCGCGAATTACTTTTCACCACAAACTTGGTGACCACCACGCCTGGCGAACCGATCCATTTCGAGAACGCGCTTCCGGCAGGACCGCATCAATTCCGCGTGGCCCTGTACAAACCGGATAAGAGTCTCCGCCTGGAAAAGGAAGGTCTGGCGGAAATTCGTTCTGACCTGGCAAATGCGCTGGCCGTCCATGTAAATCGCCATTCCAAGCTGCTCGTCCGCCGCGAGTTGACCCTGGATGTCACCTGGCCCGCCGCATCCATGCCAGCTTCCGAACGCGCCGCCGCAACTGCAAAAGCTTCCGCTCTGATGAAGTAATTTCGACTTGAAAATGCTTGGAATTGGATAAGAAGAAAGTTCGCCGCGCTACTCGTACCGCAGCGCTTCTACAGGATCCAGTCTTGCCGCTTTCATCGCCGGCCACACGCCAAAGACCAGCCCCACGCCCACGCTGACCACGATTCCCGTGGCCGCCGCCCATACCGGCACGCTTCCAGGCCACTTCAAGCCGACTCTCACGAGCAGCACCAGGCCATTCACCAAGACGAGCGCGAGCACGCCGCCGACTCCCGTGAGCGCCATGGCCTCCAGCAAGAATTGCCAGGTAATGTCGCCGCTCTTTGCGCCGATGGCTTTGCGGATGCCGATCTCGCGGGTTCGCTCGGTCACGCTGACCAGCATAATGTTCATCACTCCCACGCCGCCAATGAGCAGGCCGATTCCGCTCAGGACGAATGTCGCAAGGGCAACCATTCCGAGAATGCTGTGAAATTCATCCACGATCTGCTGGGAGGTCTGAATGGAAAACGAATTCTTGCCGTTGTAAGGAACGTTGCGGCGGCGGCGGAGCACCTCGGTCGCCTGGTCCACTGCTTGATCCAGCAGGTTGGGATAGGCCTGGAAGCGGATGCTGTGCTCGTAGGCGCCCGGATAAATTTTCCGGAAGGTGCTGTAGGGAATGAGCACGCGACGGTCTTCGTCGTCCTGGCCAAACATTCCCTTGGGCTTTTCCACGACGCCGATGACGCGAAACGTCGAACCGTCGATCATCACGTCCTTGCCGATTGGCGAAACATTGGGAAAAAGGACCGGGGCAGCATTTTCTCCAAGCATCACAACTTTTTCGCGGTGCAGGTCGTCGCCTTCGCTGATGAAGCGGCCGGCCAACGTCGCCGCATTGGCATAGACCTGGCCGAAATTCGGCTGCACGCCGCGATAATCGATGGCCGTAACTTCACCATTCTTGGTCCGCACGGAATGTGGCTGTTCCCACCAGTTGATGAAAACGGTGACGTCCTTGACCGCCGGACATAGCTCTTTAATTGCCAGGCCATCCTCGAGGGTCAGCGGTTTGCGTTCACGTTCGTCTTTCGGGCGGCGGCCATTGTGGGGGCCCTGATCAAAGCGCGAGACGAAAGCGGTATCGGCGCCGTACTGCTTGATGCTTTCCTGCACTTGCTGGTCGAAGCCGGTGATGAGCGCGGCGACCAGCATGATGACGCTGACGCCGAGGACGACGCCAAAGACGGTGAGAAAGCTGCGCAGTTTGTGCGCCCGCAGCGTATCCATCGCCTGCTTGAGATTTTCGCCGTGCTGTTGCGCCATGGTCGTTTTCTGCGAGCCCGTTCGAACGGGACGCAAATATTCCTTAGCCGTCCGCGCGTAGGGCCTCGATAGGATCCAGCTTCGCCGCGCGCATTGCCGGGTAAATGCCGAAGAAAAGACCTACGCCCGTGGAAACAGTGAGCGAAAGAATGACGGCGCTCATCGGCGTGCGCATGGGAATGGAAGTTGCAGCGCGCGCGGCGGCAACCAGCGCGTAGGCAAGAATGATTCCGATCAAGCCACCCGTGGCCGCAAGGACCGCCGATTCCGTCACGAATTGCAGGACGATGTGTTTTTTCCTGGCGCCCAGCGATCGCCGCAATCCAATTTCGCGCGTGCGCTCCGTCACGCTGGCCAGCATGATATTCATGATCACGATTCCGCCGACCACGAGGAACACCGCGGTCAATCCCACGGCCACCATGAACAGATTGCCCGTCAAAGATTGCCAGAGCCCCATGATGGAATCAGATCCAATGATGCCGAAATTATCGGGACCGTCCCAGGGAATGTGGCGCCACGCGCGCAACAGCATGCGCGCTTCATCCTCGGAAGCAGAAATCATTTCCGCGTTCTGCGCCTGAATAAACAACACCAGTGAATCTCTTTGGGTGCCCCACTCCTTGCTGAAGGTCTCCAGCGGGATAAAAACGAAATTATCCTGCGATTGCCCGAGCGCACTGCCGATAACCGCCGCGACTCCGATGATTTCATAGCTGTGCGTTCCAGCGCGAATCGATTTCCCGATAGGGTCCACGTTGGAGAAAAACTTCTTGACCAGGTCCGCGCCGATGAAGCACACCGGGGAGCGATGCTCCTGGTCGGACGCGGTAAGGAAGCGGCCCGCGGCGACGTTTACGTTGCGAATATCGGAGTAGTTGGAGGTCACTCCCAGAATGCTGACGTTCTCGAGCAGCTCGTTGCCGTACCGCACGTCGGAGTTGACGCCGAGGAGGGCGGCGATCTGGCCGGCGGTGCGCATGCCGGTCTTCAGATTGACAAGCTCTTCGTGAGTAACCAGCGGCCGCTTCTGCGCCTTTACCCAGGCGTCTTCACTGGTGATAATGCCGAAGCGGTTCAGAACGTAGACGTTTGCGCCGAGATTGGCGATGCGATCGGCCACGTAAAAATTGAGTCCGGCGACTACGCTCATCACCGCGACCAGCGTGGTTACGGCCAGAATGACCCCGAGCAATGTCAGGAAACTCCTCAGCTTATGGGCGCGCAGGGCGTCCAGGGAGAGCCGCAGCGTCTCCAGCATGGTGATCAGCGCGCTCCGGAAACGGCTGCGTTTCAGGGACGCTTGCGCCCGCGGCGCCACGTGGGTGATGGCACCAAGCCCTTCTACGGGAATTACACCCAAACAGACCTCCAACCCTCTACAGCTAAGACGATTGAGAACGTCGATTCGTTCCTTGGTATATAGACGTGTGGAACGGCGCTTTGCTATCAGCGCTTCCTGGAGTAGCCTTAGGCCCGGTCCGATCTAATCGCTAGGGTTCAGGCGCCGCACGTCTTATTGTACCGCCTTGTGGCGGCGCGTTGGGGAAGAAGATGGCGCGCCGGGACCGCGAGAGCCAGCATCGCAAGGAGGAACCGATGCGTCATAAGTATATTTATTTTCTTGGACTTACAGTATTTGCCCAGACCTTCATACCTTCTGGCCGGGCCCAGGAGAGCACCGACCGTAAGACCCCTGCCATGGCATCGGCAACTCCAACAACCGGCCTGCGCGCCGAATTCCTAGAAGAGATCACCTATTACGAGCAGCGCTACATGCGCCTTGCCGAGGCTATGCCTGCGGAGAAGTACACTTGGCGTCTCGCCGAGGCCGTTCGCTCGGTCGGCGAAGTCTTTACCCACATCACCGCGGCAAATTATGGCATTGCCAGGGCACTGGGCACCGCCCCACCGGCAGGCATCGATCTCAAGGCCATCACGGGCCTCTCTGGTGACAAGCCTAAAGTCCTGCAGGCTATGAAGGACTCCTTCGCGCATTTCCGCAATGCCATCGTGGCCCTCAACGACGCCGATGCCGACAAGCCGCAAAAGATGTTCAACCGTCAGACCACTCTGCGCGGTTCTTTCATCGCCATCACCGGCCACTTTGGCGAGCATCTCGGCCAATCCATCGCTTACGCGCGCACGAACGGGATCGTGCCGCCCTGGACGGAAGAGGCGCAGCAGCAACAGCAAAAGCCTGCGGAAAAACCAAAGCCGTAGGACCCTGGCGGATCGAGCGATCCGTTAGTTATACATTCACATCCACAAGTACATTCCGGCGTTCCGCCGGTGTACAACAATTATGTACCAATGCGAATCAAATCAGGGTGGACATTGGCGGCCCTCTCGCCACTTCGCCTCATGCTCAAACGTGCTTTTATTTCCGTGGCGGTTCTGTCCTTGGCTTTCGCTGCTGACTCCGCCGCGCAATCCGTCGTACCGGATTCCACGCCCGCGATCGGGCCGGTGAGACCGGATTTCTTCAACCGCGTCATCGCCAACCAGAAGAAAGCCGAAGCCGCCCTCGACTTGTACGAGCGCATCGAACGCGTCGAGACCCGCAAGAATCTCAACGATCCCGCTCCCCCGGCGATAAAAATCCTGCGCGTCGTTCCTTCGGGAACGGGCATGTTCCGGATTCCCGTCCGCGAAGACGGTAAGCCCAAGGATTCCGCCGCTTATCGCGCCGATCTCGAGAGTCTGGCGCGCGCACTGGCACTGCTCGTCAACGACGCCGGGTCTCAGCGCGACGCGCTGGAAAAATACGCAAAGAAAAAGAAAGATCGAAACGACCTCATCGACGCCACGCACAATGCGTTCCTGTTCACCTTTGCCGCCTACGAGCCGCGCGGCGACCGCATGCTTTCCAAATACAAAATGGAGCCCAACCCAGCCTTCAAACCCACCTCACGGTTCAGCGCCATCTTCCTCAAGGTGCGTGGCTTTGTGTGGGTCGACGAGGCCTCCGGCGAACTTGCTCGCGTCGAAGGCAGCGTCACCGAAGACATTTCCGTCGGCCTGTTTCTGGGAAAAATCTACAAGGGCAGCCACTTCATGCAGGAGCGCTACGAATTTCTGCCTGGGCTATGGCTTGCAAGCTTTTCGCAATACGATTTCGACGGCCGCAAATTGTTTTCGAGCTTCTCCGTCCACGAGCGCACCTTATATTCAAACTACCGCTACATCGGCCCGCCCAAGGAAGCCCTTGCCGCCATTCGCCAGGAACTCGGGCTTGCCGAGTCGGACAAGCCGCGCACAGACGCCGCCGATCGGTGAAACTTTTCCCCCTAGAATGGGTTCAAGACAATAAGTGCTCGACCTTGAGAGACTGGAGGCTGCATGCCCCGTTCGCTCTCATTCGCAATAATCTTGACGCTTTTCGCGGCTTTCTCCGTTGCCGCGCAATCTCAGGACAGTAGTGCTCCCGCGCCGCCGACCGCATCTCAGGCCTCCGCCCCGCCTGCCGAGACGAAGAAACCGAAAAAAGTCTGGACCAACGAAAACCTCTCCGGGGCGAATGGCGCCGTCTCCGTCGTCGGCGACCCCAAGAACAAGCCGAAACCGGCATCCTCCAAGCCCGCAAACGCACAATATGTCGCATCGGTTCGCAAGCAACTCGACAAGCTGCAGGGAGAGGTCGCCGGCATCGACAAACAGCTCCTTGATCTGAAGAACTTCAGCGAAGGCGAACCCTCGACGTCCGCGAGCGGCATCAAGCTCAACAAAAGCTAAGAGCGCGAGCCGATCGAGGTCCAAATGCGCGCTTTGCAAGACAAGAAGAAAGACCTTGAGTCCAAAATCGACGCACTCCTCGACGAAGCCCGCAAGAAAGGCGTGGAATCCAGCGAGCTGCGCTGAGTGCCGCGCGCCGCGTGGTCCTCTTGCTGCATTTAACTAGCGAATGAGGCTCCAGGGATAAACGCCAACGTTAATTTTCATGATGAAGTAGCTGAAGCCGCCGGGATCCGGCTTGGGCTGGTGCGGCGTGTCAGGCGGAATCAGCAGCCAATCGCCGGCTTTCACTTTGTAGGTTTGCCCACCGACGACCGGCTGGCCGCGGTATTCTCCTGGGATGACCCCGTCCTTATCCTTGAGGTTCTGGTGGTTGGCGATTTTTCCGCCGAGGATCATTTCGCCCGTGCCACCGGTGAAAATATAGAAATCGTAGGCGCCGGCGTGCTGCTCGGCGTCATCAAGAACGCTGTCGACTTTGGTCAAGCTGAGGACGGGCTTGTCGCGATACATGCGGTAGAGCATGAACATGCTGAAGTTGCGCGTCTGGACGTGCACCGGCCCGCCGCCAAACGACTGGGAACTTCCGCTGCCGGCTTCTTTGACCATTTTCGCGGCGCTCTCGGCCATATCGGTGTGCGCTTTGCGAATGTCGTCGATGTTCCAGTACGTGACGGGCGGAGCGTCCGGTGCCAACTGCGGCTCACGCGGAGAATTAAAATTGAATGGCATGACTTCGGGCTTGTTCTCCTGAGCGTTGGCGCTGGGGATCATCGAAACATCGTCGAAGTGGCCGCTGAGAATGGGTTGTGGAGAAGATTTTGAAGCATAGCCGGCCATGTAGCCGAGAAGTGCCGCGCCAATTAAGAGTACGGGAAGCATTTTTTTCATAAAGCAATCCTCCGTGCGTGAAATCTCGAAAACCGAATTTGTGTTGCTGCGTTCGAAACCAAATTTTAATTCTCGCTATTTCTTAGGAGCCGGTTTCATCGCTTCGAATCGAATCTCCTTGAGCATCTCCAACTGCCGGTAGAGCTCCGTTTTCCCGGCGGGAAACTTGTTAACACTCAGCATGAAGGCCAGAATGTCTGCGTCCTGTTGCCGGGTGAGTCGCCCCGGAGCGCTCTGGGGCATCGTCTTGCGAATTCTGTCAAACAAGTCACCCATCGTGAGGCCGTTCCAATTCGCGAGGAATGCGCCGCCCGTCAGCGGTGGCGAGGATTCCCCGCCGGTAAGCATGTCGCCGTGGCAAGCCGCGCATTCCTTGCGATAAATCGGTTCCCCGCGCTTGGCCTGTTCCTCGGTGTAGACGCCGTCCCACACAGTGCGCGACTCCGCTGCCGCCGTTTGCGCCCGAAGCAGGCAAAGCGGCGAAGCCATCGCCGCCAGGACGAGGATTGCCGCCCAATTTCTCATCGTCACGTCGTCATCGCTCTCCTGTCGGATGGAACATCCGCGTGACAGTGCATTCATTCCCCCGTCGATGGCAGCGAGTAGGCAATGTACTCGCCGGAGTAGGGCCCTCCGCTGACGGCAACAACGATGTACTGTTTTCCGTTCACCATGTAGGTCATCGGCGATCCGGTCTGCGGAGCCGGCATGTAGACCGCGCCGACCTCTTTCCCCGTGGCCTTATCGTAGGCGCGCAACATAGCGCCGCGCGGATGATCCGCGGTGGTGGTGACATTTCCTTCGCCCGCGATCACGAGCGTCTTGGTGATCAACGTCCCGATGTTGTACGTTTCCTGGCCGGTGCGCGGGATGTTCAAGCCCTTAAGAGCCTCGTGATTGCGAACGACGTCCGGCGTCTCACCGTGAGCGATCTGCCACACAAAATCGCCCTTATCCAGATTGATGGCTGTGATCGTGCCGTATGGCGGCTTGATCAGCGGCAATCCATCGACGTCCATGCGTACGAAACCGCCGCCAGCCCGTTTCTTCGGCGGCTTGGGAGAATCGGCTCCGGCGTTCTCGCCGGGACCGTGGAGAACTTCAACTTCTCTTCCGGCCGTTCCCGCTATGTAATTCAAATCGGAAATCTCTTTCGGCGCCCGAACAAGTCCGATGGGCTCGAGGCACGCGTTGCACGCATACAGGTAGGCGATGTGTGTTTCCGGGTCGTAGGATCCCCCTGGCCAGTTCGTTCCGCCGGAAGCTGTCCCCATGGTGAGCGTGCCGAGCGGACCTTCCAGTTTGCTTACGGTCGGAGGAGTGTAGACCGGCCCGAGGTGAAACTTTGCGGCAATCTCTTTTGCCCGTTCGCGAAGTGCAGGCGTGAAGTCGATCAAGTCGTCGATGGAAACGCCATTGCGGCTATAGGCTAGCGGTTTTGTCGGGATAGGCTGCGTGGGTGAATAGGTTTCGCCCGGCACGTTTCCGACTTCCACTGGCTGCTCCGGAATCGGCCAAATCGGCTTGCCGGTCACGCGATCGAAGACGTAAAGAAATCCTTGCTTGGACGGCTGGGCCACGGCCTTGACGGCTTTCCCATCGACGGTGATATCCGCAAGAATAGGCGCGGAGGAGATATCCATGTCCCACAGCGGGTGGTGCACCAATTGGAAGTGCCACTTGCGCTCACCGGTTTTCAAATCCACACAAACCAGCGTTTCGCCGAACAAATTATTGCCAGGCCGGTGCCCGCCGTAAAAATCGCTGGTCGGTGATTCCACCGGCAGATAGACCAGGCCGAGTTGTTCGTCCACGGTGATTTGCGTCCACACACCGGTGTTGCCCGTATACTCCGCCGAACCCTTTTCCCACGTGTCGTAGCCAAACTCGCCCTTCTTCGGGATGGTATGGAAAATCCAGAGCCGCTTGCCGGTTCGAACGTCGAATCCACGCACGTACCCCTTATTGTTGCGCATGCTCTTCGGCGTCATGCCTTCGCGGAAGGCCGCGCCGATAATCACAGTGTCCTTCGCCACCAGCGGCGCGGACTGGATCCCGATTTCGCCGGTGATCAAATCCGGCAAAATGTCTTGATCATCATTCAGCTTCAGATCCACCTCGCCGTTATTTCCAAAGGAAGGAATTCGAACGCCGGTCTTCGCATCCAGGCAAATGAGCCGAAACCCCGGCGTCACATACAGGATTCGCTCTTCTTTGCCGTCGGACCAATAACCCAGCCCGCGGCCGGAAAGCTGCCGGGGAGCGGCGCCGCCGCGTTTTCCCTCATGCTCGCCGTGGATCCAGAGCAATTCTCCGGTGGCTGGGTCCAGGGCAATCACCGCGCGCCGCGATCCCGCCGTCGCGTACAAAACGCCGTTCACCATGAGCGGCGTACCTTCGAGCTTGTACTCCGGCCGGTCACCGAAGTTGTCCGTCTTGATGCGCCAGGCGATTTCCAGGTCGCTGAAGTTGGCGGCGTTGATCTGGTCGAGCGGCCGGTATCGAGTCCCCGCAAGATCGGCGGCGTAGGACGGCCACTCCGTGTCCTTCGGCCGAAATTGGGCGGGTGCAGCCGCAGGCCAGCACAAGAATCCGGTAAAAAATAAAAGTAACAAAGCGTGCAGCCGCTTTGGATTCTTCTCGCGCATCTTTGCTCCTCCGCTGAGTCTTCCGGTTGTCTCTTGCCGCTCATCCCATCTGCTTGATTTGTTCCACCGCCTGCTTGATTTTTGCTTTTTGCTCGTCCGTCACCTCGGAGTTCGGCGGCCGCTGATAAAACTGCCGCGTCCCCATTTGCAAACTGAGAGCGTACTTCATGGGGCCATATTCATCGACGCCGCCTTCGCGCAGCAGTTTCATCGCGGCTTCCAGCTTGGCGACGGATTCGCCGAGGTCCTTGCCGGCGCGCTTCGCGGCGAATACAGAGGCAATCTGTTTCGTGAAGTTGTTGCCTTCGGCGAGGATCGCGCCCATGTTGTGGTCCAGCGCGTACTTCAGATTCTCCGTTGTGCCGGTACGCATATTCAGCTTCGGGAACTCCGCGACGAATTGCTGATAGACCGTGGGATCGCTTGCGGAATCCTTGATCCCCGCAAGGTTCGGATATTTTTCCATGGCATGCAGCAATTCATGGCTGATGGGCACGCCCGTGGCAAACGGAATGTGGTAGAGATTGATGGGAATTTTCACTTGCTCGAAAAGCATCGAAAAATATTTCGTCAATCCATCCAGCCGCGGGTGCTTGTAATAAAACGGCGGCACCACCAGCAGGCCGTCCGCGCCATTGGCTTCCGCGTGTTGAGAGAGTTCCAGCGTCTCGGGAAAATTCGTGGTACCCGGGGATACGATAACGTTCAAGCCGCTTCTGTGCCTGAAGGCGGTCTCCGCGACTTTCTTTCGTTCGGCCACCGAGAACGAGGGGAATTCGCCGGTCGTTCCGAGGACGACTACGCCATCGGCGCCGTTGGATTTCAAGTAGGCGAGCACATCCTTGTACAGTTCTTCATCGAACTTCAGATTTTTGTCACAAGGCGTCGAGGCCGCGACCCAGAACAAGACTTTTTCGCCCGCTGTGGCGGGAACATTCGCCGTGGGCGGCTCGGCGGCCAGCACTTCCGGAATTCTTGCGTCACCGGTAACTCCCAGCGCCGCGGTCGCTCCAACGGCGCCCAGAAAAGTTCTTCTCGTGGTTTGCATGATTCCCTCCCTGCCAGGAAGCCCGCGAAAGTCTAAGCCAGCGGAGTGCCGGAAACAAATGTTTCGTTTGAGGCTCGGGCTCGCAAGGAATCAACAATGTCCGTTCGTGCAGCCCCCTGCTAAAATGCGCGCGATGCGTCCCTTTCTGCCATTTTTGTTTTCGTTGATCCTTGGCGCATCCCTCCAAGCTCAGTGGCGGAAAGTGCAGACCAGCGGGCTCGACACCAATCTCCGCGGTGTGAGCGTTGTCCCTGTTTCGAATGCGAAAGGCGTTTCCGCGCCGGCGGTGTGGGCTTCGGGTTCGAACGGCGTGATTCTGAAATCTATCGACGAGGGCACGACGTGGAAGCGACTGCACGTAGCTGGCGGAGACGCGCTCGACTTTCGAGGCATCGTCGCGTTCAGCTCCAGCACCGCTTACGTCATGTCCAGCGGCGAGACCGAAAAATCGCGCATCTATAAAACAACCGACGGCGGCGAAACCTGGACTTTGCAATACACGGACAAACGCAAAGAATTCTTTCTGGACTCCATCGCCTGCCTCTCAGAAACGCACTGTTTTGCGCTCAGCGATCCCATCGATGGCAAATTCCTCTTGCTGAACACAACGGACGGCCAGCACTGGAATCCGCTCTCAAGCGGCAACATGCCCGCGGCGCTGCCCAGTGAGGGCGCGTTTGCCGCCAGCAATACTTGCCTAGCGCTCTCCGGCGCCGACATCTTTTTCGGCACCGGCGGCCCGGCCGCCCGCGTCTTCCACTCGTCTGACTCGGGGCGCACCTGGGGCGTCGCGGAAACACCCATCGCCCACGGCAACGCCTCGTCTGGAATCTTCTCCATCGTTCGCGCGGACGAAAAGACCATCGTTGTTGCGGGGGGCGATTATCAGGATCCCAACCGCGCGTCCGGCGTTGCTGCGTATTCCCTCGACGAAGGCAAGAGCTGGCAACTTTCTACGCAGCAGCCTGGCGGCTACCGCTCCGCTGTGGCTCACATCGATGATGGCCGGTGGGTGGTCGTCGGGCCCAACGGCGAGGACGTTAGCGATGATTTCGGGGAGCACTGGAAGCACGTGGGTACGCTGAATCTCAATGCCGTCTCCAACCTACTCGGGCACATCGCCTGGGGCGTTGGACCGAACGGCACGATCGGGCACTTCTACAATCTGCGTCGACCCGATTCTCCTCATCGCGCTCTGCATCCGGGACCATGACCTGCTTTGTCCGCCATTGTCGAATAATTCTAAAAGGTATACTCCCCCACGTTCGAGCAGACGCAGAGTGAATTATTTCAATAGAGATGGAAATAGCCGTCGTGTTGGCCGAGCCGGACGGCGACGCCAAACAAATTCGAAAGATGTTCCGCGGTCAGTATGGAAGATTTTCGTCCATCAGCGAGGATGCGCCCTTCGCATAAGAGGACGACGCGTGCGATTTCTGGAATGATTTCTGAAACATGATGCGTCACTAGCAAGATGCCCAGGCCTGATTGCGCGAGCTTGCGCATCGTGTCTCGAAGCTGGAGTTGCGCGCCGATGTCCAGCGCGTTGCTGGGCTCATCAAAAAGCAGCGTCTGCGGATCGTGCACCAATGCCCGCGCGATCAATGTGCGCTTGGCTTCGCCGGAAGACATCTCAGCGACCGCGCGATCCGCAAGATGCGCGATGCCAAGCCGCGCCAAAGTTTCGTTGGCCCGCGCAAGATGTTTCGGATCGGGATGATGGTGCGGAAAAATCCGCGTGCTGCTGAAGAAGCCCGAGAGCACCACATCGCGTCCGGTGGCGTCCGTGGTGCACGAAGCCAGCAGGTCCGGCGAAACAATGCCAAGAAGCGAGCGCAGCTCAAAAACATTCCACTTCTCGCGACCCAGGATGGAAATGGAGGACCCTTCCCGCGCGAGCGGATAGCACTCCCGGGTAATGGTCTTGATTAGCGTGGACTTGCCGCATCCGTTGGGCCCAAGAATACAAACGTGGTCGCCCGCCCCGATTTGCAAGGTGACGTCATCGAGGGCGGGCCGCTGTTCCCGCGTGCCGCGCAGGACGGTAACGTGTTTCAGCGAAAGAAGTGGAAGCGCAGGGGCGGTCATTTTTGACGGAAGTTACCCGGCCCATCTTAGCTCACAAGGGATTGAGTGCAAGAACCGATTGAAAATATTGGAGTTAAAGGAGGCAAGGAATCCAAGAAGTGGGCCGTTGCGAGGCCAAGAACCGTCGAAAGCCTTCTCAGTTCCATTTTGGAACCAGAAGGCGTTTCGTCAAGGTCCGGACAAATAAAAAGGAGGTGAAAACAGGTTCGTTTTCACCTCCCGGGGTGGGTGGGGTGTTGCATGACAAGACCCTCGGCGGCTCAGCAGGCCTGCCCTGCCAGGCAGGACTGCGGCCTCACTCGCGCACTGCGCTCGGCAATTCGTTAGGAGACTCACCACCAAAGAGCTTGTCTTTCTGCGGTTTGTAGCACCGCGGAACGCACCTGTCAACGTAAAAAAGGGACAGATCCCTGGGAAAAGCACGGCCCTCCTCGGCTTCACGCAGGATCGCGAATGCCGGCGTCGTTAACTCAGTGCCGTTTTGGGACCTTGGTTTAGCCCGATGCTTTTCGCTTTTTCACCTGGTCAAGAATTTCGCGCACCACGCGGCCGAGTGTCGTGGGGCTGTATGGTTTTTGCAGGTGGTGGGCCTCGGGCGGGGCGGGCGAAACGCTTTCCGAATCCTGCGAATAACCGCTGGTAAAGAGAATGGGCAGACCAGGGAACAAAGTCGTGAGCCTCTACGCCACGGCGGGTCCGCCAAGTTTGGGCATGATGAGGTCCAGAATCGCCAGGGCGGGCCTTTCTTTTTCGCAGAGCCGCAAGGCCTCCTCCCCATCGCAGGCAGAGAGTATACGGTAACCGAGGTTTATGAGCGCCTGGCGCGCCATCTCCCGGATGGATTCATGATCGTCGGCTATCAGTATGGTTTCCGAACCGCGCATCTCAACAAGAGAAGGAGCAGGCACTTTGACCGATGATCCTTCAGCAACCAAGCCTGCTAGCGCCGGAAGATAAACGCGAAAGAGACTCCCCTGGCCGGGCTCGCTGTAAACGCGTATGAACCCCCCGTGTTGCTTGACGATGCCGTAAACCGTTGCAAGTCCCATGCCTGTGCCCTTCCCGCGCTCCTTAGTTGTGAAGAACGGTTCAAAGATGCGTTCGCGCGTTTCGGAGTCCATGCCCATACCGGTGTCGGAAACCCATAGTACTGCGTAGCGGCCCGGTGCGACACACGGATAGAACCGGCAGTAAGAGTCGTCCAGCTCCACCATCTCGGTCTCGATTAGCAATCGCCCGCCGCTGGGCATGGCGTCCCGCGCGTTCAGGCACAGATTCATGAGCACCTGCTCAAGTTGAGTCCGATCCGCTTTGACGGGATCGACCGGAGCGGTGACGACTTTGAGCTCGATATCCCTCGCGATCACTTTGTCGAGGAAGCTGATCAGGCCGCTGGTAACGGCATTGACGTCCACCGCCCGCGGTTGCAGCACCTGGCGGCGCGCGAAGGCCAGGAGTTCGCGGGTAAGTGCGGCGGCTCGTTCGGCTTGTTCGCGGATTCGCGCAAAGCGGTCTGCAATTTCGGGGACCGCGCGATTCTGCTCGAAACCAAGCTCCGCCCATCCGAGAATGGCCCCCACCACGTTATTGAAATCGTGTGCGATACCGCCGGCGAGCTGTCCGATGGCGTCAAATTTTTGCGCTTGTCGCAACTGGCGCTCCATCGCGCGCAGCTCGGTCACGTCTTCGGCGATGATTTCGATGGCCCCGGCATGATCGGGAATGGAAAGAATACGCACGTGGAGGCGCACGGCCACGATGCCTCCATCGCACCGCCGCCATTCGCTTTCGGCGCCGCGGATCTGCCCTTTTTCACGGCAGGAAGCCAGGAGTTCGGCGTGCTGTTCCGGGAAGCGAAAAACGTCGCGCATCAGATTGAGTGCGTCCAGACTCTCGTTGTTGGTGCAGCCGAGGATGGAAAGAAACGCAGGGTTGGCGTCCAGGAAGGCGCCATCCGACGCAACGCGGGATATTCCGTAGATCGAGTGTTCCACCAGGTCGCGGTTTCGCTCCTCGGATCGGTCAAGAGCTTCCTCCGTGCGCTTTCGATCGGTTACGTCTATGGCCATAATTGTCACCGCTGATACCGTTCCATCCTCCGCGCGCAGGGGGTAGAAGCCGCACAGCCATTTCCGCACGGCATCAGGCTTCTGAAGTGTGCCCCCATGCAGTTCGACGTTTGAAACGGACTCACCCGTCTCGAAGACCTTCCGCAAATAACCCTCCGCGGTATTCGCGAAGTCTGGTGTCACTTCCCGAATGGTAAGACCGAGGTGCGCGGCGACGGGAAACCCGTCGAATTTCGAGATTTCGTCGTTGACGCGCAGGAAACGCATGTCGCGGCCGAAAACCGCCAAAGCGACAGGCAGCGAGCGATACAGCAGATTCAGCTCGGCAAACTGCTGGCGGGCCCGCGATTCGCTCTCGGCCAGGGCGTTCTGTGTTTGCTTGGTTTCATCGCGGAGCGCTTTTTCGCCGATGGCGCGCTTCAGCGCCACAGGAAGGCGCGAGATGCGATCTTTGAGAATGTAGTCCGTCGCACCCTGCTTGATGCATTCAACCGCGGCTTCCTCTCCCAGCGTCCCGGTCAGCAGGAGAAAGGGGATGTCCTGGCCGGCTTCACGCAACTCCTTGAGCGCTTCCAGGCCCGTCCAGTTCGAAAGACGATAGTCGGAGAGGATCGCATCGAAATTTTCCTGCTGCAACGCACGGCGAAACTGCTGCTGATTTTCCGCCAGTGTGTGATCCAAGCGAAGTCCGGCTTCCCGGAGTTCATGGAGTATGACCTCGGCGTCGTTTCGCGAGCGTGCCACGATGAGCACATGCAACGGCGCCATGGCCTTCAGAGTGCCGAATTCTTCGAGTGTGCCTGCTTTCATTGGGCCCCCCTGGGATTGCCGGACGCGAAGGCTGTGCATGGAGGCAAAGGATTAACCGTCAGCCAATACGCGCCGAATAGCCGGACAACTCTTCGCCGCAATCGCAGCGTTCGAATCATCTTTTCTCGGCCGCCTCGATCTTCCTGCGGGATGCCGTCTCTTGGGCAAATGGAATCGCCGGAAGCTGCAACCCCGCCTCCACACTGTCCAGGAATTCGGAAAAAGTAATGGTCTCCTTGGAAGACCAGAAACGCGCACTTATGCGGAGTTCCAGCGGATCCCGCGGGCCTCTATCGCGATTGAACACGGCAATGCGTTTTTCCATACGCTGGCAAAGCACCGGCGCGCTGGGCTCCGCCGCGTCGACGGCGAGGGCCGCAAATTGCGACTCGCCAAGACGGGCTATGATGTCCGTCCCGCGGAAACCGCCCGCTAGCAGCGCGGCTACTTCGCGCAAGGAACTCTCGGCGGCGGTGGGACCATGCCCCGCGCGCAGCGCTGCCAGATTGTCGATTCTCATGCACAGCAAGACCAGAGTGCTCTTCCTGCGCTTCGCCGTTTCCATCGCACGCTTTCCGAGCGTGAGAAATCCATCGCGGATATACAGTCCCGTCACGGAATCCCGCAGGAGATCGGCCAAGCCCTCGAGTGTGTTGTGGGCGAGAGCTTCGCGAAGAACACGTTCGAGCGTCCGGGCATCGATAAATCCTTTGAGCAGATAATCCAGGGCGCCTTGGCTTAAGCTTTGTGCCGCGCAATTCTTATCGCTGCTGTCGGCGAGCACGATCAGGGGCACGTCAGGCGCCGAACGGTGCACGCGGCGTACCGCCCCCAACGGATCGGGATGCGCGAGCGATAGGTCGACGAAAATGACTTCTGGATTTACGATTTCGAGCGTGGCAGTCAGCGTCGGAATCGTGGAGACAATTGTTAATTCCAGACCGTCTTGGGATTCCGGGTAGAGCTCGCGCAGGCCCGCAGTGGTCTCAGCGGGATCTCCTTCCGCAAGTAGTATGCGCAGCTTCTTTTTGATCATACGCGTTGTCTCGATTCCGCGAAGGCTCGCAAAGAAAGTGGATCGCGTGCTTCAAGAACTGCGATCGGTTCGAATCCGGTGGCAGTCCACCCGACGCGACACTTCGGCGCAAGCCAGCTCCATTTACGAGACTGGAGAGGGCAGTCCTCTGGACGATCAGCTGTATTAGAAGGGGTTTATCCATTTTGCCGCAGGGGTGGCAGGAGTCAAGCAAACTTCGCTGGGAGTGACGGAAAAGCTAAGTGCCCAGCGGTGGCGATTGCGAGTAACGCAAGAGAAACGCCGTCAGTCCCGCGAGAAGGCCCGCGGTGATGATCACGCCCTCCCAGACGATTCCCGTTGCCAGAACTTGCGACGCCGGCGCACCAAACGGCGCGAGCAGCACCACGAGTGCCGCTTCGCGAACGCCAATGCCACCTTGCGTGATGGGCATGACCGCGGCGATTTTGGCCAATGGCCACGCGAAAAGCCACACGCGCAGCGGGAGACGGAGTCCGCAAGTGACTCCCAGGAGAGCGGTGAGCAGAACATAGGTGCCCTGCACGGAAGTTCCCAGCAACCAGCCAAAAAGCAGCCGGTGAGGACGGCGCGAGACCGCGCGGATCGCGTGACGAAGTTGCGCAAGTCCGCGTAGGAAACGAATGGAGCGACCGCGCAAGAGCGGCCGGTGTAATGCCACAACGAGACCGAAAAGAATCGCCGCGGCAAGAACGCCGGCAAGGAGCACGCGCTTCGCCGGTCCCTGCAGGGGAGCGGGCAAGGAACCCGGAAGCAGCATCAGGCCCAGCGAAACGAGTGTGAGCTGAGCGGCCACATCGAGAAAGCGGTCCGCCACATTTCCCGTGATCACCGCGGCCGGATGCGGACTGCGCGAAATGCCCACGGCGAGGCGCGCGACGTCGCCGCCGATAATCGATGGCAGAAAGAGCGCGCCGAATAGCCCGCTGGTGTAGCACTGCGCACTGGCGGCGAAACTAAGTCGCGCGCCCGCGGAATTCACCACGGTATGCCACTTGGTGATGCCGCCGGTCAGGGCCACCAGATAGATCAGCAGCACGGCAATAAATCGTGTCAGAGGAACGCGCGACAAAGCGTTGCGGAGCGGGGCCACCGGCAGCAGATAAAAAAGGATTCCAAGAATCAGCAGCGCCGCCGCCCAGCGCGCCATAAGAAAAATCCAGCTTCGGCTGGATTTTTGCTGCTGGGGGTCTGCGCGCATTATCGGAAGATCATTTTCGATGCGACACATCAGTCGCCGAAAAAATCACTGACTTTTTCCGCTGCCTGGGGATGGCTCGAAAATTTCGTTGATTTTTTCCGCCAGCACAAAGTCAAAGTCGCTGATTCCCTTCACGCTGTGAGTATTCAGGTCGATGACGACTTTGTTCCACACGTTGAACCATTCGGGATGATGATTCATCGCCTCGGCCACCAGCGCGACGCGCGTCATATTGCCGAACGCGGTGACGAAATCCTTGCACGCAAACTCGCGGTGGAGTTTGCTGTTAACAAGACTCCACCCCGTGGCCTTGGAAAGCAGCGTTTTAATCTCGGCTTCGGAAAGTTTTTTTGCTGGCATGTCGCATTCCTCCGGAATCGGCTGACATTCTCTCCAGCTATTATGCGGCGCAAGCTCTGCCCCAGCAACAATTCCGGCTTCCGTCGCACGAGCTGCAAACTGTGTGAGCGCTTGGAGTGGTTCTTCATTGAATGCGCGCGAGAATTGCATTATCGTAGGGGTTTCTCCAGAGCCAAAAATACGCGGTGTGTGTCATTGTTTTCGCACCGCATAGTGGTCAATGTTCTGGCGACCGCAGAGCGGTCGGCGGCATAAAGAGACGGAGAACGAAGTGAAAAAGAAAATTCGCGCCATCCAGTATGGCGTCGGCCCCATCGGCGCATCCATCGTGCGGCTGATGCGGGAAAAACAGGCCATTGAAATCATCGGCGCGATCGATACGGATCCGGAGAAGGCCGGGCGCGATCTTGGCGAAGTGGCCGGCGCGAAGGACGCGCCGTGGGGCGTGAAAGTTTCTGCGGAAGCGAAAGAAGTATTGGAACAAAACGCGGACGTGGTGATCCATTCGACGTCGTCGTCACTCGCGCAAGTGACGGACCAGTTGCTGATGTGCCTGGAAGCGGAGTGTTGCATTGTTTCGACTTGCGAAGAGTTGTCGTATCCCTTCCGCACGCATCCGGAGCTCGCGGCGAAGCTGGATAGCGCGGCGAAGGAATGGGGCGTGGCGCTGGTCGGCACGGGCGTGAATCCCGGCTTCGTGATGGACAAGCTGGTCGTGACGCTGGCGGCGGTTTCGCAGCGCATCGAGCACGCCAAAGCGCTGCGCGTGGTGGATGCCTCGAAGCGGCGTCTGCCGCTGCAGAAAAAAATCGGCGCGGGGATGACCGTCGAAGAATTTCGCGCGCAGGTAAAAGCGGGCGTGATCAAGCACGTCGGCTTGCCGGAGTCCGTGGCGATGGTGGCGGACAGCTTGAATTTCCCCGTCGAACAAATTAGCGAAACGATCGAGCCGAAAATCGCCACCGAACGCGTGCAGACCGAATTTCTCACCGTCGAAGCGGGGCAGGCGGGGGGCGTGCACCAGATCGCGCGCGGCCTCTCGAAAGACGGCAAAGAACTGGTGTACCTCGAACTCCAAATGTACGTCGGCGCGAAAGATCCGGCGGATACGATTTCGCTCACAGGGCATCCGAACATCAGCCTGGTCATTCCTGGCGGCTCGCATGGCGACATTGCGACGGCTTCGGTGGTCGTGAATTCGATCCCCGTGATTCTCGATGCGCCGGCCGGCTTGCGGACGGCTCGCGATTTGCCCATCGGGTTCTTCTCGCCTAACGCGCGGCCGTAAAGGCGCCTCCACGGTTCCGCCTAGTTGTGTTTTACAAATTCTCCTTTGTGGCCGGTGAGCGAATTGTACAGCGTCTCGATAAACGCATCTTCGTTGACGAAATCGCCTTTCCATTTCGCCCAGGGCGCGAGAATTTTTTCCTGCTTCATTTGGTCCAGTGTTTTGTGATCGTCGAGGGCTTTCTGCACGACGGCGGAAGTTTCCTTGAGCATTTTGGTGAACGCACGCACATCGTCGAGGTTGGACAGAGCGCCGTGGCCGGGGATGACTTTCACGTCCGCCGGGAGCTGCGCGGTAGCTTTTTCCATCGCGTTAATCATGCCTTGCACGCTGCCGCCGCTGGCCACGTCAATGAACGGGAAGCCGTAGCGCACGAAGTCGTCGCCCATATGCACGACATTATTTTTCGGGAAGGAAATGATGGAGTCGCCGTCCGTGTGGCCGGAGGGAAAGTGCAGCGCGCGAATGTCCTCGCCGTTCAAGTGCACGGTCACGTCGTGCTCAAAGGTGATGATGGGAAGCGCGGCCTTGACCGCAGGCTTCACTTCCATTTTGACCGAGCCGCCATTGCCGGCGGTGCCACCGGATTCGAGGCGCTTGCGGACATTATCCTGTGCGATGAGCGTTGAGCCGGCGTTGTTGAACGGTACGTTTCCCCCGGTGTGGTCCCCGTGATAGTGGGTGTTGATGACGAAGCGCACGGGCTTGTCGGTGATTTTCAATTCCTTCAGTGCGGCCTGGATTTTTTCCGCCAGCGGAGCGAACTGGTCGTCCACAATGACGATGCCGTCTTCGCCCACCGAGGCGGCAATGTTTCCCCCCTGGCCTTCCAGCATGTAGATGTTGCCGGAGACCTTGGTCGTTTTGATTTGAACCTTGGACCAGTCCGGTTCCTGCTGCGCCACGGCAACTTCACCGCAAACCAGTACTGCTCCTGCCAGTGCGGGAACCAAGCACGTACAAATCTTCTTGCTCATCACGCTCCTCCTCAGGAAACCGCCCGGGGATTCTAACACCGCGATCGGTGTTCGGTGATCAGTGTTCAGTGACCCCGAGCAGGTCGGGGCAGGCCGGTAATTCTCGGGGCATGGAGGTAAGGAAGCAAGGAGGCAAGGAGGCACGGAGGCAAGGAGGCAAGGAGGCACGGAGGCAGGGATGTAAGGAACAGAGATCCTGTCCGACCAGGCCGGAACCTTCGTCGTCGCGATGCTCGGCGGGATAGAGATCCCACTTCGGATTTTCTAGTTAACAATAACACCCCCTCCCCCGGCTTTTCATAAGTGTTGCATCTAAGAGACTTACAATTCCCCTAAGTTCTTTAGATGCAAAAGGCTACGGCTTCGGCCAGCGGAGGCGGACTTCGCTAGTGCGCGCCGTGGCGTCGACCAATGGAAGAAAATGGAGAGTGGCGGTTACTGGTTTTTGGACCAAGGGGGAGTGACGCCGGTCATGCGGGCGTAGGCGATGAGTTGTCCCATATGCTCGTTGGCGTGAACGATGATGCGCAGATACATGCCGTCAACAGTGGCGTCACGATCTTCAATGTGGACCTTGCGTTCGAGGTCTTTCGGCCTGGCCGCCAAGTGGGCGGACTTCACGGCGTCGAGGGAACGTTTCAGCCAGTTGATGACGTCGGCTTTCGAGGTGACCGATTTCTCCATCCCTTCTTTCATGTCGGCCGGCATTTTGGGACCGGTCACGCTGAGCAGGTAGAAATTCGCGAGAGCGACGTGCATGAAGACTTCGCTGGTGGAGCGCACTCCGGGTGCGGGACGCCAGGCGAATTTCTCCTCGGGCATGGTTTCGGCCAATGCGAGCAATTGGCTGGACACATGGCGCCACTCACCGTCATATCCTTGCCAGATTCCTTCTGGCGCCGTTTGCGCGAGCAAAGGGCGCGCACTAAGCAATAAAAGGAGTGCGAAAAGCATTTTTCTCATCGTTTGACTCGTTTCTGGCTCTCTCGTATTGGTCCGGCTAAACTACGGAAACACATTCTATACCGACGGAGAGCGCGGAAACGGAGGAAGAGTTGCGCCGCCCGGCACGGTGCCGCGAGAAGGCCTGTGTCAATGCCGGTCAGGAGGGGTTAGCCGGGGAGGGGCCAGCGCGGGAGGGGGCGGCGGTTGAGGAGGGCTTGGGCGGCCCATTGGCCGAGGTAGACGGAGAGAGCGACGCCATGGCCGTTGAAGCCGGCGAGGACGATTACTTGTTTGCTGCGGGGATGGCGGCGGAAGAGGGGACGCATTTTTTCGGTGAGGAGGATCGGGCCGCCCCAGCGGTGGGAGATGCGCACGTTGGCGAGGGCAGGGTGCAGATGGCGGACGCGGGTTTCGAGCCAGCGGAGACGGGTGGCGGCTTCGCCTTTGCGAACATCGTATCGGTGTAAATCGTGGGTACTGTTCTTGAGTGACCGAGCGCCCCGGGGAAAGCGTGAAGGCGTGCCAACGTAAGCGGGGACAAGGCCGGAGCCGAAGATGACGCCATTCGATTCGAGCAGGCGTCCCCACAAGTACGGAAAGTCGATGGTATAAAACGGGTGGCGCGAGGAGAGACCGATGGCTTGGAGCTGCGTGGCGGAGAGCGGAGCGGTGGCAAGCGCGAAGGTGAGTTTCGGCGCGGCAGCGGCTTGCAGGCGGGACAACTCCAGGGAGAAGGCGTTGGTGGCGAGAAGGACTTGCTCGGCGCGGATTTCCTGTACATGCATGCGGCCGCGGAGTTTGCGGCGGACTCGCAAGCGGAGCGGATTGGAAAAGTCCACCGCGCGAACCTGGGCGTGCTCGACGATCTGGGCGCCGGCGATTTCCGCAGCGCGCGCAAGGCCAGCGAGCACTTTGCCAGGGTCGACAGTGCCGCCCGGCACGCGGCGGACGACTTTCAGCTCCCCGGAGTCGCTCCAGGAAATCGGCGAATGCTTTCCGACTGGGCCGGAACCTTTGGTCGCCGGAGCCGCGCGGCTGAGCTCCCAGACGCCAGGAAGCGTTAACCGCGAGTCAATGCGGAGAGCGCGGAGAATTTTTTTGTAGCCGACAAGCACGTCGCCGAGGCCGGGGAGCGTGCCGGCCGCGGTTTCCGCGAGCGCCATGCCGCCGGTGCGGCCGCTGGCGCCCTCACCAAGCGAAGCAGACTCTAGAACAAGGACGGACCGCCCGGGAGCAAGCTTACGCAACCAGGCCGCGGCGGAGAGGCCCGAGAAGCCACCGCCAACAATGGCGAAATCCACATGGTCGGGAAGAGCGCGCGTGGCGGGACGGAAATCAACGGTCCAGGGCGGCGTGCCCCAGGGGTGAGGTTTGCGAATCGTGACATTTCGATGAGCTTTGCGGCGCATGGTATTTCTTTGATGCAAAGGGAACATGACGCGTGGCGAGAATTTCCGCGACTCCACAATGATGCGGATTGCAGGAACGCTCCTGCTAACTCCTAGATTGGGCGGCGAGAGAGGCGATCACGCGAGCTGGAGGCGCTTGACGAGTTCGGCGGCGATGGACGCGACGCGTTCCTGCGACCCGGGAGGAAGCGAGGACCCCGGCTTGGCGTGGGGATCCCGGAGAACGATCCACAAGCCGGGGCGGTAGCTCTCATCACCGCCGGGGCAAATGGCGCCAGTCAACTGCGCGAGTTCGAGAGGCAGGGGGGCCGAGTGCGTGAAATCGAGATTGGCGTGCTCGGGAGAGCTCGCTTGGTACGGGGGATGGGCGAGGAGATCCATGAGGACGCCGCGGGCGTCATCAACGAGGTCACGGAAACCCTGCGAGACGAGGACAGCGTCCACATCGCGGGGCGTGGGCTGCTCGAGTTGGAGAAGGTCGTAATCGGGAAGTGGATTCTCGAGAGGAATTTCTATTGTCGCGGAGGGCCGATTGGCGTCGGGAGAGATGCGGATGGACATGATATTTACAGTTTTACACAACGCGAACTATTTCGGGTAGGGGCTGCCGGAGAGGATGGCGAAGGCGCGATAGAGCTGCTCGGCGAGCATGACGCGGGCGAGTTCGTGAGAAAAGGTCATGCCGCTGAGGGAAAGTTTCTGGTGGGCGCGCTGGCGGAGGTCATCCGGGAAGCCTTCGGCGTCGCCGCAGAGGAAGATGAGTTCGCGGGTGCCGCGATCGCGAATTTCGCCGAGCCATTTGGCGAGGGCGTTCGAATCGAGATTTTTCCCGGCGGCGTCGAGAAGAACAACCGTGGCGGCGCGATCGGCGTCGAGTTTCTTGATGGCGGCGACACCATCGCGGACCTCTGTGACTTCGATAGGACATGAGCGTCCAATGCGCTTCACATAGTCGTCGAGGATGGCGCGCATTTCTGGGCGGCGGGTTTTTCCGATCATCAACAGCCGAATTCGCATGGGAGATTCTCAGTCGTCAGTTTTCAGTTGTCAGTAAGAAAAAATGAATTGCACTCGAGTGGTTGACCGTTCACAGGAAGAATTCTCCTGCCAGCAAGAAGAGATTTGACTCCGGACTCTGCCGTTCCGACATCATTTCAAACCGTACTTCTTGCGCTTTTCGAGGAGGGTTTTGCGGCTGATGCCGAGGGCTTCGGCGGAGCGGCTTATCTGGTAATGCGTGGCTTCGAGCGTGGCGGCGATGACTTCGCGCTCCACTTCCTCCAGGGAACGGAGGCCGGCGACCGGGCTGGCGGCGCCAGACGCAGCGGCGCGCATATTTTCCGGAAAATTTTCGGGTTCGAGTAAATCGCTCTTGGCAGCCGCTGCGCCGCGGCCGGGACGCGAGAAAACCACCGCGCGCTCAAGAGCATTGCGGAGTTCACGGACATTGCCGGGCCAGGCGTAGGCCGCGAGCATACGGCGCGCAGAATCGCTCAATTGCGCCTTAGGGCGGGCATGGACGAAGCGAATCGTCACCAGAAGATGATCGGCAAGAGGCAGAATATCGGCGCGGCGCTCGCGGAGCGGCGGAACCTCGAGAGTGAGAACGTTGAGCCGGAAAAAAAGATCTTCACGGAAGCTGCCGGACTTCACGGCGGCGGGAAGATCGACGTTGGTGAGGGCGATAAGCCGAGCTTCGATGCGCAGGGTTTCCGTGCCGCCGAGGCGTTCGAATGTGCGCTCCTGCAAAATGCGAAGGAGCTTGCCCTGCGCTCCAGGTGAGAGCGCGGCGACTTCGTCGAGAACGATGCTGCCGTTCCCGCCGAGCTCGAAGCGGCCGAGCTTGCGCTCGACCGCGCCGGTAAAGGCGCCGCGTTCGTGGCCGAAGAGTTCGCTTTCGACAAGCTGCGGGGGAAGACTGGCGCAATCGATTTTCAGGAACGGCGCGTCACGTCGCGGACCGAGTTCATGAACCAGCCGGGCGAGATGGTCCTTACCGGTGCCGCTTTCACCGGTGATCAAAAGAGTGGCGGGGGCGACCGCGACTTTCTCGGCGAGTTCAAATAGGCGGAGCGATGCGGGATCTGCGGAGATCCACGGCAATCGTTCCGCGGTCATTGCCGCGAACGACCGCTCTGCGGTCGGCGGGAAGCGGCCTCGCCGGAAAAGTGTTCGTGCTCGAAGGGCGAATCTGGCATGTTTCGTTCGGAAGATGGACCGTCAGGCTGGTCGGGGATATCGAGCTTGGGCGCCATGCGCCAGAGGCGCTCGAGATCGTAGTAGCGCCGGGCTTGCTCGCTGAAAACGTGCACAACAAAACCGCCGAAATCGAGCAGCGCCCATTCGGCGGAGCGATATCCCTCGCAGTGTTCGGGCGAGCGGCTGAGATTCTTGTAGAGCTGCGCCTCGACTTCGGTACAGATGGCCTGCACCTGCGGGGTGCTGAAGCCCGTGCAGACCACAAAATAATCGGTGAAGGCGCCCGCTGCCGTGAGGTCGAGCACGGTGATGCCCGCGGCTTTCTTTTCTTGTGCGGCTTCGACAGCGAGGCGGACGCCCTGAGGCAAGGATTCGAATTTCACCGGTATAGGCCCTGTTTGAGAATGTATTCCTCGACGCGCGCGGAAACAAGGCCATGGATGGACTGGCCGCGTTGCGCGTGGCGCCGAATGTCGGTAGCGGAAACATCGCTGGAAACGTTTTCGAGAAGATAAATAGTGGTCTTGTGAAGGTGCGCAACGACCTGGGAGGGATGCTCGGCTTCTTTTCTTGGATCCGGCCGGGCCATCAAGTCCGGTGGAATGACGAGGCGCAGGGCTTCCGAGCGGATGCCCGGGCGATTGGCGATGATGAAATCGCAAAGGCCGAGCAGCGTTTCGTATTCTTTCCACATCGGGATGTCCAGGAACGCGTCGGCACCGATGATGAAAAAGAGGCGATCGCCGTGGCCGTGGTAGACGTGACGGAAGTATCGCACGGTGTCCACGGAATAGTGGAGTTGCGTGCCGCTGAAATCCTCGCCGGCTTCGGCTAGCGAAGGAACAAAGTGCGGATGCTCGGTGCAAGCGAGCGAGACCATGGCAAACCGGTGCGGAAACGGAGCGAGGTGCTGCTTCAACTTATGCGGGGGACGGCTCGCGGGGATGAAGTGGATTTCGTCGAAGTTAAAGCGGCGGTCGGCGGCACGAGCGGCGGAAAGATGGCCGTTGTGGATGGGATCGAAGGAACCGCCGAAAATCGCGATGCGCCGAGGATGATGCTTTGCGGCGGTGCGGTGCCCCTGCGCTATGGCCAATGCGCCTCCCGGAAAAGTGCTGCCGGCCCGGAGTGGATCGAGGCCGCGCACGACATAATTGATTCTCTCACGAATCATCTTCATTGTTTGCTGCGACCGCCGAGCGGTCAACAGGAACGGACGAACGAGGATGATCCTGCTCGCCCTCGCCATTTTCGGCGGGTCCGGGCGGGTCCAGAGTGGAATCGGGAGCAGGGCGAGGAATCTTCTCCAGGGCATCGGCGATGGAACGGACCAGATCTTTCACGCCGTCACCGGCAACAGCGGAAATGGAATGAAATTCAAGGTTGCGCTGCTTGCAAAAATCGCGAAGAACTTCGAGCCGCGTACGATCGGTCGTGGCATCCAGCTTGGTGGCAACGACGATCATCGGTTTTTCGGTGAGGGACGCGCTGAAGGCTTCGAGCTCGCCGTTGATGATTTCGAAAGAGTGGACCGGATCATCGGCGTTTGAGTCGCTCGTGTCGATCAGATGGACGAGGAGGCGGGTGCGTTCGACGTGGCGGAGAAAACGGATACCGAGGCCTGCGCCTAGATGCGCGCCTTCGATAAGGCCGGGAAGATCGGCGACGACAAAAGTGCGGCCTAGCTCGGTGCCGTGACCACCTGTGCCGCCGTCGGCGTTGACGACCCCTAGATTCGGTTCCAGCGTGGTAAAGGGATAGTTGGCGATTTTCGGGCGCGCCGCGGAGATAACGGAAATCAAAGTGGACTTGCCGGCATTGGGATAACCCACCAGGCCGACATCGGCGAGAAGTTTCAGTTCGAGGCGAAGATGCCGTTCTTCGCCGGGAAATCCATCCTCGTGTTCGCGCGGGGCTTGATGCCAGGGTTTGGCAAAGTGTTGATTGCCGCGTCCACCGCGTCCACCGTGAGCGATCAGTACGCGCTGGCCGGGGCTGGCGAGGTCGGCGATGGTCGCGCCATGATCGTCAAACACCAGCGTGCCGACGGGAACTTGCAGGATCATGTCACTACCGGAATGGCCGGTGCAGTTGGAGCCTTCGCCGTGGCGGCCGCGATCGGCCTTGAATTCGCGATTGTAACGGTAGCGGAGCAGCGTGTTGTCGTTAATGTTGGCTTCGAGATAGATGCTGCCGCCATGGCCGCCGTCGCCACCGGAGGGACCGCCGCGGGGCACGTATTTTTCGCGCCGGAAGGCCACGCAGCCATTGCCGCCATCGCCGGCCTTCACGAATATTTTTGCTTCATCAACGAACACAGGAATAAGACTCCGTAAGGGTTGACCGCTAGGCGGTCACCCTTGAAAAAGATAACATAAGCAAACTATTGAAACGCGAAACCCCAACGGAGGCCGCCTCCCGATGCTCCGCGCGCTTAAACGCATTACCCTAGTACTTCTAGCGTTCGTAGCCGTAATGGCTGCCGCCTTTTACCTGCTCTACTTCCGGCGAACGCCACTGCCTCCAGCGGTCCCTCACGAGCGCACTGTGCCGGTGATTTCCACGATTCCGGGGCTATCCGCGTGCTGGGTCGAAACGGCGAAAACGTTCAACAGCTTTTCCTTCGGCTCGACTGCCGGAAGCGTCCTCGTAAAGCATCCTGCGGGCGACCTGCTGATCGACACCGGAAACTCCAGTCACTACGATCAGGAAATTTCCGGGTTCCCCTTTGCGACGTGGCTTAAACTCAAATCGCTCGCGGGGCTGCTTAAGCCGAAAGTGCCGCTTCCGGATTTGTTGCGCCGCGTCGGTGAAGATCCCGCGAAGCTGCGCTGGGCCATCCTGTCGCATGCGCACTTGGATCACGCCGGCGGCTTGATGGATCTGCCGCCTCTGCCGGTCCTGCTCACGCGCGAAGAGCTGCAATTTGCAGCCGACCCGAGCGTTCAGGCCAAGGGCTACGTGATTGCCGCGCACACCCGAAAGTTTCCGCCCGTTGCCGCGCCCACTCTAAGATTCGAACCAGCGCCCTACGAAACTTTTGACGAGAGCGCCGATCTTTTCAGAGACGGCTCGGTGGTCGTCGTGCCCTTGCGCGGCCATACCCCCGGAAGCGTGGGCATTTTCGTGAACCTATCGCCCACGCGACGCCTGTTTTACGTCGGCGACGCCGTTGATGACGAACGCGGTTTCGAGGAGCGCGCCGGGAAATCTCTGATCTTGCAGGACAGCGACAATGACATGGCTCTTGCGAACCAGATCGTCGGCAGGCTCAGCGAGCTTCACGAAAAGGTGCCGGGACTTGCCATCTTTCCGGCGCATGGACGGAGCGCATACAAGAAATTCTTTCCCGGCGGGCCCTTGTCCTGTATTTCCGGGGAGTAGCCGGGTCGAAAAGAAAAACGCGGTCCAGCGGGGCCGGACCGCGGAAGGCGCGAAGAGCGCCGTACTGAAGCCTGCCCCTATACAATGCAGGGCAATGCAGTTAGTTCGCGGCGGACTTGGCTTGTTCAGCCGGCAAGACGCTGATGAAGCGGCCGTGACGGCCCCTGTCTTGGAACTTCACGACGCCGGTAACCATCGCGAAGAGCGTGTCGTCCTTGCCCTGCCCGACGTTTTCCCCGGCCTGGTGCTTGGTGCCGCGCTGGCGCACCAGGATCGTGCCGGCGTTGACCAACTGCCCGCCGAAGCGCTTGACGCCCAGCCTCTGCCCGTGTGAATCGCGGCCGTTTGTAGAGGAGCCGCCGCCTTTCTTACTTGCCATGACGTAATCCTTTTCGAGAAAAACTGCCGGGTGGAAGCCCGGCGCTAGAAGAGCTAGAGCTTGATATCGCCGACCTCGATGGCCGTGTAATTCTGTCGGTGGCCACGAGAAATCTTGTACTGATTGCCCTTCTTGAACTTGAGCACAGTGAGCTTCTTGCCGCGGCCCTGTGAGACGATTTTGCCGCTCACAGAAGCTTTGCCGGCATCGGCGCCCAGCAAGACCTTCTTGTCGTCCGTATGGACGGCCAAGACGGAGCCAAAGTTCACCTTTTCCCCTACCTTGCCATCGACCCGCTCGATGCGGATAGTGTCGCCGGGCGCGACGCGATACTGCTTTCCCCCGGTCTGAATAACGGCGTACATCTGTCCTCCAAGCGCTAAAGGCAAACCCTAATTATAGGGGTTCCCGGCCCAAACCGTCAACGAACGATTAAGGCGTGAGATTGCGCAATGCTACATTAGGCGACGATGGAAATCACTTGGAGCGCATGGAGACCTAGCTGGGTGTCACCCCAAATTTTGACCTGCGGCAGAGCGGACTCGCGGTCGATGCCTTTAGTGAAGATGCGCCATGCAATTTCCTGCGGGATGGTCGTTTCCGAAAGCTTATCCCCGAGCGGCTCTTCGGTGAGCTGCCACCCCGGTTCAGCGCGAGAGAGATACCAACTGCCTCCGCATTCACCGGAAACGTTGATCTGAACGTAAGTTCCGGGCTTTGCCGAAACGGTGCGATAAGTGAACGGCAGGGCCCGCAAGAAGCAATCCAAGACGGGATGGTAAAGTTCGCGGGTCATGATGCCCGGTTTGTTCACTGCCAGCCGGATCTGCTGCTGGTGGTGCCAGCGTTCCGTGAATTCCCGGGCCGTGTCGAACCAATTTGCGGATTTTTCCTCGCCTGCCCAGCTTACGCCGTAGGGCGCGTTGCCATCGGGATCCCGGGAGCGGTGATACTCGGCGAGCAATTGGGACGCGACTTGCATCAGCGAAATCAAGACAGCGGGGCTCAGGCGTCGATAGAGACGGACGTCTTCCTCATTCAAACGGTTGATGTATGCCGCGAGTTCAACGCTGGAGCTGATTCTCGGGGCTTCTGGCAAATATCCATCGCGTGCGATCGAAACGCCGCGAAGCGGAGTATCCAGAAGATGTGCGGCGACGTCCTTGACCTTCCACTTGGGTGAAACCGTCTGCTTTTCCCAGTCTTCGGCGGTGAGGGAACGAAGCAGTTCGAGCAACATGGCATCGAGCTTCGGAAAAAGATGCGCGGTGAGTATCGGCCTCACGGGCCTATCTTTGCATTCGCGGCTCGTTTTGTCACCGAACGCAATGGAGGCTCGGTCGAACTACAAAGGACGCCTCAAAAATTAAAACGGTAGCCGAGAATCATCTTGGCAAGCAAATGGTCGGTTGAGCGAGTCACGCCTACGCCCACCCCAAAATTGATTTCCCACTTGGGCGAGAGATTCAGGTCGATAGCGGGGAGGATTTGCTGTTGCTGCTGGCTGACCGGGTCGAAGCCCGTGACCGGACCCAGCGATCCATAATACTCGATGCCCCCCGCGATCTTCTTGGTGAAATCGTAGCTGAATTTGAAGTTGGGAGAGAAAACGAGCCCTTGGTTCACGCCCGGGCCATGGAAGGACCGGTCAAAAGTGGGATTGAAGGAGAGATACCACCGGCCGAGCTGCTTATCAATGATCGGACGGATCTCCCACGTCCACGTGTCCGCGGAGTACCGGCGGCTCTGCCAGCCGATTTCGTTCGAAAGGCTGATGCCGACGGGCCAGTGCCACTTGGGAGGAACGCGCACGCGGGGGCGGATGTGGCTGCCAACGTAATCCCAACCTTGGCCGCTTTTCGCGGAGCTGAAAATGTAGAAGCCGGTTTCGAACCAATCCGTGAGTCCATGGGTGATCTCGATGGTTTCGTGCAACTGATGGTTCGTCGGCAGCGTGCCGTCATCGGTGGATTTGGAGCCCTGAAAAGTGAAATTGGAATGGAGTTCCACCATCGTGTGGCGGGGCTCGACGGTTTCGTAGGGATACACCTGAACTTCATAGTTCCCTTGCGCGCTTGCGGGCAGCGGCAAGGCCGTGCACGCGAGCAAACAAAACGGGATCGAGAACGCAGTAAAGAGTCGCATTTTCACTTTTGAAAGCTCCCCAGAGTAGCGCAGTCTCACATCCCGGCAAACTGGAATAAATGCATGAATCAGGCGTGCGGGTGCGCCTTGTCGTAAATATCCATCAGCTGGCGGATGGAAGCGTGGGTATATTTCTGCGTGGTGGAGAGTGACTGGTGGCCGAGGAGTTCCTGAATGGCGCGGAGGTCGGCGCCGTCCGCGAGGAGGTGCGTGGCGAAGGCGTGGCGCATCGAATGCGGATGCAGGTCCCAGTTGACGTTGGCGATGCGTACGTACTTTTTGACGATGCGCCCGACGGAGCGCTGCGTAAGCCGCCGGCCCGAATAATTGAGGAAGACCGCTTCGGTGTACGGCCCGTCCTTGCCACTCGTCCCGTTCGTTGGTTCCAGGAGCAGTTCGCGCAAAGGCCAGTATTTCTCCAGAGCTTCCTGAGCCTTGGCCCCGTAAGGAACGATGCGCTCCTTACTGCCCTTGCCGCGGACTCGGAGAATGCGTTCCTTTTGATCCATATCGGCAAGATTGAGACCGGTAAGTTCGCTGACGCGCAGGCCTGCGGCGTAAAGAAGTTCCAGAAGCGCCCGGTCGCGGCGAAGGAGGAAGCTTTCTTCGACTGGCACGGAACGACTCTGCCGGCCTTGCGGTTTCACGGCGGATGCCGGTGGAAGAAAAGCGCGCTTTGTGGAAGACGCGCGGCCGCCTATCGCGGCTTGTCCCGTCGCGCCCAGTTGATTGAGGAAGCCGTTCATCTCTTCGGCAGAGACGACTGAAGGGATGCGCTTGGGCAACTTCGGAGTGGGAACGAGGCGCGCGGGATTTTCCTTCAAATGGCCTTCGCGCACACAGTATTTGAAGAACGAGCGCAGGGCTGCAAGCTTGCGCGCGATCGAGCTTTTCGCGAGGCCGTGATCGTGGAGATGCGCGACGAATTCACGAATCATGGGGTGAGCGACGCCCGTGAGTCCAGGAGGCCGGGCGCCGGGCGGCGACAGATACGCGAGAAATTGTTCGAGGTCCCGGCGGTAGTTCAGAATCGTATGCGGCGAGGAGTTCTTCACCGACTGAAGGTATTGGAGATATTTCGCAATTGCTTCTTTCATTCGCTGCTACAGCTCCGGGGGAGAGACCCAAATACAATTACAGTATAGGCGCGGACAAATCCGCGGAACGCGAAATCACGGCACTGTTTCCTTAGAAGCAGGTGGGTCAGGACTTGGCTGCAACGGGCACTGGAGCTTCCTCCGGCTGTGCTTGCGGCTGAGCTTCGGGAACAAGCTTCTCCCAATCACAGCCCTCTTTGAGGCAAGAGTGGACGGTTCCGATCTTGGTGCGCTTCTCGACGATGAACGGCGCGCCGCACTTCGGGCACGGTTCAGCAATGGGCATGTGGGGCGATGTGAAATCGCAATCCGGGTAACGGGAGCAGCCATAGAACACTCGTGGGCGGCCACGACCGCCCTTGCCGGCGCTGCCACGGCGCACGAATTCACCTTCGTTGCATTTCGGGCATTTAATGCCCATGGTGATCGGGCGCGTGTACTTGCACTTCGGGTAGCCGGAGCAGCCGATGAATTCGCCGAAGCGGCCGCTTTTCTTCACGAGATTTTTCCCGCACAACGTACACAATTCGGCGAGAGGCTCATCGGGCTGGTGCGCGATGCGCGTGCCCTGGACGAGGCGGCGCGTGGTCTTGCAGTCCGGGTAACCGGTGCAGGCGAGGAAGGTGCCGAAGCGCCCGCGCTTGATGGCCATCTCCTTGCCGCAATTGTCGCAGTACTCGGTTTTGGGTTCGCCGCCGGTCTCTTCGGGAAGTTCAGGCGAGAGGTCTTGAATGAAATCGCATTCGGGATAGCGCGAACAGCCCAGGAAGAAACCGTGACGGCTGATGCGTTCGAGCAATTCGCCCTGGCCGCACTTTTCGCACTTCTTCCCGGTCGGGATGCCGGCTTTGTAGGAAAGCATCTCGTCGCCGGCCTTGTCGAGGTCAATGACGAATTTTTCCCAGAACTCTTTGACGGCTTCGCGCCAGGGCAGCTGGCCTTCTTCGATTTCGTCGAGTTCCTCTTCGAGCCGCGCCGTAAACGTGACGTCGAAGATGTCTTCGAAACTCTTCACCAACAGCACGCTGACGCGCTCGCCGAGCATGGTGGGCGAAAAACGCCCCTGGTTCTTGGTGACGTACTCGCGCTCGACGATGGTTGAAATGATCGAAGCGTAAGTCGAGGGCCGCCCGATGCCGTCTTCCTCGAGTTCTTTGACCAGCGTCGCGTCGTTGAACCGCGGCGGCGGCTCGGTGAAGTGCTGGTCGGGCCGAATCTTGTCCAGCCGAAGGGTTTGCCCCTCCGTCACCTGAGGAAGCGCGCGGCCTTCGCCTTCGTCATCCTTTTCGTCTTCCTCGCGATCGGCGATCGACGCAGGCATCTGGTAGACGCGGAGGTAGCCGTCGAATTTCTGGACGGTGCCGGTAGCCCGGAAGGTGTAGTCGCCGGCAGAGATGTCGATGGTAGTCTGATCGAAAATCGCCGGAAGCATCTGTGACGCAACAAAACGCTGCCAGATCAGTTGGTAAAGCTTGAAAAGGTCCTCGTCGAGATACTTTCGGACGTCTTCCGGAGCGCGCATGGCGTCGGTGGGACGCACCGCTTCGTGGGCTTCCTGCGCATCCTTCTTCGATTTGTAATAGTTAGGCTTTTCCGGGAGATAGTTCGAGCCAAAGCGTTCGGGGATCAACTCACGAACCTGGATCAGCGCGTCGTTCGAAACATGCACGGAATCGGTCCGCATATAAGTGATCAATGCGACCGAACCTTCGTCACCAAGCTCCACGCCTTCATAGAGCTTTTGCGCGAGTGACATCGTGCGCTTGGCGGTGTAGCGCAGCCGGTTGTAGGCGGCCTGCTGCAATTTGGAAGTCGTGAAAGGCGGCGGCGGATTGCGTTTCTTTTCTTTTTGCGCAACGCTGGCGACTTGCCATTTGGCCTTGCTCACCGCGGTGACAATCTTGTCCGCGGTCTCCTGGTTTGAGACGGCGATATCTTCGCCATTGTGTTTGAAGAGCTTGGCTTCGAAGAGCGGCGGCTGCCCGGCATCCAGCATCGCGTGAATCGTCCAATACTCCTGCGGAACGAAGGCGCGGATCAGCATTTCGCGCTCGACGATCAGCCGCAGCGCCACGGTCTGCACGCGCCCGGCGGAAAGCCCGCGGCGCACTTTGTCCCAAAGAATTGGAGAAACTTTGTAGCCCACAATGCGATCGAGCACGCGGCGCGCCTGCTGCGCATCCACCAGATTGCTATCAACCTGCCGGGGCTTATCGAAGGCCGCGCGAATCGCTTTAGGCGTGATTTCGTTGAAGGTGACGCGAAAAATCTTTTTCGGATCGATGGCCACAACTTCTTTTTTAGGCTCGTTCTCTTCTTCCTTCTTGAGCGGCTCTTCGGGTTTTGCGTCTTTCTTCTTGAATCTCGAAACGCTCGGCTCCTGCTCAACGTACTTGGCAGGCTTGGAGAGCACCATGGCGAGATGCGCCGAAATGGCCTCCCCTTCGCGATCCGGGTCGCCCGCCAGATAGACGGCATCCGCGGTGATCGCCGCCTTGCGAAGATCATTGATGACTTTACCTTTGCCCGCAATGATTTGCAGCGTGGGCTCAAAAATCTTGTCATCATCAATGCTGATCAGTTTCCCGGCCGGTTTCTCCTGAGCCTTTGCTTTCTTGCTTCCCTTTTTGGCTTTGCTCTTTTTCTTCTTTTTGCCGCCCTCTTCTTCGCCGGGCAGACGAATGCCAATCGTTTTCTTGGGCAGGTCCATCACGTGGCCGATGGACGCTTTGACGGTGAAATTCCGCCCCAGATATTTGTTAATCGTTTTCGCCTTTGCAGGCGACTCGACAATAACGAGCGAACGAGCCATGTTGCCTTTGTAACTCCGTAATGTATTGCAGGAAGGGCTGACCGCGCGGCGTGTGTCCTTCTCGCTACCTTAAGCGCCTAGCCCGGATCCCAACGGGTTCGCCATTTTGATGCGCCGATTGCCCATGAGGATGCGTTTTGCTATTGGATGTCGGCACAGAGCCCCGCGATGCAATCCCTTATCTGCCTCTACAGCAAGACTTTGCTGAATTGCTTGCCCGGCAACTGCCGGATGATGCCCTTCATCTCCAGATCAAAAAGGGTAGCCAGAACTTCGGAAGAGTTCAAGCCGGAGCGTTCCACGATGTCATCAATGTGCACCGGCTCCTCGGCGCTGAGCAGTTCATAGAGCTTTTTCTCCGTGCCATTCAGCGCGGCAGCTGCCAATAGATTCCGCTGCTCGGTCTCCGGCTTTTCGGCCTGCACCAGCGCGGCACGGATGGGCGTGGGCAGCTCTTCGATCACGTCCTCGGCGCAGGTGGCGAGCTTCGCGCCCTGCTTGATGAGTTGGTTCGGCGCGAAACTCACGGGCTGCGTAGCGTTCCCCGGCACGCCGAATACTTCTCTGCCGAACTCCATGGCCAGGCGCGCGGTGATCAGCGACCCGCTGTACTGCGCGCCTTCCACCACCACCACTCCGAGCGGCATGCCGGCAACGATGCGGTTTCGAATGGGGAAATTTTCCGGTGCGGGGTGTGTGCGCAGCGGAAATTCACTGACGATCGCGCCACGCTCCAGCACTTTCTCGTACAGCTTTTTGTTTTCCTTTGGATAACACACGTCGATGCCTGTTCCGAGCACTCCGATCGCGCGGCCGTTGGCATCCATCGCTCCCTGATGCCCGATGGCATCAATCCCGCGGGCCATACCGCTGACGATGACCAGGCCGCGCGCGGCCAGGTGCCTGCCAAGACGGTGCGCCATTTGCGTTCCGTAAAGAGTTGGCCGGCGCGTCCCAACGATGCTGAGGCTGGGCAGATTCAGGACTTGTGGATCACCGCGAACGTAGAGCAGGACCGGCGGATCGTAGATTTGTAAGAGGGTCTGCGGATATTCGGGCTCGGTCCAGTTCAAGAGATAGCAGCCCGCAATCTTCTGAACGCCCGTCAATTCCTTCTCAGCGCGCTTGAAGCTTTCCTTCTTCACGATGGCTTTGGCGACTTGAGCTGGCAGATGGCAGGACTCGAGATCGGGAAGTGTGGCGCGGAAGACGCCATCCGGGGAGTCAAACCGGCGCAGCACCCGCGCGGACAAACGCGAAGCCAGGCCAGGCGTGAGCGCCAGCGCGAGCCAGGAGAGGGAAGCGTCCGACTGCATGGCGGGGCGAGCCTACGCGCAGAGTAACCGACTTGTCAAGTAGTTTGTATAGAAAAACTAGCCCGTTGTAAGACCGCGGCTACTGAGCGTTACGCTGCGATGCTGCCCCGGGATGAGGCTTGCCGAAGCCGATTTCGAGCGGCGTGTCTTTGGGAAGGACGACGTCTTGTCCGCGGGAGATGAAATTCGAGTAGATTGACGCCGAAGCGCCATAGGCGCCAAAGGCCATCGAAACCGGCGCAGACTTCACTGCCAGGCTCAACAGGGCGCCCGTCAAACGAAAGCCAGAGCCGCCGGCGGCCGTGCGCACGCCTGGATCACCGGCAGCGTCCGTCGTGCCATGTTCGCCATCCGGATGCGATGCGGCCGCGGCCAGCAGCACCGCGAGCCCGGTCGACAGATACCGGGTCTTGCTGTCGGTTGTGCGCGCCCCGCCTTCCTCGTCAAGCTTCATATGCGCGCTGCGGGCCACTTCAAGACCTTCCAGGTTGCCGGCCATGGCCTGCGAACTTGCTTGCAAGTTCTCCGCTTGCGTTTGCATCTGAGACAACGCCTGCACGGCTTCTTCGGAAGTTTCAATGCGTTCGAAGATCACCCGCAGTTCTCCGTTGTGGTGCAGCTTATGTGCGGGTTTGGCTTGCACAACCCTGCCGACCAGCCGGCTGTTCGCAGGAAGAATTAACTGGTGCGCCGGCGAATAGAGCGGCTCGGTCAGAATGGCGGTGACCGCCGTGCCGCGCACAGCAGTCGCTGAGCTGACTTCAGCAACCAACCGCGCTTTGAGGGTGCTGTCGGGCACTGGCGCGCCTCCCACAGCCGCGAGCTGTCCGCCGGTGCGCGTGGTCTCGCCAAAATCCAGCGGTGTGTCGAGGTCCGCAACAAAGCGCGTACCCGGCTCCAGATACTGCCGCCGATACGGTGATTGCGAAATCAAAAACTCCTTGAATCGGTGCATGCGTCCGGGCGCTGTCATCTTTTGCCAGGTTTCATTTACCTGATCTTTCGCTTCTTGTACTTTGCCTTTGGCTTGCTGCTTGGCGTTCTCTGCCGCGCGACCGGCCGTACTCTTCTGTTTCGCTTTATCAGGATTGCTCACCAGGTGCACGACTTCAGCGGTTCCCGATGAAACCGTCGTCTTTATCGGGAACTGCCTGCCATCTGGCAGCGTGAGCGCCTCAAATGTGACCTCGTATTTGTGGAAGGGAGAAAAATTGCCGTTGGCATAAGCAAGTGTGCGCTTTACCCCGGACACCGGACTAATGCTGATGATTCGGCCACTGACGATACTGCCGGCTGGAATTACCGGCTGGTCGAACGCATAGACCGTTTCCACGACTTTGCCGTGAACTATCTCGCCGGGATGATCGACGCGCGCGCGCTGGTCCAGCGCGATGCGCAGCGGCGTGCCGTTGGGCAGGTTGAGAGAGATGCTTGCAACGAACTCGCTGGCGGGAGGAGCGGCATCCTCCTCAGAGGAGGAGGGCGGCACACACAAGGAGACGAGGGCGTCTTCGCCCGGGGCTTCGTCACAGGTTGCCTGCGTCGCATGAACGGCGGAGCGCTGAGGATTCTCCACGGGATCGGATTGCGCCGATGCCGCCGGAATACAGCAAGGGATCAGCAATATGAAAAGAGAAAGGCGCCTGACAAAAATCATGGTTGTTGTACCTGGGCACAACCTAAGGGCTGGAAGCTTTGAGGCCGCACCGACTATCAGTCTGTCAGTGTGAACGATAGCGCTTTGCTCGCAGCCTGTCTACCGTGGCCATGGTTTGAACGCTACGTGAGACGCGCCGGACAGCAAATTGGATGGCCGGCCAGAATCGCGCATTGCTTGTGACTCCTTTCGGCCGACGTATAGTCGTTTCTTCGCGAACCCTCAGAAGGCATCTTAGAGTCTCAACGGGCCGAAGAGAGGCAAGTTAGCGGCGGGGTTGCGCCGCGTCTTCTTGCAGGACGGCATCCAGCGTCTTGAGGAAGAGATTCGCGTCCACTTCGGAGAAAACCAGCGGCGGGCGCAGTTTGATGACGTTGTGGTGCGGGCCATCGGTGCCGGCGAGAATGCCGCAATCGCGAAGGCGATTGACCACGTACGAGGCTTGCAACGGAGCAGGCTTGCGCGTTTCACGGTCGAGCACAAAATCGATCCCCAGGAACAATCCCGAGCCGCGCACCTCGCCTATCAATGCGTGGCGCGTCTGCAAAGTCTTCAGGCCTTCGATAAGATACGCGCCGACGCGCAAGGCGTGTTGCTGTAAATTCTCTTCTTCGAGAACATCCAGAACCGCCAGACCCGCCGCGCAAGCGACAGGGTTGCCCCCAAACGTGCTGAAAAATTCCATCCCGCTGCTGAACGAATCGGCGATTTCCGGCGTGGTGACAACCGCCGCCAGCGGAAACGCATTGCCAATCGGTTTGCCAAGCACAACGATATCGGGAACCACGCCTTGCGTTTCGAATCCCCAGAAATGCGTTCCAAGACGCCCGAATCCGACCTGTACTTCGTCGGCGATACAAACCGCGCCTGCTCCGCGCACGTAACGGTAAACCTCCGCGAGATAATCCGGCGGAAAAACGATCTGGCCGCCGACGCTCGGCAGCGTTTCTGCGATATAGGCTGCCACTCCACGTCCGTCAGCGCGCGTGCGGTCGAGGATCTCCGCAACGTGGCGCGCATATTTCACACCCGCTTGTTTGTCGTCGCGGCGATACGCGCCGCGGTAGTCATCCGCGAGGGGCGCAACGTGCACCCAGGGCTTTTTCCCGTGGCCTCCGGGACCGTCAAATTTGTAAGGGCTGATATCGATGAGTGAATTGGTATGGCCGTGGTAGGCGTGTTCCAGAACGATGATGTCTTCCCGGCCCGTATGCGCGCGCGCCAGGCGCAAAGCCAGCTCATTGGCCTCGCTGCCGGAGTTCACAAAAAAACACACGCGCAGCGGCTCGGGAAGCAGCCGCGTCAGCCGCTCGGCGTAACGGTTGACGTTGTCGTGAAGATAGCGCGTGTTGGTGTTAAGCAACGCGAGCTGCGCCTGCGCCGCCTGCACCACACGAGGGTGGCTGTGCCCGACGAGCGGCACGTTATTGTAAACGTCGAGATACGCTCGCCCCGCATCGTCATACAAATACTGCATCCACCCGCGAACGATTTTCAGCGGGCGCTGATAAGAGATGCTGAGGTTTTTCCCAAGCAAGGCGCGCCGTGCGGCAAGTGTCTCCCCGAAAGCAGGTTCTTTGGCCGGAAAGCGATCGGCCGGAATTCCGAGCAGGAGATTTGGATCCGGCGAGAGACTCGTCCATACGGAACGCTGCGAAGCAGCAGCAACACCTGGAAAATCGGCCCCCAGCTCGAGCAGATCGAGAATGATCTGAAAATGAACGTGTGGCGTCCAGCCCCCGTTTTCTTGTGCTGATCCGACGCGCGCGAATGGTTGACTTCGCGTAACGCGCTGGCCCGCTTCCAGGCTAACGAGAGAATCTTTGGAGAGATGCCCGTACAGCGTGAAGAATTCCCCGCCATCGCTGGTTTCATGCCGCAGGATGACCAGCGGTCCATAGTCCTGCGGAGCGGAATTATTCGCGACGATGTGGACCACGCCATCCAGCGGCGCGATGAGCGGAGCGCCCGGCTCAACAAAAAGGTCCATGCCGAGGTGAATGGTGCGCCGTTCGTCCGTGGGATTGCCGCTCGCGCCGAACGATGGAGAAGTGTAAAGCAGTCGCGCTTCGTCGTAACGGCCCACACCAACGGATCCGCCAGGGCAGTTCATTGCGTGAAATATTTTTTCCGTGAGTGCGGGAGTTTCCGCAGCCCCGGGATCGGCGCCGAGAAACGTGCTGCCGGCACTCAGATCAAAAACAATGCTCTGGGCCCTCCGCACATCAACATCCAAAATCGAAGCCGCGGAGCCTGCGCTCGCTTCCAGCCAGCTCTTGATCTTGTCGCCTTGCGGAACGGGTGAGAGCCCGCAAGCCGCGCGAAAAGTGTAGTGCGCGAAACGCGGGTGGATTTTTGCCAGCCGCTCCAAAGCTTCCCACGCAGGCGCTTCGCTGACCGTGACGTACGGATCGTCCGGCCTAAGAGTTTTGCAGTGTGCGGAATTGGTGACGCTGACCGCGAGCCGCGCGCCGATCAAAGCAAACAGAACGGACAACTCCAGCTCATCGAGCGGAAACGCGCCATGATATCCCGCGACGATGGCAGCCGCTGTCTGCAGTGGGTCTTCTTTCCCAAGAATGCCGTAAGCAGCCGCAATCGCCGGCTCAGATGCAGTGAGCCCGTGGTGTATGTCGCCAAAATCAATCACCCCTGCGACCTTGCGTGGCTGAGGCCACGGATCGCTGACCAGCACGTTGTGGTCGTTCGCGTCGCCGTAGATTACGCTGCGGCGCAGGCGCGGCAAGAGCGGAGGGACTTCTGCATCATACAGCGCGAGAAATTTCTCGACCAACGCGCGCCGCTGCGAACCCGCAATATGCTTGACGTACTCCTTGATCCAGCCAGCCCGGGAAGAATCCCATTTCAGCTCGCGATGCGCAGCGGCGTGCGCAAACGATTGCAGCCCCGCGTCCATCTCGCCCAAGAACCGGCCGAGATCACTAAGAAGCTCCGGGGTGTGCGGGCGGACTTCGGCGAGAACTGTTCCACTCACAAAGGTGAGCAGCCAGACGAGCCGCGTCGAGCCGTCCCCAGCGACAATCGAAGTAAACTGTTCACCGCTGCGATTCGGTGTGACGCGAGGCATAGGCAATTGAGGCGCGCGTTGCGCTAGATGCGTCAGGGCCCAGCATTGCAGATCAATGAAGGACCGCTCCCGCGCCGGATGCATTACTTTGAGGACGAACGCATGTCCGTCTGCGCTCGTCAGGTGGAAGTTGTCGTCGTATTCGCCCGGCAGCGCGTATGCGCTTGTTTCAAGCCCGTAGAGTTCGCGCGCCAGGCGAACCGCTTCCGCTTCCGTCACAGGTTGTGCTACGCGGGCCTCCAGCAGCATGCACCAAATCTTATCCGCAAGAGCCGGAGTGCGTCCATCCCAGAGGGCTTAAGACTCTTGGCACACTGTCCTGCAGCGCGGAATCTTTACCTCTTAGAGTTTCTCTCTCGACTCTCGGACGGAAACCGGTCCATTCACTGTGGAAAGCCGGATCATCGCCGGGGCGTTGCCATATTCGATGCGGCGGTGATTGTCGTCCCAGGTCTTGCGGGCATTGTCGCAAATGCTCGCCTTGCAACTTACCGGGGCGTAGTTTGTTGATTCAACCATGAAGCTGGACTGATAGTCGTTCGGGACCATCAGCGTCAAAGGGCCATTCTTTGCATCGGCCGAGAGGCCCGTGCCGCTCCACGTCTTTCCTTCCAGTGCCACGGAAATCGGCCCATTCTCCGTATGAATGCGCACGCTTCCGCTGCTGCCCTCCAAACTGATCGGGCCATTCACCGCGGTGATCTCCGCGTCGCCGGAGAAATTCTTCAGGCTGATCGGACCGTTGTGGGCCCGCGCCGTGAGTTTGGCGTCCACGTCGTACAGGGAAATGGGACCGTTCATCGTCTCCATATCGATGGACGCGGACTTTGGCGTGCGAATGAGTAGATAAACCGTCCAATCTTCCTCATCCCCAGGACCGCTCGTCGATATCCTGCCGTTTTCGATGGACATGGTGATCTGGGACAGAATCTTCTCCGCCGCATCGCCCGAGCCCGCCGCGGCTTTGCATGCCGTCACGGAATAGGTCTCCTTCTCCCAGCCCACGACCTGGGCGCCGCCGTTGCTGTGCGGGTGAATCTGCAGGACCGGGGCTTCGGACTTGCTCAAAGTGCGCTCCTCGGAACGCACTACGGCATCCCGGTCGTCAAAGCGCATGCGAAGATCGGAACAATCGGTTGCTGGGTGCTTGTGTCCGTCAGAGATGCTTACGGAGTGGCGATGCCGGTTCGCTCGTGCGCTCGTAAAGCCGAGGGCGAGCAGAGCAGACAACGAAATCAGAAAAAAGAAGTTGCGTCGAGGCATGGGGTCCTCCCCTGGCTCTATAGACGACACAGGAGGGGATTGGTCACGTGCTATCCCGCCCCTTCCGACTACATCTTTGGGCGCGCTAACTCCTGTGCTCTCAATCTTTTCGCCGCCCCCCACCATCTAAACCTTTACGAGTCAATCTTTTAGAAAATCATGGGAGGGCGGGGGCAACAAATCACAGATATTTCGTTCTCTTCCGACCTTCCGAACTCGGCGAAGGATTCCTCCTACCAGAAGCTTGCCGCCCAAGAATCTGGCTTTGTTATACTGAAACTTAAAGGTGCCTCTCAACCTGTGACCAAACTTCGCATCTCCATCGTTCAATACCTGAACACCGCGCCGCTCGTCTGGGGCTTCACCAACGGCCCGCTGTGCGGCAAATATGATTTATCGTTCACCGTCCCCTCCCAGTGCGCCGAACAGTTGCGCGCTGGCCAGGCCGACGTCGCGATTATCCCGGCCATCGAATACCAGCGCATCGATGATCTAGTGATCCTGCCGGACATGGCCATTGCCTCAAAGAAGCAAGTGCGCAGCCTGCTGATCATTGCCAAGAAACCCATCGAACAGGTGAAGACCTTCGCGCTGGATGGCAGTTCGCGCAGCACCCAGACGCTGACGCGCATCCTGTGCGCGGAAAAGTGGAAGATCGCCCCGGAGTTCTTTGAGGCGCCGCCGGACTTGGGCGCTATGTTGCAGCAAGCTGACGCGGCGCTCCTGATTGGTGATCCGGCTTTGCGGATAGCCGTGGGGATTGAAAGAGATAGGCGGCCCGGCGCGGAAGGACAAACGCTATGCCAGGCGGCCACGCTCGGGATTGCCAACTCGGAATTGCTCTACGTCTATGACGTGGTGGGCGAATGGCGGAGCCTCACCGGACTGCCTGCCGTCCTGGCGGTCTGGGCAGCCAGGCGGGACACTGCCACTCCCGAAGTGACCGCCGATTTCCTCGCCTCCCGGGATTTCGGTCTGTCGCGCATCCCGGAAATCTGCTTCGACGCCGCGCGCGCGCTGGAATTGCCCGAGCGCACGCTCGAATCGTACTTGCGCCAAAACATTGATTTCTCCCTCGACGCGGAAAATCGCCGCGGCCTGAAGTTGTACTACGATCATGCCGAAAAGCTAGGCCTGATCCTGCAAGCGAAACCGCTCGAATGGGCCGCCGCAAAAGCAGAGGCCGTGAAGTTGTAGGGGCGGGGCTTGCCCTGCCCGTTCCGTTTCGGGGTTGGACATGGATTCGTTAGGATAGCAGCAGTATCTTCGCGAAGGATCATTGTGGCACTGACAAAACAACAAGCTCTCGAAATGCTCGAATCCGATGACCTCGTGGGCCTCGGCATGGCCGCGCACCAATTGCGCCTGAAGAAAAACGACCCCCGCGTCGTCACCTACCAGATCGACCGCAACATCAACTACACGAATTTCTGCACCGAGTATTGTTCCTTCTGCGCCTTCTACCGGCCGCTCGGCGCCAAGGACGGCTACATCCTCTCGTTCGAGGAGATTTACAAGAAAATCGACGAAATGCTGGAACTCGGCGGCACCGGAATTTTGCTCCAGGGCGGGCTGCATCCGGACTTGCAGATCGGCTACTACGAAAACTTACTGCGCTCCCTCAAGTCGCGCTATCCGCAAGCGCATTTGCATTGCTTTTCGGCACCCGAAATTCTGTGCATCGCGGAAGTCAGCGAGATCAGCATCCGCGAAACGATCCAGCGGCTGATGGACGCGGGTCTGCAATCCATTCCCGGTGGCGGCGCGGAAATTCTCGACGATGAAGTCCGCGCAAAAATTGCCCGGCTGAAGTGTACGAGTGACGACTGGGAAGAAATGCATCGCGTGGCCCATTCCCTGGGGCTGCGCACCACCGCCACCATGATGTTCGGCTGCGGCGAAGAGTTGCGCCACCGCGTCAATCATCTCGAAAGGCTGCGGCGCATTCAGGAAGATACCGGCGGGTTCACGGCGTTCATTCCATGGATGTTTGCCACCGAGAATACCGCGCTTGGAAAAAAAGTGCAGGAAGCCACGGCGGTCGACTACCTGAAGACGCTCGCCGTCAGCCGCCTGTATCTCGACAACGTCGACCACATCCAGTCAAGCTGGCTCACGCCCGGAATCAAAGTCTGCCAGGTCGGATTGCAATTCGGCGCCGACGACGTCGGCAGCATCCTCATCGAAGAAAACGTCGTCTTCGCCGCTGGCGTGAAAAATCGCACCAACGAAGGCGAACTCCGCCGCATCATCTCCGACGCCGGCTTCATCCCCGCCCAGCGCGATACCCTTTACCGGAGTTACGTACTGAAATGAGTTCAGAAGTTGCAGAATTATGTGGCGCGCCGGAACTAGGCGGGAGGTTTGGGGCGCAGGTGGATCGAGACATCGACGACCATGCCGTCGGGCAACTCGACATCTTCCAAGAGATACAGAACACCTCCACGGAAACGCGCCTGGATTTTCCGAGGTTCGGGTTTGGAGCCGGATTCGGATTTAGCGCCAGATTCGGATTTGGCGCCAGGTTCGGATTTGGCGCTAGTTTCGGATTTAGTGCCAGATTCAGATTTAGCGCTTGACGCGGATTTTGGTGGTGCGGGCAATTTGGGCTTTCCTCCCTCAGTTTCATCGAGCGCTTCGTTGGCGAGGGCGTCGGCCTCGCGGTTCTGCTCGCGGTAGACGTGTTCGATGCGGAAGGAATCGAAGGCTTTCGACATTTTTTGAGCGCGCTCGAAGAGCGGGCGCAGATCCTCGCTCTTCACTTTGTATTGCCCGCGCATTTGCTTGACCAGCAGCTCGGAATCGCTCTCGACGCGAATCGCGCGCACGCCATGCGATTCCGCATAGTCCAGCGCGGCGATCAGGCCGTAGTATTCGGCGACGTTGTTGGTCATGCGGCCGATGTATTTCTTCAGCTTGGCGGCGATTTCGCCGCGTCCATCGTGGATGACCACGCCGTAAGCAGCGGGCCCGGGGTTGCCGCGAGAGGCGCCGTCAATGTTGGCGCGGTACGCCGCAGCAGCCGGCTTGGGCTCCGAAGGAGCCTCGCCGAAGAGGCCTTTTCCACGGGGAGTTGGCGGGCGGCGCGGCATCAGGAATTTGTCGAAGCCGTGGAGGATGTGCCGGTCGAACCAACTGCCGGACTCGCGATAGGAATTGGTTCCAGGGTGTAGAGGATGAGGCCGCAGCTTTCGCAGCGGTAAACCTCTTCGTTGTTTTCCGTGCGCAGTTCCTGGAGGATATGCGGCAGGACGCGCATGCCGCAGCCGCGGCATTGCCCGTCGCGCGCTTCGGCCATGGCGGTTCCGTTGTGCCGCTTGGCGATGCGCGCGTAAAGCTCGCGCAAATCTTCCGGCACCGGAGCAATGATTTTTTCGCGCTCGGCGGTGGCGGCTTCAAGTTGTTTTTTCTTCTCCGCACCTTGCGCCTGGATTTCTTTTCGTTCCGCTGCGACGGCCTGTTCGGCTTCCTTGAGTCTGGACTCCGCGATTTTTACCCGGCGTTCGACTTCCTCTGCGCCCATCATCACTTCGAGCTGGCGGTCATCAGCCTTGGCCACTTCGGCTTCGGCATTGGCGATTTCGTGCTGCAACGCTTTGTAGGCTTCGTTGGTTTTCACGGCCCCGCTCTGATCGCGGTATTTGCGCGCGCGGTCTTTCCATTGTTGCCCGTCGAACTCGAACTTCTTGCGTTCCGCCACGGCTTGGGCGTGGGTCTCCTTCGCGGAAGCGACCTCGGCGCGCGCGCTGCCGAGTTTGGCTTCCGCTTCGCGGATACGTTTCGGAAACCCTTCCAGGTCCGCGCGCAAAATCGCGATCTGGTGGTCAACGCGTTGCAGCTCAATAAGGTGAGGAATCGCCGAATTCATGGGTAGGTAATTCTAACACAGGGACGCGGCAGGCTTTGCGGGAACCGCGGCGGCGGATAGAATGCCTGCGTTTTGCATGCAAGTCATCGGGAGTCGCCCGTTCTAAGGAGGAGTGAATATGCCGCACGTGCAAATTACCTGGGTGGAAGGCCGGACGCCGGAGCAAAAACGGAAAATCGCGGAACGCGTCACGGCCGCGCTGATCGAAGATGGCAAAGCCAAACGCGAGAATATTCACGTGTCGTTTCACGATGTTCCTTCGGCAAATTACGCCGAAGCCGGCGTGCTGGTGGTAAGCAAAGCCTGCCTTCTGTACGGCCGGCCGGTTTAGCTCGAGGCGCGGGCGTCGCGGCGGATGAACGACCAATCGAGAAAATACCCGATACCAATCGCGAGTGGAATGATGCCGAGCGCGGCAGCCGTCCAAATGTCACGATCCGCCTGGATGCTCGCAATCAATCCAAAAGTCGCGATGTAGCCGAGCGCGCCGCTGACCAGCAGGACGCCCGCGCGGCGGGAACGCGCCGCCTGGTTCAATTCAGGCTCCATCGGAATGTCGACTCCGCGGGCAATCGCCGCGAGCCGCTCTTCGCTGCGCAGCTTGCGCACGCGGTAATAGGTATACAGCGCGCCGAGGGGGACGCCCATCCCCAGAATCACGGCCACTAATCCAATCAATTCTCCGCCCATGGTGTGCTCCTTCTTTCCTTGAGGCGCCGGTGAGGCGCGTTTTGTCGGGGGAACCGCTTGCAATAGAGAGTACGCGGAGCACGCAGAGAAAGTTCCCGGAATTTGGGAACAAGTCTCTCGGAGCGCTCCGCCCGCGAGGGATGACCCTGCTGGTCAGTTGGCTAGTCGATTTCGCGGACTTGCATGGTGGCGTCGATGGCGAGGTTGGGATAGCGAATGGGGGAGCCGGCGGGTGCGGGCAGATGCCGTGCCGTGGCGGTGAAATTACCGCCGGAACATTCGAGCGTGTAGGAATAACCGTCGCGCTCGGTGCGGGTCATGGAAATAGATTTGGAGGAGATGAGTTCGTCGAGCGAAGCGCAATGGCCGTTGGTGGCGATGTAGCCGTGTTCCGCATCGGCAATTTGCAGCAGGTCCATTCGAACGCCGGTCAGGCTGATGGCCTGCGTCGGGGCGGTACCTTCATCCGTGGTGGGCATTCTCTTCAAATAGAAGTGATACACGACAAAGAGAAGGGCCGCACCGACCAAGACGCCGACTAGAGAGCGCATGGAAGAATTGTGGGCCCGCATGCCGTGCGCGGCAAGCGGAACGCACAACAACGTGCGTTAGGAAACAACGTCCCCCATTTTCGCTCTGAATCGCACCCGCTCTGTTAGACTTCTTCCTACCGCCGAATTTTCCCTCTCCGGTGCAACGCTCCCCTTCGGACAAACGAATGAACACGACTGCGCCGCCGCTCGAACTGCACGCCCTCGAAAAACTGAGAGAAGAAGAGCTCGAAGAAGCTCGCGCGATCCAGAGCGTGATGCGGCCCGCGGAATCGTTGCGCGCCGGCGCGGTGATGATCTCGCACGAATTTCAGCCGGTGGCCGCGGTGGGCGGCGATTTTCTGGACTATTTCCAGCTGACCGACGGAAGCGTCGGGCTCTACCTGGGCGATGTTTCAGGGAAAGGACTGCCCGCGGCGCTGTATGCGGCGCTGGCAGTGGGAACACTGCGCGGCGTACACAAGACGGGCACCTCGCCGCACGATGTCCTTGCGACTTTGAACCGTCGGCTGATGATTCGCGGCATGCCCCGGCGGAACACGGCCATCCAGTATGCAGTTTTCAACCCGCACAGTAACGAACTGCAAATTGCCAGCGCCGGCATGCCTGGGCCATTTCATCTCTCCGCAAACGGCTGCCGCAACCTGAAACTCTGCGGGATCCCCCCGGGCTTATTCGCCTCGGCGAACTACGAGACGCTGACCCTGCGATTGCTGGCAGGTGATTCGGTGCTCTTCTGCACGGATGGCATCTCGGATGCATTTAATCGAAAGGAAGAACAATTCGGAATCGAGCGGCTGCAAGAGATTTGCGACGCCCAACGGTTCGCCTCGCCCGCCGGGCTGCTAGGACGGATCTTCGCCGCGGTCGAGAATTTTTCCCGCGAGCGGGAACAGCAAGACGATATGGCTGCGGCACTCTTTCATTTTTGCAGTTGAGCGATGCCGGCGCCTGTGCTCACAAAAGCATGTAGAGAGTGGGCAAACCGCTCCCCGTTTGGCGTTGACAGGTCCGGGCCTCTCCAGTAACTACAATAGATACGCGTTGTAAAACCAGGAGAGTCCTCGATGAAGACGAAGTCCCCGTATGCCTTCGGGCTGGCCTTATGGCTTTCGTTTCTAATCTCGATTCCAGCAGACGTTTGGGCCGCGCCCCAGGCTGCGGGACAGCGCGCCGGTGAAGTCTCCCGCGTGATTCCGGCTGTGGGCATAGCTCGCAGCGGGAAAACCATCGCCGCCTCGGCGAAGACCGCCGTGGATTGGCAAGATCTGGTGAATACGCAGGTGAATGCGCGCGCGCGCATCGCGTTGGACGACGGTTCGGTGCTGAACGTGGGTTCGGAATCGTCCATGAAGGTGGTCAAGCACGACGCGGGAGCGCAACAGACCGAACTGGAGCTGACGTACGGAAAGCTCCGGACGCAGGCGCAAAAGATCGCCAAACCGGACGGGAAATTCGAGGTGCGCACACCGGCAGGGGTCGCGGGCGTGGTGGGAACCGATTTTTTTGTGGAATATGCGAATGGTACGATGAATGTGATCGCGTTCGAAGGACTGGTGAAGGTCTGCAACCTGGCCGGAGTTTGCGTGATCGTCAAGGCCGGGCAGATGACCAGTGTGCGCAGCGGAGACAATTCCGGGCCGCTGCCGCCGCAGCAGGCGACGCTGGATCTGTTGGTGGCTTCCAGCAAGGATACGGATCCAGGAGCCTTGTCGGGCGCGACCGGGGCAGGGGCGCACCTTGGTGTTTGGGGGACGGTCGGAATCGTCGCGGGAGCCGTCGGAGTTGGTTTGGGTGTTGGGTTAACGCGTGGAGGGAGTACCAGGGTGGTAGTGCCGCCAAAGGGTTGCCCGCCGAACACCCCGACCTGCGGCGGATAGCCGCGGTAGCTCAGCGAAATTGCGCTTGTCCTAAGCCCTGGCAATTCGAACCGCCGAGGCCTTCCGTTCTCGCGCCGGTGCAACGCTCCGTGAGGTCAGACCGTCTAAGATAGTGTTGTTTGAACCGCGACTCCCCAACGTGCCGCGCTTTGTGCGCTTCTGTGCGGTGGCGTACACTGAATGTTTAGCGGTCCCGTCAAATTGCAAGTGAGGCTTCCTTTGACCCATTCGAATGGTAATCGTTCAGTTCCGATCTTCTGCGGGCTTATTTTGCTCGCCACCCTGGCCCTGGCCACGGTGCAAGCGGTGCACGCTGCGCCGCCGGATGCGCAGGCGAAGCGCTCTCCGCTGCTGGCGGCACTGCAAGCGGAGCTGGAACGCTCGATGAAGACGCTGAGCGCGCTGGACCCTCCGGCCTACTACATGGGCTATACGATCACGGAGACGCAGCGCGCGGATGTGTCCGGTTCGAACGGGGCATTGCTCAACAGCAACGAAGCGCGCAACCGCTGGCTGGAGGTTTCGCTTCGAACGGGAAAGTACGAGCTGGACAATTCGCACAAGGTCGGAGAGCGGCAGATGGCAAGCGGCGGGCCGGGCACGTCCGTGCCCATCGACGATGACGCCGAAGTGGTGCGCCGGGCAATTTGGCTGGAGACCGACAGGCAATACCGGGCCGCATCCGAGGCGCTGATCAAAATCAAGACGGGCAAAGAAATAAAAGTAGAAACGGCGGAAGGGCGCGCGCCGGATTTTTCGCGGGAAGAGGCCCACACTTTCATCGGACCGCAGGCTTCCCTCGGCGTGGACCGCAAGCCATGGGAGGAAAGAGTCCGCGCTTATACGAAAGCCTTTCGCGAATCGCCGGCGATCATCAATTCCATCGTGACATTCACGGCGCAAGCGCAAAACGCCTATCAAGTGACCAGTGAAGGGACGCAACTGCAATTCGGGCAGATTCGCTACCGGCTGGAGCTGTTCATCCAGGGCAAGGCGCCGGACGGCATGGACATCGACCGCTACTACAATTTCGATTGGGTCGACCCCAAGGACGCGCCGGACGACAAAGCCGTCTACGTAGCGGAAGCGACGATGCGCAAGGAATTGGAAGGGCTGGTCGCCGCGCCCATCAACGATCCCACCGTTGGGCCGGCCTTACTGACGGGGCGCGCCGCGGCGGTGTTTTTCCACGAAGTCTTTGGCCATCGCGCCGAAGGCCACCGCCAAAAAGACGTGAGCGAGGGACAAACGTTTTCGAAAAAAGTAGGTGAGCAAATCCTGCCGGAATTTCTGAGCATTACCGACGACACGACCATGAAGAAGCTCGGAAAGCAGGACCTCCTGGGCTACTACCAGTTCGATGATGAAGGCGTGCCGGCGCAGCGCGTAGCGCTGGTGGATCACGGCGTGCTGAAGAATTTCGAGATGTCGCGGTCGCCGCTGGTCGGGTTTCCCCGTTCGAACGGCCATGGCAGGCGGCAACTTGGCGCAACGCCGGTTTCGCGGCAGGGCAACCTGATCGTGCAAAGCAGCAAGACGGTGACCAACGCGCAGCTGCGCGCCATGCTGATTGAATTGATCAAAGCACAGGGCAAGCCGTTTGGGCTGTTGATCGACGACATCGCCGGCGGATTTACGTTCACCGGACGCGGACAGCCGCAGGCTTTCCAGGTACTGCCCCTGGTGGTTTACAAGGTTTATGCCGACGGGCGGCCTGATGAATTGGTGCGGGGAGTGGATATCGTCGGCACGCCGCTGGCCGCGCTGACGAAGATCGTCGCGACCGGCGATACACCGGAGGTTTTTAACGGCTATTGCGGCGCGGAATCGGGATCCGTTCCCGTTGCCGCCGCGTCGCCCGCGATTTTGACTTCGGAATTGGAAGTACAGAAAAAAGAGAGTTCGACGGACCGGCCGCCGATTCTGCCGCCGCCCGCACACGATGTAATCACGACCGGAGGAATGCAGTGAGGCAAGCAGAGAGAATAGCAGGACTGATTTTGCTTTTGGCGGCGACGGCGTCCGGAGCGGCCGCGGGGGCGCAGGTTCCGCAGGATAACGACCACACGCTGCAAGCCATGCGCGATGAGATGGCCCGCGCGAAGACGCGCCTGGAACTTAAAATTCCGAACGTCGACCAGCCGGTGCGGCCGTACTACCTCGAATATCGATTGCTCGATCTTGAGGTGCGCGAGGTCGTCGCGGAATTCGGCACATTGTTCTCCAGCACGCATACGCGGAACCGCTTCATGGACGTGGAAGCGCGTGTGGGGAGCTACAAGCTGGACAGCTCGAATTTTGTTAGCGACGACGGCTTCCGCGGCTTCATCGGGCCGACCGGCTCCGTGGGAATCGATCGCGATTACGATTCGCTGAGGCAGGACTTGTGGATCGCGACCGATCAGGCCTTCAAAGAAGCGGTGGAGACTTATTCGCGGAAGCAAGCGTATCTGAGCAGCCTGGCGAGGCAATCGGACATCGACGATTTCGCGAAGGCCGAGCCGGTGCAACTCATCGAACCGCTAGAGACCCCGGATTGGACCAGCCGCAACTGGGACCAGGAAGCACGCGAGACGTCGGCAGCCCTGCGGGCGTTTTCCGAGATTCACGAATCGCGCGTGACCTATTACCTGGTCTACGCGACGGAATATCTGCTGACCAGCGAAGGAACAGAAATCCGCCAGAATCGTCATTTTGCAGCGATCGAAGCGGGAATGAGCGCCCTGGCCGACGATGGCGTGCCCCTGAACCATTTTTATGCGGCGTACATGGCGCGGCCGGCCGACCTGCCCAGCGTTGAGACGGTGCGCAAGGGATTGAATGTTGCTGGTACTGAACTCATGGCTCTGCGAGCCGCGCCTCCCGCGCAGGACTATACCGGTCCCGTTCTTTTCGAGGCGCGCGCTGCGGCGCCGATGGTGGCGCAGGTGCTTGGTCCTGCATTGAACGGTGCGCGGCCCCCGATTTCCTTTAGCCCGGTGATGGAACAGATGCTCAGTGGTTTGGGGGGAAAGAGCGACTGGGTGTCACGGCTTGGTTCGCGTGTATTGCCATCCGGCGTGTCGGTGGTGGATGATCCGGGCGCAAAGGATTTCAACGGCACGCCGCTGATCGGCGGGTACACCGTGGACAATGAGGGTGTGCGCCATCAGAAAGTCACTCTGGTGGAGAACGGCAACCTGAAGAGCGAACTGATGTCCCGCAGGCCCGGGCCGGACTCCAATGAATCCAACGGACACGGCCGCGCCGCGTTCTTAAACGATGCCAAGCCGACGATGAGCAATCTGTTCTTTTCCTCGGCGGAAACACTTTCCGCGGAAGAGATGAAGAAGAAATTTCTGGACACTTGCCGCGCGGAAAAGCTGGCCTATTGCCTGGTCGTGCGCGAAATGGACAATCCCGCGCTGAGCCTGCTGCACCAGGAAGATTTCTCCGAACTTCTGGCAAGTTACGGCGGCGGCGCGGGGACAGGCGATCGCCTGCCGCTGGTCGTTTACCGAATCTATCCGGAAACCGGACGGGAAGAGATGATCCGCGGCTCGCGCATCATTGGATTGAACTCGCGCGCGTTGCGAAACCTCGCCGGAATCGGCAACGATAGTTTCGTTTACAATTACATGCAGAGCCAGATGAACGGATTTGCCGGCACGGCGCTGGGGGCGTTTGGCTCGGCACAACTTGGCTTACCGGCCTCGGTGGTGGCGCCCTCGCTGCTGTTCGAGGAATTGGAAGTGCGCGGGGCGCGCGGAGAAGCCAAGCGGCTGCCGCTTTTGCCTCCGCCCCCGATGAGCGCAAAGAAATAAGTTTTTTTACGAATCTCCGCTATGAATGAAATCACGAGACGCGGACTTATCTTTGGCGCGGCCACGGCAGCAGCGTACGGCGTGCTGACGGGCGTGGAGCGGGTTTGCCTTTCGGCTTTCGCCGAGAACGCCGAGCTGGAAGACGATCCGGGCCCGGTCAAGATCGTGAAATTCGCAGACGATAGCGCGAGGCTGGGGATTTATTCACTGGCGAAAGTGCGGAAGAGCGAGTCCGAATGGAAGAAACAGCTCACGCCGTTGCAATACGACGTGACGCGCCGTGCGGCGACCGAATTCGCTTTTTCCGGTGAGCTCTGCAATCAACATGCGCCGGGGCTATACCGCTGCGTCGATTGCAACAACGCATCGTTCGATTCAAGAGCGAAATTCGACTCCGGCACGGGCTGGCCGAGCTTTTGGGAAGCAATCGCCGCGGAAAATGTGCGTGAAAAAAAAGATTTCAGCGCGGGCGTGCTGCGAACGGAAGTCAAATGCACGCTGTGCGACGCGCATTTGGGTCATGTCTTCCCAGACGGACCCGAGCCGACCGGCTTGCGCTACTGCATGAACTCCGCCGCGCTGCTCTTTGTTCCCCGAAAAAGCTAGCTTGCGCAAAATGACTTAGGAACGGCTGCCGCTCTCCGCTCACGGATGCAGGCGCGTCTGAAATGCGCTTTCTCATGTGCCAGCGAACAAGCCTGAATCTGAGGTAGTCTAGGCGGGCGATGGCGGCGATCAACCAAATCGAGGAAGGACGGGAGAAGAAGCGGGCCGCGCTGTTGAGCGTTGGCTCGGCTCTGTTGTTGGTCTCCCTCAAGACGTTTTTGGTCGTTCGGACGGGAAGCTTGGGCGTCCTTTCGGAGGCGCTGCACTCCGGTCTTGACTTGCTTGCCGCGATCATCACGTTTCTCTCCGTTCGAATGTCCGACCAGCCGGCGGATGAGAAGCATCCCTACGGGCATGGGAAGTTTGAGAACTTCTCCGCATTCGTCGAGACCGGGCTGCTGGCGCTGACGGCTCTCTACATCGTCTATGAGGCGTTTGACCGGCTGTTCTTCCGCAGCGTGCACATCCAGCCGAGCCTCACGGCAATCCTGGTCCTGCTGGTTGCTTTGTCGATCGACGTAACGCGGGCGCGAGCCCTGGGACGCGTCGCGCGAAAATATTCCAGCGACGCCCTGGAGGCCGACGCGCTGCAT
>WNFP01000100.1_pt1 | contig 58236 bp, 57 predicted proteins | sample 5400201 | NCBI WGS metagenome assembly WNFP01 (sample SAMN13153355, study PRJNA577476) | soil metagenome | isolation source: 115 cm saprolite under Madrone tree | place: USA:California | collected 2016-06-14 | reverse complement strand
ATCTCTTTGAACAGGGCAAGAAGAACGCGCCCTGCATCATCTTCATCGACGAGATTGACGCGGTCGGACGGCATCGCGGTGCAGGTCTCGGCGGCGGACATGACGAACGTGAGCAAACGCTGAACGCGCTGCTCGTGGAGATGGACGGCTTCGAATCGAACGAAGGCGTGATCTTGATTGCGGCCACGAACCGGCCTGACGTCCTGGATCCGGCGCTGTTGCGACCGGGCCGTTTCGACCGACGCGTGGTGGTGGCACGTCCCGACGTGAAGGGCCGCGAAGAGATTCTGCGCGTGCACACACGCAAGGTGCCGATCGCCGATGACGTGGACTTGTCCATCATCGCGCGCGGCACGCCGGGCTTTTCCGGCGCGGATCTCGCGAACCTGGTGAACGAAGCGGCGCTGTGGGCCGCGCGCCAGAACCGCAAATTCGTCATGATGGTCGACTTCGAGATGTCCAAAGACAAAGTGATGATGGGCGTCGAGCGCAGATCGATGATCCTATCGGACGAAGAGAAGAGGAACACGGCGTATCACGAGGCCGGCCACGCGCTGGTTGCGGCGATGACGCCGGGCGCCGACCCGGTTCACAAAGTCACGATCATTCCCCGAGGCATGGCCCTTGGCCTCACCATGCAGCTTCCGGAAGACGACAAGCACACCTACACGCGCGGATACCTGGAAGCGATGCTAGCCGTACTGATGGGCGGGCGTTCAGCGGAAGAAATATTCCTCGGCCACATCACCACGGGCGCGGGCAACGACATCGAACGCGCCACCGACATCGCGCGCAACATGGTTTGCGAATGGGGCATGAGCGAGCTGGGACCACTGGCCTACGGAAAGAAGGACGAGGCCATCTTCCTCGGCCGCGAAATCACGCAACACCGCGACTATTCGGAAGACACCGCCATCCAGATCGACAAGGAAGTGAAGCGCATCGTCAACGGCGGCTACGAAAAGGCCAAGAATCTCCTTGCCAACAACCGAGAAACGCTCGAGCGCATCGCGCAAGCGCTCCTCGACCGGGAAGTCATTGACGCCAATGAAGTGCGATTGCTTATGGAAGGCAAGCCGCTGCCGGAAAAGCCGCGCACGCCTCCCACGCCGCCGCCGCAGGCTGCGCCGAGCGCGGACCCTAAACTGGTGCGCCCCGAGCCTCGCCTCGCACCTGGATTCACCCGCGGTGAGAACCCGGCCAAGGCCTAAGGACGGTTGTCAGTGATCAGTTTTCAGTGAGAGTCCGTTCATGACATTGCGGGGCACGGTGAATCGTGCCCCTTTTTTTTGTGGGCTGCATGGCCGCCGACCGTCGCAAGCTGTGCCTGTTTTCTGAAAAAGGCGTAGAATACGACCATGACGAAGCAGAACAGCGAAAACCTGCATGTCATTTGTCCGTGCTGCCAGGCAAAACTGACCGTCGATCCGGTTTTCGGCGCTGTGCTTTCGCATGAGGCCCCGGTCAAAGCTGGCCCCAACGTGGACCTCTCTGACGCACAGAAGATCCTTGCAGAACAAAACCGCCAGCGCGAAGACAAGTTTGCGGATTCCTGGTTCCAGGAAACGAACAAGGAAGACATCTTGGCGAAGAAATTTGAAGAGGCCATGAAGAAGGCCAAAGACGCACCCGCCGGCAAACCCATCCGCGATTTTGATTTGGATTAAGAGTGACTGGTAACTCGTGACTGGTGACTCCCGACTGGTGACTCGTGGAAGAGCCTTCCTCCTCGCAAGGAAGAGTGCCTCACCTTGTGTTCTTTCGATTCCTCCGAATGAGCTCCAGGAAAAAATTTAGCCTCCGACTGCGCTCAGGAAAGCTCGTGCTTGGCGAGCGCACGCTCGTGATGGGCGTGCTGAACGTTACTCCGGACAGCTTTTCCGACGGCGGAAAGTTTTTTGACACCGAGCGCGCTGTCGAGCAGGCGCTTGCGATGGAACGTGCTGGCGCGGATTTACTGGATATCGGCGGCGAATCCACGCGGCCGGGTGCTGCCAGCATCTCCGCCCAAGAAGAGCTGGCACGCGTGTTGCCGGTGTTGCAGGCGCTTCGAGTATGGATAAAAATTCCGGTCTCCGTTGATACTCAGAAATCCGAGGTCGCGGAGGCCGCACTCGATGCCGGCGCGCAGGTCATCAACGACATATTCGGGTTGAAAAGTGATCCGCGGATCGCAGAAGTCGCCGCACGCCGCCGCGTGCCGCTCATCTTAATGCACATGCGCGGTGAGCCCCGAACGATGCAAATCGGGCCGTTTGCGCGAGATGTGATAAAAGACGTCATGCAAGGCCTGCGCCAGTCCGTCGTTATCGCGCGCAAGGCCGGCGTTCCAAAATCGCAGATCATCCTCGATCCGGGGATCGGCTTCGGCAAGAGCTTCGCGCAAAATTACGAATTGCTGCAAAGGCTGCCGCAATTGGCGAAGCTCGGCTATCCGCTGCTGGTGGGCACTTCGCGCAAGGGCTTCCTTGGCGCAACATTGGCTCGGGATGGCAAACCTGCTCCGCCGCAAGAGCGTATCTGGGGCACGGCCGCGACGGTTACGGCGAGCATCATGAACGGTGCGCACATCGTCCGCGTTCACGACATCAACGAAATGGTGCAGGTCGCGCGCGTCGCCGATTGCCTGCTCGATCCGAAACGAAGGCTAAAAAACTAAATACAGAGAATCTACGCTCAAGATTCCGGCGGTACGTTTCCTTCGGTATAATCCGCCCGTAATCGGAACGCGAATGCTTCACGCAGAAATTCCAGGAAAAGAGAGCAAGCCCATGCCGCGCCACACAGTTTTTCTTATTTCCATGTTTCTCTGCCTTTTCACTGCACTGCCGTCTGTGCAGGCACAGTTGCCGCCTGCGAAGAAAGACCCGCTGAGCCCTTCGCAAAGCGCCCAGGGAAAAGCGGGCTGCTCGACGACCGAAGCATCGTCCTGTGCGGAGGCGGCGGCGAAGATTCTGCCGATCGTGATGGGCTCGTCACCGATGGAGGAGAATCTGCGTCGTCTGACGGATGAAGTCGGCGGACGTGTGACCGGATCGCCGCAGATGGCCAAAGCCGTGGAGTGGGGCGTGGGGGCGTTTCGCGCCGCAGGAGTGGACGTTCACACGGAGAAGTACACGCTCCCGGTCGCTTGGAGCGAGGGGGACACGCGGCTGGAATTGCTCGGCCCGGTAAAATTTCCCGTGCGGCTGAGAGCGGAGGGGTGGTCACCGGCGACGCCGGCTGGCGGGATAGAAGCGAACGTTGTCGATGTGGGTTACGGCAACGATGACGATTTTGCAAGGGCCGGCGGACTCGTCAAGGGCGCGATTCTGCTGGTTCACAGTGATATCGGATCAACGTGGGCCGACCTCTTCAACGAATACCTGCGGCCGCCGGTGATTATCGAGCATGCCGTGAAGGAAGGCGCGAGGGCCATTCTGTGGATGGGCGCGCGGGAAAGACTGTTGCTCTATCGCCACACGAATTCGCTGGCAGGTGAGATAGACAAGATTCCACAGGCGGTCCTGGCGCGCGAAGATGCCATGCGGTTGGCGCGCACCGTCGCGGCATATCCCGGGAAAGTCCGCGTGCGCTTCGACATGCCCAATAGAATTGGCGGGCCTATCGAACAGGAAAACGTTGTCGGCGAAATTCGTGGTTACGAGAAGCCGGATGAAGCCGTCATCCTCGGCGCGCATTTGGATTCGTGGGAGCTGGGCACGGGCGCGCTGGACAACGGCTGCAACGCGGCATTGGTTATTGAAGCGGCGCGAGCGATCAAGGCCACGGGGCTTTTGCCACGGCGGACGATCCGCTTCGTGCTCTTCAGCGGCGAGGAACAAGGTACGGTTGGCTCGTTCGAATACGTGAAGGCGCACCGCGCAGAACTCGACAAAATCCGAGCGATGATCACCTATGATTCGGGGATCGGCCGCGTGACAGGGTATTCATTGGGTGGCCGCCGCGACATCGATGCAGGCGTGCGCGAAGTCCTCAAGCCGCTGGAATCCTGGGGGGCGAATAATCACACTTATGATGCCTCGTTCGGCACGGACAATTTTGACTTCATGCTCGAAGGCGTGCCCACGCTTGTGGCGAATCAGGAAGAGGCCAACTACCTGCCGAATTATCACGCGGCCTCGGACACTTTGGACAAGGTCGATGTGCGCGAATTGAAGCTGCACACCGCGCTCGCTGCGCTAACGGCCTGGGGAATCGCCGACCGCGCCGAACCGCTCGGCAAGCGCCTCTCACGCGCCGAACTCGACATTCTCGTCAAAGAAACCGGCCTCGACCAGCAGCTCAAATTGCTTGGTTATTGGGATGCTTGGCAAAGCGGCGCACGCGGCCGCAGACCCTAGCCTCATCGATCTGTATTCCACAACGGCCCCTGTGACAGGCACTTATTAGGACGCATCGCATATATGGCGAGGACCTTCCCGGTATACTGGAAGCGTGGCAAACGCTAAAACCGAATTGACCAAGGGTGACTGCCATACCATTCTGGCGGTGGATTATGGCCGCGCGAGGATGGGGCTTGCTCTTGCGAACGCGGAGACGCGGATGGCGCAACCGCTGAGCACCATGGAGCGCATCAACCGCAACGAAGACATGCGGCGGCTGCGTGAACTGGTGCGCGCGCAAGGCGTGAAGCAGATCGTCGTGGGACTGCCGTTGCGGCTGGATGGCACCCGCGGCTCCATGGCTGAAGAGGCGGAGCGCTTTGCGCAACGCGTGCGGAAGCAGATTGGCGTGCCGGTGGAAATGGTGGACGAGCGGCTGACGAGCTGGGAGGCCGAGCGCTTGCTGGAAGAAGTTCAGGGAAGATTCATCCACGACGAAAAACTGACCGGCAGTAAAAAACCGAAAAATGTGCAGGCTAAGATGACCGTGGACGCCATGGCGGCTGCCGTAATTTTGAAAGAGTACCTGGATCGGCAGGAACAGACGGCCGAGAAGACCGAGCACAATATGAAAGCGAATCCGTGAGGTTGAATTGAAGTTTTTGCTCGTCCTATTGCTATTAATCCTGCTTTTTGCCGGGGCCGCCGCGGCTTGGATGTGGTACGGCATCACGAAACCATACCAGGGCTTTGCGGCGGAGGGCGTCTTCATCGGGGTACCGCGCGGAGCTTCCAGCAGGCACATGGCGTCTGTGCTGAAAACAAACGGCGTGGTGCGTAGCGCACTTGGGTTTGAGATTTATGTGAGGCGGCATCCGAAGCGTACCCTGCAGGCTGGCGAATACTTTTTCGATCATGCCATGACCGGCCGCGAAGTCTTCTGGAAGCTTGCGAACGGCCAGGTGTACCAGCAGCCTTTCACGGTGCGCGAGGGGGAGACCATGTTCGACATCGCCCGCGAACTGGAAGCGGCAAAGTTCATGCGCGCCGGCGACTTTCTCTTTGCCGCGGGCGATCCGGCGCTGATTCGCGATTTTGCGCCAGGTGCGCAAACACTCGAGGGCTTCCTCTTCCCTGCCACTTATGAACTTCCCAGGCACCCTGCCGCCAGCGAACTGACCGCGGAGATGGTGCACAAGTTCAAGGAGGAGTGGAAGCAGATTGGCTCCCCGCCGGCGGGAGGATCAACAGACGAGGGCGACCACCGGGCCGTGAACAGGATCGTCACTCTAGCGTCACTCGTTGAGAGGGAGACGCCAAAGCCGGAAGAACGGCCGGTAGTGGCGGGCGCATTTGAAAACCGCCTCCGGAAGGGGATGCGCCTGCAGTGCGACCCTACGGTAATCTATGGAATGGAGCGGCTCGGAAAATACAACGGGACGCTAACGGGGAAGGATCTGAGCTTCGATTCTCTGTACAACACGTATGAGCACGGCGGGCTTCCTCCAGGACCGATTGGAAACCCCGGCGAAGCGTCGCTGCGCGCTGCACTGCAGCCGGCGCGGACGGACTACCTTTATTTTGTGGCTAACACGCAGGGCGGGCATTTTTTTGGTGCAACCCTGGCGGAGCACAACAAGAATGTGGTGAAGTATCGCCGGCTGCTGGCCGGCTTGCCGGCGGATCCACCGCCGCCACCACCACCGCCCAGTCCGAAGAAAAAACACGGCAAGCAGCACCGAGGCAAAGCACGATGACCGAAGATTTGAAAACGAAGAAGGCGCTGATCCTGGAGACCGCCCGGGAGATCAAGGTACAACAATGGACGCCGGCAGAGATCGACCAGTTGCGCCGGCGCCTGCTGGCGGAGCATGGCGAGGCCGGCAAAACGGGAATGGAATACATTGCGGACGTGCTGAAAGACGCGGGACAAAAGGTAATAATCAACCAGCAGGAAGAAGCCGAGGAACAGTACGAAGAAGAATTCGAGGATCTGCTGCACTTCAAGACCGTGGAAGATGCCGAGGTCAGCATCATGCGGCTGGATGAATTGATGCGCAAGTTTCGCTCGCAAGGTGAACACGCGGCCGTGGAGCGGGTCTTGAATGTGGCACGGCTCGGCAAGCGCCGCGCGGAGATGATCTCGCGAAACAACAAGGTGGAAGCTCACAAGCGCGCAGAAAAAGTAGAGATCGCGGGCTGGTTCCGCATCTGGCTGGAGACGCCGGATGCCTTCTTCGACTGGCTGGACGTTCGGAAGCAGTCGCCCGAATTTCGCGCCAAGTTTCCGCAGTTGGAGTCCGAGGAATGAGCACACCAGGTACCGCGGCGCCAGGAAGTGGTGCGCTGGAATTGCCGCCTTTTTCTCTGGACGTGCAAGCGCTGGACCTCGGCGGCGACGTGAAGGCGGTGGGACTCGAGTTGGTCGGAACCGAAAACCGCGAGCCGGTACGAGGCAAGGATGCTGCAGAAATCTGGTCGGCGGTCTTCCCTGCCCTTGCGGGGAACGAATCGTACGCCGTGGATTTTTTCAGCCACATCGAGCGCGTAAGAGAGTTTTGCAAGACGCGGGAAATTGCGATACGCGATGCGGCGGAGCGCTGCGTCGTGCTGCCGCAGCCGGATCAGGAGCAGTTGCGGCAGATCTTTGAACGATTCGAAGGCGAGACATTCGGTCTTCGAGCAGGCCGGGCGTCGCAATCCGCCGATGCCGAGCTCGAAGGCAACCTGTCAAAGCGCGGGCTGGACGCGTACCAGCCGGTCTACGCTCGCTACACGTTTTGCGCCATTTGCGAGCCGGAAGACGGCTGGGTGACGCTGCTGAGCGATTCGCTCTGGCCCAGCGAAGTCATCCGCCGGGTGCGGCCTGCGGTTCAACCATTTGACATCCACATTGCGCGGCCCAATTGAATGCCTCCCTTGCTTCGACGCGCGTTGATTGACCGGCAAGCAAGTGGTAGCTAGATTGCTTTATCTGTGCGAATGGGGAGGGAACATATTGATGCGACGTGTGAAAACATGCCTGGTCCTGGCGACACTGGCGGCTATTTCCTGCGGCTGTGCTGCCAGAAACGGTGTAAAAGGCCACATCGAACTGCCACCGACGCAGAGGCCGGTCGCGAGGGATGCCACGCGTGAAGAACTCCTCGAGGCATACAATCGGATCGCGCTCGGCACAAAAACGCTCAACGCCACCATGGAGCTAAAGCCCACGGCAGGATCAAAATACAGCGGTGTCATCGATGAGTATCATGAGGTTAAGGCGTTCCTCCTGGCGGCTCGGCCGGCGGTGATTCGCGTGATCGGGCAGGCGCCGGTGATCGGAACCACGGTGTTCGACATGGCCAGCGACGGCGACACATTTCGCGTTTCGATCCCGCCGAAGAACAAATTCCTCGTTGGATCGGTGGCCGTCGAGCGCACCAGTAGCAAGCCTATTGAGAATTTGCGGCCGCAGCACTTGCTGGATGCGCTGCTCTGGCCGGAAGTCCGGAAAGAAGAAGCAGTGCTCTTCGAAGAGTTCAACGATGAAAACGGCCGCTACTATGTGTTGACCGTTCTCCGCGGCGGTTACCAGACGGAGATTCTGAGGAAGATCTGGTTTGACCGCTCGGACCTGCAGGTTACCCGCATGCAAATTTTCGGCCCGAAAGGACTTCTGCTGTCGGATGTTCGCCTGGCGGCCTGGCAACCTCTGGATAGTGCCGCAGGGCCGAGTGCTCCAGTTACGCCTTCCAATGGCCTTGCCTCGTTTCCGCGTGCGATTCGAATTGAAAGGCCGCACGACGACTACAAGCTCGATTTGCAGGTCACCAAGGTCATCTTGAACGAGGAGATTCCCGCCGAGCGATTCAAGCTCGAGCCACCGGCGGGAGCGGAATTGGTGCGCCTCGGCGATGCCACGGAAAACAAACAGCCATGATGGGTGAGCTCATCTTACGCAATCTGCTGCACCGTCCGCTGCGCACGCTGATTGGCGCCATGGGAATTGCAGTGGAAGTTGCGCTCGTCGTCCTGATCGTTGGCCTGACCAGCGGCTTGCTGACCGAGACGGCCAGGCGCATTGAAGGCATCGGGGCTGACATCATGCTGCAGCCGCCATCCTCGTCTATCTTTTTCGCCTTTGGCAGCGCCCCCATGCCGATCAAAATAGGGGACAAGCTTGCAGAACTGAAATACGTCCAATCCGTCGCCCCCGTGCTTTTTCAGTTCAACACATCGGGTATAGAAATCGTTTACGGAATTGATCAGGAGAGCTTTCGAGCCGTCTCGGGCGGATTTGTGTTTCTTCAGGGACACGACATGGAAGGTCCCGACGACATTCTTGTGGACGACATTGCGGCGAAAACAAAGAAGATACAGCCGGGACAGACGTACCGCGTATTCGATCACGATTGGCATGTCGCCGGAATCGTAGAGCACGGGAAGGGCTCGCGCCTTTTTGTGCCTCTTGCTACGCTCCAGGAATTGGTGGGCGCGCGGGACAAGGCCACCATCTTCTTTGTGAAGTGCACGCGGCCGGAACACACCGAAGATGTAATGGAAGAAATGCGCCACCTTCTTCCCGGATACACCGTCCGGCCCCTCAAGGACTACCTCTCCCTGATGACCTCGACAAATATCCCGGGCCTGGAGTCCTTCATCAACGCTATGATCCTGCTGGCCATCACCATCGGGCTGCTGGTCATTTTTCTCACCATGTACACCACCGTGATCGAGCGCACCAGGGACATCGGCGTTCTGAAATCGCTCGGCGCAAATCATTGGTTCGTTGTCCGGGCGCTGCTCTCGGAATCGGCGGCGCTTTGCGTGCTCGGGATTGCGGCAGGCGTCGGACTGAGCTATTTGGTGCGGGCTGGTTTTGTCTGGAAGTTTCCGACCTTGACCATTCTAATCACTTCCGGGTGGATTCTTCGCGCGGCTGGCATCGCGCTCCTGGGCGCGCTGTTCGGTGCGAGTTATCCGGCATGGATGGCGAGCCGGAAGGATGCGGTCGAAGCGTTGTCGTACGACTAGGACGCAAAGAATCCACCGCGAAGCGCGCCGAGAACACAGAGGACACGGAGAAGAGTGGAAAGGGCCGCGAAGCAGGCGGGATGGCTAGGCACGAATGGGAATCGCAGCTACAATACGAGAACCTCCCGAAGGGCTGATTTTCCAGGGAAAAAATAGCGTGGAGCCGATACTCAGAACAGAAAACTTGTGGAAGCTCTACCGCGCGGGCAAGGTTGAAGTCCCGGCTTTGCGTGGCGTGAATTTCGCGGTGCAGCCTGGCGAATCGGTCGCCGTGATGGGGCCTTCGGGCTGCGGCAAGTCTTCGCTGCTGTACGTGATCGGCGGTCTGGCGCAGGCTTCCCGAGGCAAGGTCTTGGTCGACGGGAATGATCTCTCCGAACTGAGCGACTCCGCGCGCACCAAATTGCGCCGCCACAAAATCGGCTTCGTCTTCCAGCGTTTCAATCTGCTCCCCACCCTTACGGCCAAAGGGAATATCGCCATCGCGCAATTTATTCATGGTGACGGTTTCGATCCGCACCGTTTCGATGTCGTAACCCAGATGCTCGGCCTGGCGGGCCGTCTTCATCACAAGCCCTCGGAACTCTCCGGCGGCGAACAGCAGCGCGTGGCCATCGCGCGGGCGATCATCAATGAGCCGAAGATTCTCCTCGCCGACGAACCCACGGGAAACCTGGATTCAAAAAACTCGGAAATCGTGCTGCAGATGCTGCGGCAACTGAACAAAGATCTGGGCCAGACCATCGTCATGATCACGCATAACCCGGAAGCAACAGCCTACTTCGACCGCGTGGTGCACATGCGCGATGGAGTTATCGTCGAGGGGGTGTCTGCGGATTGATATGGCAAGCCTCGGCCAAATTCTTTCCCGGACGTTTTTCTGGTCCTACGAGCGCGGCACGTGGCAGTATGACCTCGCGGTCATTCTGATTCTGGTTTTCGTGCTTCTCACCCCGCGGAACTGGTTCCGCGATAAACCGCAAAGCGGGGCTCCGGTCACGCCGGGACAGGTCCAATTTATTTCGAAAGAGGGAAACCGGCTGAAGTATCGCGTGGATGCGCGCATCCTGGCTCCGCCGACAAAGCTCGCCCTTCAGAACGATCTGCACACCGCCTTGCAGGAGGCGCTGCCCGAACTGCACAACGGGAATTTTTCGATCGCCAACATTGAACCAGTGCGCGATGACCAAGGCACCGTGATAGCTTACCAAGTGGAGATCCATCATTCCCCGCCGTTCTAAGCAGGGAAAAGAATCTCGCTCGGGGTACCCTTGCGGTTCGTCCGCGCATCTCTTTGTATATGTTACGATTCCGAGGGCTTGTACGAGCCGCGGCATCTTTACGGGATAGGGGCCACGTTTGAAACGTCTATCTTTTCTCCTCCTCGCGCTGCTTGGTTTGTCTTGCGCCCTAGGGGGACTTCAAACGCGCGCCACGCAGACTACCGCAAATTGGACCCTCGAAGGCGTCCTGACCATGTTGGACAAGTCCGCGCAGGACTTTCACACCCTCACAGCCGATATCGAACACATCAAGTACACCGCGGTAGTGAAGGATACCTCGACCGAAACCGGCCAAATTTTTGTGCGTCGCGACGACAAGATGCGCATCGATTTCCAGAAGCCCGATCCGCGAACGATCCTCCGAAACGGTGATTCCCTTTACATTTTCACGCCTAAGATTAATCGCGTCGAGGAATATAACATCGGAAAGCACCGCTCGTTTGCCGACCAGTATCTGGCGCTGGGATTCGGAACGAAAGGCGATACGCTCAAGAAGAATTACGTCTTGACGCTCATCGGAGAGGAAGATTTCGACAGCCGCAAGACCGTAGTACTGGAGTTGACGCCGAAGTCCGAACAGGCGCGCAGCCAGATCGCCAGAATTCGAATGTGGATCGACGAAGCATCCTGGCTGCCGGTGCAGCAGAAATTTTTCGAAACCAGCTCCGACGACTACTTCCTATCCCATTACACCCACCTGATGAAGAATCTGAAGATCGCCGATGCCAAGTTCAAGCCCGACTGGCCAAAGAGCGCAAAGGTAGAAAAGCCTCGAGGGTAATTTTTGAACTCTGGCAAACTCCTGATTCTCACCAGCGCACTGGTTCGCATGCGCTGAAAGACGACAACCTACTCGCCGGCGGCGCGCTCCTGCAAGAGCAACTGTTCCTTTCGCGAGATCCCCCAACGATAGCCGGCGAGTGCCCCGTCTTCGCGAACGACACGATGGCATGGCACCACGATGGACACGGGGTTCGTGGCGCAAGCTCTCGCAACGGCCCGGACGGCCTTGGGCTTGCCGAGTGATCGCGCGACTTCCGAGTACGTGCGCGTCCTGCCGCGCGGAATCCGTTGCAGCTCCTGCCACACGCGCCGCTGAAACGCTGTCGCCTGCAGGTCGAGCGGGAGTTCCAATCGAGGCTGTTTGCCTTCGATGCGCAGCACGATCTCTCGCACCCAGCGCTGGAACGAATCCGTGGCGGGCACAATTTCCGCACGCGGATATTCCTCGCGTAGTTCCGCAATCATCGCGTTCTCTGCATCGCCGAGATAAACCGCCGAGACACCGCGCTCGGTAGCAGCCACTAGAACTTTTCCCACTGGCGATTTCGCAATTGTGTATCCGATCTTCATACCCTGTCCTCCCTTTCGATAAGTGGCCGGCGTCATGCCGAGCTGTGCATTGCTGCGCTCGTAGACGCGGCTGGATGATCCATACCCGGTTTCGTAGAGTGCGTCGGCAATGCTCTTGCCGGCACGCAGCATCCCTTTGAACCGCTTGATGCGCAGCGCTTCCGCAAGGTCGCGTGGTTTCAGTCCCGTCACCCGCAGGAAAGCGCGTCGCAGCGTGGCTTGCGTGGTCCCCAGCGTCCTGGCTAGGGCTCCCAGACGAACGCCCTCTTCGCCCGATTCGACAAGATAACCGGCGGCGCGTTGCACCAGCGCAACCGGACCGGAGATCTCGTTCGGGCGGCAACGCAGGCAAGGCCGGTAACCGTGCTTTTCCGCTTCTTCTCGCGTGCGAAAGAAAGTAACGTTGCGCCGCAGTGGCCGGCGCGCCGGGCACGAAGGCCGGCAATAAATATGCGTCGAGCGCACCGCAAGCACGAAGCTCCCATCGGCCCGGGAGTCACGTGCCAGCGTGGCCTGCCAGTACTGCGCGGCTGCGTGCGCCGAGATGTTCTGTACGAACTTGGTTTGTGTATGGCTCATGTTCAACCCGCTAAAAGTAGCGCAGCCTGAAAAGCAAATCTATCCGCAATCGTGCGGCAAAGTGGGAAGGCAAAGTCCGGCGAAAAGGCCGAGCGATCAGACTTCGCCCCGGGCGGGAACCGGAGCTGTAACCGGCGCCGGCACCCGGTGAGGCGCGGTGATCACCAGAATGACGGCAGTAAGAATCACCGCGGCCGCGATGACCGTGCGCAGCGTGATGGCTTCCCCAGCGATGAGCCACCCTAGGAACAGCGCCACGACCGGATTCACAAACGCGTACGTACTCACGCGCGCGGCAGTGCTCTTGTGAATGATGTAAATATAAGCGCTGAAGCCGATCCCCGACCCGAATACAACGAGGTAGCCGAGTGCCAGCCAGGAGCGAACCGAGACCGTACCTAGGTGCAGCTCTCGGAATTCTCCGGCAATCAGCGCGACTATCAGTAGAATCACGCCACCCGCAAAACTTTGCATCGCCACTCCCAGCATCGGCGAGCTAGGCATTCCTCCATGTTTCGAATAGAGCGAACCGCAAGCCCAAGCCAGGGAAGCGGCCACCAGCACCGCAGCACCCCGTGGATCGACGCGCTCTGAGCCTCCCAGGTGCGCGGGCCCCACCAGCAGCAACATTCCTGCAAATCCCATGAGCAGGCCCATCGTCACTCTAGGAACGGGCCTTACCCCGCCAGGGCGGAGCCAGTCGACGACCACCAGCCAGAGCGACACCGTCGCCACCAGGAGCGCCGTGATTCCCGAAGGCACGGTCAGTTCCGCCCAACTCACGCCGCCATTACCAACGAATAGCAGCAGGGCGCCTGTGACGACAGCGGTGCGCCAATGTGTCGCGCTCGGTCTGATCCCCGTCTTCATGCGAAATATGGGGTACAGAAGAATCCCCACTGTAAAGTGGCGCAGTCCCGCCAGGATCAGCGGGGGGAACGATTCGACGCCGATGCGGATCGCCAAATAAGTAGAACCCCAGACGAGGTAGACGGCGGCAAACGCAACTAGAACCAGCGTTGTTGTGCGGGCAGGTGTCTGCGACAGAGATACAGGAGTTCCTGCCCCGTGCTGTGGCTCGCCTGTCGTCGTGGACATATTTCTTTCCTTAATCTTCTCTCCTAGGATGAACGCTGAAAGCCAACGGCGTCCAACACGGTATTGGTAGCGCCAGCGGAAAGGCAAATCTATCCGGAAAGATTTGGCAAAGTGAAGTAGTCTGCTCCCGCGAAATTCCACGGCAATCAGGTGAACACTCTTCCTTCTGTCAAACTACTCGGCTAGGATGAACGCTGAAGGTCAGGGGTGTCGAGCACCATATTGGTAGAGCCCTTTCCTGAGGATTCCACAGGATATAGTGGGTGAGTTCCAGTACCATTACTAAGTGTTTGAGGTTAGGACACTTCCAGCGTTTCCCACAGGTTGACGCTGGGCATAACAAGTGGCATCTTAGCGCTCCGCACAGCACTGGTGCGGAGGGCAAATTCCAGAAAGTCAGTTTGGCAGTTCATTTTGTTGGGCCGTAGCCAGCGACCGTGAAGTAGCGTCTCTGAGGGCCAGATGAGCGCGGCGAAACGTGTACCTCCATTTGAATCGTGGCCTGCCAAGCCAACCGCCGAAGCTCGCGAAGCCGCAATGGGACCGCAACCCCTTTCCGAAGCCCCGCGCGTCCCTGTGCTTCGCCTGGCGCCCTTTCTGCTCCCTTCGCAGCCCCGGCGTTTCGCTCGCGTGCCAACGCACGCTGTGGGCGTCCATCCAGAACACCGCGAGTACCCCCGCGCCACTCTGAACCTCCCGCTGCGCCTTCGCGCCGCTGGCGGAGTGCCCGAAGAATCTCCGATAACCCTCGTCACTCGCGACATCAGCTCAACCGGCGTCTATTTTCTTTGCCCCAGGCGACTGGCGGTTGGCGCCTCGATCGAACTTGAGATCGTCCTGGTAAGCAAACCCCTGGGCCTCGGAAACGTAGTCGTTGCTACCATGGCGCATGTCCGTCGTGCGGAGACCGCTGCTATGCCCGGCTGGCATGGCATCGCCGCAGCCTTCGATGATGTCCAGTTTGACCGCGACGATCACATTCCTTCCCGTTTTCTCAAACCGTAAGTCCAACGCATCCATTCGATTCCAAACTGACTCCCGGAGCTGCTCCCGCCAACCGTTTCAGACTCTATACAATTGGCGTCCATAAGGTTCTGCTACTCTGAGGAACGATGGCCGCGAAACGAAAACGCAGCTTTGAAGGAGTTCTCTTCGACTGGGACGGCACGCTGATCGATTCCTACAATGCCGATGCGTCCGCGTACTTGGCGATGTTCGAGGAGATGGGCATCTCTTGGGGAGTCGAAGAGCTTGAGAAAAACTATTCGCCCAACTGGTATGAGGTTTATCGCGCTGCGGGGTTGCCGCGGAGGCGCTGGCCAGATGCGGACCGCGCGTGGCGCGCGCACTATGCCAAGCACCGGCCGAAGCTGATCGCGGGTGCGCGCCGGGTGCTGGCGAGATTGGGCCGCGCTCATCCTCTCGGCCTTGTCACCAGCGGCGATCGTGACCGCGTCTCCCGTCAATTACGTGAGTTTCGCTTAACAACGCTATTCGCGGCGCGCGTTTGCAGTGGAGATACCTTGCGCAAGAAACCGCATCCGGAACCGCTGCGCCTGGCCATGCAGCAGATGAAACTGCATCCCTCCGCGTGCGTGTATGTAGGCGACGCGCCACAGGACGTGGAGATGGCCAAGCGCGCTGGTGTGCGTGCGATTGGCGTGCTCGGCCCGTTTCCCACGGAAAAGCGTTTGCGCGCGGCCCGACCGGAATTTCTGATCGGTTCGATCGAGGAATTGCCGGACGTTCTGAAAAGATTGCTCCACTAATGAACCGAATTTCTTAACTGTCGTGCTTAAGGTTTCGGAGAAGTTGCAGGAGTCGACGGCGCGGGCGCTTGCGGCGCATTGGGAACCGGTTTGAAGTCCGTCCACTTGATTACGACGCGAACCGGAATCTCCAAACCCTTCAGATTCAACGTCTCATCCGAGCGCGAGTAGCTCGGGAACCAGTATTTTCCGTCGACATTTTCGCGATAGGTTTCGAAAAGGCTGAACGGTAGATCCGTGATCGTGTGCACGTCGCCTTGATCCGTAACCCATTTTCCGTATGTCTTCACGACCTCCAGATATTTCGCGTCCACCCACACAACGCCGTCGAAATAAGCCTTGATGCGTTCGACCACTTTTGGCTTGGCCTGAAAAATGTAGCAATCGATTTCATCCACCTGCTCCTTACCCAAGTATTTCAGGTTGTATTTCCCAAGCTGGCTGGAAGTGAGCGGAAACGCGGGTATACGCTGAAACCCCTCGAGATCTTCAGACCGCAGATAAAAATGCTGGAGGGTGGAACGAGGCTTTTCGACCACCTTTTCAAATAGCTTCCCGTCCACATCGCGGCCGGGTTGAGTCACCAGCACGAATTCCCCGGAAGGCTGCCCGTCCGCACCGAATTCCTGGATTCGAATCGTCTTCTGGTAGGTGTAGTGTGTGCGCGAGACGATGTACTCGTCTTCTTTTTGGGAAAAGCGCTTGACGATTTCGGCCTCGGGGAGCGATGGCGGCGCCTCCGGCTCTGATTCATTTCCGATACGCGTGACGTGATGCTCCGGCGGCGGAGCGATCGGCCCCTGCTGAGTATCTTGCGCGCGCAGCGAAGATCCCTGAGTAGCGGCCAGCAAAAGTAGGACGCATGCGGGAAAAACGAATGAGATGTGTTTGCGGCGCTGCAATTGTCTGCTCTGGCTCATAAGAAATTGGATGCACCCAATTCCTCTTTGGGCAGCCTGGCAGGCGCTGCCGAAGCAAGAGTTTAACGCACCCCGGGCATCCTGCCCTAGCAAGACGGCCCGCATCCGCCGTCCGAGATAGAATCGGCAGCTCTCTGCTACAATTCTGGCGATTCGTGAGCGAAGCCAAGCAAGCCAAGCGTTACCTCGTCTCGGGAATGGTCCAGGGTGTGGGCTTCCGCTACTTCACGCAAGACGCCGCGGAAAAGTTGCAAGTCAGTGGCTTCGTGAGAAATCTGTGGGACGGCCGCGTTGAGGTGTTCGCCATGGCCACACCGCAGCAGCATGCCGAATTGCGGAGCATGCTCGAGCGCGGACCACGCTTCTCCAGCGTCAGTGCGGTGCAGGAAGAGCCCGCCACTGCGGATCCGCAGTACGAAGGCGGATTCGTTATCAATCCCAGCTCTTGAACGAGACGAATCTGCGGGAATAGGAAAAAGGGGAGACGTTCGAATGAACGATTTGAAGAAGCTGATCCGCGAAGTGCCCGACTACCCGAAGCCGGGGATTCTTTTTTACGACCTGACCACGCTGCTGAAGGACAAGCTTGGCTTTCACATGCTGATTGACCGGCTCTGCGAGCACTACATCGGTCGCACCATTGACGTGGTCGCGGGGATTGAAGCGCGCGGATTCATTTTTGCTCCCGCTCTGGCGTACCGGCTCAACGCAGGTTTCGTTCCCGTTCGAAAGCCGAAGAAGCTCCCCGCAAAGACCGTCAGCGTGTCTTATGCCCTGGAATACGGTACGGACTCGCTTGAGATCCACGAAGACGCCGTGAAGCCCGGCCAAAGCGTGATCATTTGCGACGACCTGCTCGCCACCGGTGGCACCGCCGCCGCGACCGCCAAACTCATCCAGCAACTGGGCGGCACGGTCGAAGGCGCCGCCTTCGCCGTCGAGCTCACTTTCCTCAACGGCCGCAGTAAACTGAAGGGCTTCGATGTCTTCTCACTGATTCAGTACGACAAATAGGAATGAGCATCCGCCATTTCGGTCCCACGCGGGAAGAACTCACTTCCCTCGTGTGCGCGCGTTCCGCTGGCGAAGTGCTTCGAAGAGCACAACGCCGGCGGCCACGGAAACATTGAGGGATTTTACCGGGCCGGTGGTTGGCAGCGAAACAACGAAATCGCACCGCTTGCGCGTCAGCTCATGCAAGCCTGGGCCTTCGCTGCCGAGCACGATCCCCACCGGCGAGGTGTAATCCACTTCGGTGTAATTCTTGTCCCCCTGCTCATCGAGGCCCACAAGCCAATAGCCCGCTTCCTTCAACTCCTCCATCGTGCGGACGAGATTGGTCACCTTCGCGACAGGAAGATGCGCCAGCGCTCCGGCGGAAGCCCGCGCGACGGTATCGGTGAGTCCTGCCGCGCGCCGTTCGGGAATCACCACGCCGTGCGCGCCCGCAGCCAGCGCCGTTCGAACGATCGCGCCCAGATTGTGCGGGTCCTCCACTCCATCGAGTAATACGATCAATCCCTTTTGCCCGGGGCTTGCGTTGGCAATCGCCAGAACGTCTTCCAGAGTCGCCGCCGCGCGCGCCGCCGCCAACGCCACCACTCCCTGGTGGTCTTTCGAATTGGCCAGCCGGTCGAGCTGCCCGCGGTCTTCGAATCGCACCGGAACGCCTTGCTTGCGCGCCAGTTGCACGATTTCTTCGACCCGCGTGTCCTGCCTGCCCTTCGCGATGGCGATGCGATCGATGGGCCGCCGTGCTTCCAGCGCTTCCTTAACGGCATGTATGCCAGTCAGCTTGTCCATGAAGTAGAGAGTCTACAGTTGCCAGTCCACAGTTGAAAGCCACGCAATTTTTCTCAGATGGGGCCGATAGGTGCCTCCACCATCCTTGTAGGGGCGCAGCATGCTGCGCCCTTTCCGATGACACAATTAATCCAACGCCGAGCAGAACTCGAGAATCCTCACCCGTGCAGATTTTACCGGCGCGGCGAACGAAAGGGCAGCAGCCCCATCAAGCAGCAAGATTACCCGATCAAGTTCGCCCTCCCCGGCACGCCCAGCCAGCGCCAGCCGGATGGGATGGAACAGCTCGCGCCCGCGCAATTCCATTCCGTCCTTCAATCCCGTGACAATTTCCTTGAACCTTTCCGACGTCAGCGGAGCTTCATCCAGGAGCAACAGCGCCACCTGCCGGAGCACGTCTCGCGCCGCATACCGCGAAAGCACCACGTGGCTTTCTACCCTGGAGATGATTTCGCGCGCGTCGTATTGAAAAACCAAGCCCAGCAGATCGGCCAGGGCCGCCCGGTCAGCAGCGTGCCCTCCGAGCATCGAAGCCGCACGTCCGCACCAGCCGTGTTGCTCGGGCGAAGGCTCCGCAGCCAACCAGCCGCGCTCGCGCAGGATGGCGAGAACGTCGGCAGCAGTGAAGGGATTAGCGGCCGCAACAGAACCGTCAGATGAATCGGCAGGAAGCATCAAGAGGATTGTAGCGGACCGTGGTCCGCCCGTGTCGTAGTGGCGGGTCTTCAGACCCGTTCTTTCCTTCTCCTAGTCGAGGCGCACAATTATTTACTCTAAGCTTCGAAATGCTCCTCCCCACCCAGGCACACTCTTGCAGTTCAGCGGGAAGTGAGTGTAGCAATCACATGCGCCGCGATGGCCTCCCCGCGGCCGATCGCGTCGACGCCTTCGTTCGTCTTTGCTTTCAAATGAATCTTATCGGCGCCGACGCTCAGCGCCTTTGCCAGCGTCTCGCGCATCTTCGGAAAATGAGGACCCAGCTTGGGTTTTTCCGCAATGACCACGGCATCGACATGCTCGATCGTGAAATTTTTCTCATCCAGCAGCTTTCTTGCATGCTCCAAAAAAATTAAACTGTTCGCGCCCTTCCACTTTGGATCCGTATCCGGAAAATGCGTCCCGATGTCGCCGAGCCCCGCCGCCCCCAGCAGCGCATCGCAAAGAGCATGTGCCAGCACATCGCCATCCGAATGCCCCACGGGTCCCTTGTCAAACCGCAGCTCGATCCCACCAACAATGAGTTTGCGGCCTTCCTCTAGCCGGTGCAGGTCATAGCCGATTCCGCAGCGCGTGCTCATGCCTTCCTACGCTCGCGTTCGAGGTAGAAGCGCGCCAATTCCATGTCCGCCGGCTTGGTGATTTTCATATTCCGCTCCGAGCCCAGCACCACATGCACATCGTGCCCCATGCGCTCGACAAGTCCTGCTTCATCCGAAGCATTCACTCCATCGGCCTCCGCGCGCGCAAAAGCTTCTTTCAAAAGTTTTGTAGAAAACGCCTGCGGGGTCTGCGCCAGCACCACGCGCTCGCGCGGCATCGTACCCGTAATCAACGCCACGTCCTCCGGCAAGCTCGCGCGCTTCACTTCCTTGACCGTGTCCATCGCCGGGATGCCCAGAATCGCCGCTTCGCACCGCCGCGCCTCTTCGATCACCCGCGCGATCTGCTCCGGCGTCACGAAGGGCCGCACGGCGTCGTGTACCAGTACGATTTCCGTGTCGTTCGCCACCTCGCGCAACGCCGCAGCCACCGATTCCTGCCGCGAATCGCCGCCCTTTACGACGCGCACCGGCTGCTTGAATTTTTCCCGCGCGATCAGCCCTTTGAGGCGCGCCACTTCATCCGCCCGCGTCGCTACGATGATGTCCGTAACCTGCGTGCAGGCCGCGATGCGCCGCAGGCTCAGAATCACGATCGGCGTTCCATCCAGCTCCAGAAACTGCTTGGGCGTATCCGCGCCCATGCGCGTTCCCATACCGGCCGCGGGAAGAATGGCAGCGATTCGGCTCATGTTTGGAGCGATTCCGCCCAGACGCTTCAAGGCGCGGACTCGCAAACTTCAGAGTGTACCTCAAGCGGGGCGTGGCGTGAAATCGGCAGCAGCAGCACGCAATCCAAGGCGGCCTGCATCCACTTCGATACGAAACTTTATGAAATGCGCGGTGTGCCCGCCCCGATGCGAACTCTCAACTAACCCGCATCGGGCTCTGGAAAGATGGGGCGAGCCTGGCGACCCGGCGTGTCTTGCTCCGGAAGACGCGCGGATGTTTCTACTCGGCTCGTTGCCTCAGAACGCACGCCACCATTTCCGTCGACACGCCCTGCCGCGGCAGCTTGTCGCAACGGAGGAGCCGGTTGTTCCGTCCGTTCTTCCAGCCGGCCAAAAATCATTTTGCCTGCCGTGGTCTGATGCACGGAGGTCACAATGACGTCGACACTCCTGTTGATCATCCGGCGCGCGCCATCCACCACCACCATCGTGCCATCGTCCAGGTAGGCCACGCCCTGGTTCGGTTCCTTGCCTTCACGAAGAATCAAGACCCGCATAGGCTCGCCCGGAAGCACGGCAGGCTTCAGCGCCTGCGCCAGCTGGTTGACGTTCAGCACCGAGAACCCTTGCACCGTGGCCACTTTGTTCAAATTAAAATCGTTGGTAACAATTTTTGCGCCCATGCCCCGCGCCAGCTCGACCAGTTTGTGATCCACGTCCCCGGCCTGCGGAAAGTCCTCCTGCAGAATCCGCACTTCCACCTGTGGCATTTTCTGAATTCTTTGCAGCACCTCAAGCCCGCGTCGCCCGCGCTGCCGCTTCAACGAGTCCGAAGAATCGGCCACCATCTGCAGCTCGCGCAACACGAATTGCGGCACGCCGAGGACACCTTCCAGAAACTGCGCCTCGCATATATCGGCTATTCGGCCGTCGATCAATACGCTGGTGTCCAGCAGCTTCACGGATCCCGAGGGAGCAGTTTTCTTCCCGAAGAACTCCTCCATAGCGTCAACACGCAATTCCCTTCCCCGGCCCGAGCCAAGGACGAGTCCGAGATAGCCAAATGCGAAGAGTGCGGCAAATTCGAGGAAGGACTTGGTGGGTTCGGGCTCATCCGTGCGGGAGACTACCAGGGTCACGAGCAGGGCTGCAAATACACCGAGGACCGCGCCAAACGCCCCGCCTAGCAGCCCGCTCAACGCCGCCCGCCGCAGCCGCAGCTCCGCCAACAAGACTAGCAGCGCAATCAGAAATCCCACGCTGGCGGACGGCAATCCACGGAGGCCGAATGGCCCCAACGCGTAACTCACGGCCCCCGTGCATGCCACTACAAACGCGCGCACCACCCAGAAATCCCAGCCCCCGTGCCACGCCCAGGCAGGGCGCGCACCAATCGCACGATCTTCACGCTCGCGTGAAACTCTGGATTCCGGGGAATGCCCACGCCGCTGCGCTTGAGGACTGATCCGGCTCATACGACCTCACAGTTTCTAGCTTTCACTGCAAAATCAGTACAGCCAGCCCGCAGGAGCGAAGAGGAAAGGGCCGATGCGGGATGTGGAACGCTCGTAAGCGTTACCGTGGTCTATATACTCTCTCAATAGTATGGCGTCAAGCAGGTATCAAATCAGCAGCCGAGGAATTACCGAATGCAGCGTATAGAAACTTCCTATTATCTGAGACAGAGCCGCGGCACGCGCTGGCTCACGGCACACAACAGATCCGAAGTGACCGTCCCAACACCGCGCGCCACGCGATTCGCCGGCAATATTTCCTTGCCGTCCGTGCCATAAATCGTGGCCACATCGCCGATCTCTGCGCCCTCCACGTCCGTGACATCGATCATGGTGACGTCCATGGAGATAATGCCGATGATCGGCACGAGCTTCCCGCGCAGCAGCACGCTGCCGCGATTTCCCAGCGATCGGTGGATTCCGTCTCCGTACCCCGCCGCCAGCACGCCGATGCGCGACGGCCGCTTGGTCACAAACGTCGCATCGTATCCGACTCCCGCGCCCGCAGGGACGCTGCGAAGGCTGATGATCCTCGAACGAAGGCTCATCACTGGCTTCAACGGCAACCGCGCTTCGGCTTCCTCGCGCATTTCCATGGGATCGTAGCCCGGATGGTAACCATAAAGAATCACGCCGGGCCGCACCATGTCCGCCCAGGTTTCCGGCCGCGACACGATCGCCGCGCTGTTCGCCAGGTGTACGATTCCCGGATCGATCCCCAGGACGCGCAGCCGCACCAGCGCCCCGTAAAAACGCTCTTCTTGTTCGCGTGTCTGCTGGCCAACGGCGGTATCCGTGAACACTTCCGACGAAGCAAAGTGCGAAAAGATGCCGGTAAGCTCCAGGTGCTTGCATTTCCCCAATTGCCGCGCAAAGCACTCCACGTCGCCGGAGGCGATGCCCAGCCGGTTCATTCCCGTATCGATCTTCAAATGGAAGGGCACGGGCTTCTTCCCGCCGCGGCGCGCCCCCGCGCGATTGAGTAACTCCAATTGTTCGCAGCGATGGATTACTGCCGTGAGGTCGTGCTCCACGAGCCGGGATTCTTCTCCCGGCACGAAACTGGTGAGGACCAGGATCGGCTTTCGGACGCCGGCCCTGCGAACGGCAATCCCCTCGTCCGTGCAGGTAACTCCAAACCAGTCCGACCCGGCCTTCTCCAGCGCCTTTGACACTTCCGGGCCGCCGTGGCCGTAGCCGTTGCCTTTGACGATGCAGAGAATCTTGCGCGGCGATTTGCGTTTTTCTTGCGGCGGATTTACGTACTTGCGAATTGCTTCAAGGTTGTAAGTCAGCGCGCCAAGCGAAACTTCCGCCCACACTGGGCGTCGCACTTCTTTGCGGGGACTCTTCTGTGTGCCTACCATGGGCCTTCCGAATAAATAAGTTTACGCCATTCGCGCGGCCTCCGCCCGCCGCCAGCCACTTTGGCTGCCGCCTGAATGACAACACCCCCTTGCTTAGCAAACTAGTGGCCTTTTGCACTCGCTTCTCACGGGCTAGGCTCAGACACTTTCTATGGGAAGTATTTTTCCTATTGACCTTTCCTTAAAACATGATACACTTTACCCTGTAGAGAACTACGTAGGGAGTGCGGGAGCTTGCTCCCGCTTTTCTTTTTTAAGTTAGCCACCCCGGCTCTTACTAGCCCGAAACAGCCAAAAACGCATCCTTTAGAATCAAGCACTTACGAGATGCAAATTTCGTAAGCCCTTTGTTTTTATATTCATGCAAAATGGTAGGAGGTGGGGGGTAGGCAGGCCCTTCGACGATCCACTTGCGTCGTTGCCAGAGTACTAAACGCTCTGGCACAAAGTGTGGGCAAACCGCCGCATCGTGGCAACAATTACATGTCGTCAGGGGCAAATTGCGAGAACGCGTCCGGCGCCGCTTCTTCAAACCGCGTGAACCGGCTGCGGAACACAAATTTCACCATGTCGGTCGGTCCATTGCGCTGCTTGGCGATGCGCAGCTCCGTTTCTTCCCTCTCTTCGGGCGTCGCTCCTGCTTTAAAGAAATGCGGCCGGTAGATGAACATCACCACGTCGGCATCTTGTTCGATGGCGCCCGATTCCCGCAAGTCGGAGAGCTGCGGCCCGCGTTCGTCGCGTTCCGGCGCGCGCGTAAGCTGACTCAGCACCAGCACGGGAATCTGCAGTTCCTTCGCGAGGCCCTTCAATCCCCGCGAGATGCTGGACACTTCTTCTTGGCGGTTTCCGAAGCGTCCCCGCGCGGTGATGAGCTGGAGATAATCCACCACCAGCATCGACAATCCTTTGTCGCGCTTCAGCCGCCGTGCCTTGGCCCCGATTTCCAGCACGCTGATCGACCCCGCGTCGTCGATCCACAGCGGCGCGGAGGAAATGGTTCCCAGCGATTCCGTCATCCGCCGCCAGTCTTCCTTGCTCAAATGGCCGGTGCGGAATTTGTGCGCGTCGATCTGCGCCACGGATGCCACCAGCCGCTGAAGCAGCGATTCCTTGGACATTTCCAGGCTGAACATGGCCACTGGGTGCCCGCCTCGAATCGCGATGTTTTCCATCAGATTCAGCGCCAGCGCCGTTTTCCCCTGCGAAGGGCGCGCAGCCAAAATCAGCAGCTCGGAGGGCTGCAAGCCGGAGGTCAACTTATCCAGCTCCGTGTAACCCGTGGGGATTCCCGTGATGCTCTTGCCTTCACGGAAGATTTTTTCCAGCCGCTCGAAATTGTCGCGGACGATGTCCTTGATCGGGAGCAATCCGGCCCGGACGCGGTCTTCTGCCAGCGCAAAAATCGAAGATTCCGCGTTGTCCAGAATAGCGTCGGCCCCGTCCTCGCCCTCGAACGCGCGCTGCTGAATATTGTGCGTGGTGTGAATCAGGTTGCGAAGGATCGCCTTCTCTTTGACGATCCGCGCGTAGTGCTCGATGTTGGAAACCTTCGGCATGCCGTCGGCCAGCGATGCCAGGTACGGCGCGCCCCCGGAGGCTTCCAGGTCGCCCTTACGGTTCAGTTCCTCCGTCAACGTCACCAGGTCGATGGCCTGTTGCACCTCGCCGAGCGCGATCATTTGCGTGAACACGCGCCGGTGCTGGTCCAGAAAAAAATCTTCCGGCCGCAGATGCTCGATCGCCGGATTCAGCGCATGGTTGTCCAGCAAAATCGCGCCAAGAACGGAGCGTTCGGCATCCAGGTTATTCGGTAGTGGCTTCTCAAGGGTCGTGTCAACAGGCATGAGAGGTCTGCTTTATATTCGCCTTTTCTTCGCTTTTGTACTACGTTCTGCGCGGGAGGGCAAGCGCAGAATTTCTCACCCCAGGTACGAACACTTCCTTGTTCAAAGTGATGCCGCATTGTGCGTAGAACTTCCGCGCGCGTCAATCGGAGTGCCTGTGCATCGTCTCGGAAATCTCTGCAAAACTTTTTTGCCGCTCTCTGCACAATCTTGCAGCGCCGCAATATGTGCCGGTTTCCGCGCGACGAGCATCCAAGTTCTGGGCGTGAATCCAAAGAAAACGGAGAGTCTCGATGGCCAAGATGAAAGTGGCACTGGTGCCGAAACCCAGCGCAGATTTTGAAATTGTCGAACGCGAGATTCCCAACCCAGGCGGCGGGCACGTGCGCATTCGCGTGCAAGCTTGCGGCATCTGTCACAGCGACAGCCTCGTAAAAGAAGGATACTGGCCCGGCATTCAATATCCCCGTGCCCCCGGGCACGAGGTCGCTGGTGTGATCGACGACGTCGGTTCCGGCGTCACTGGCTGGAAAAAAGGCCAGCGCGTCGGCGTCGGCTGGCACGGCGGCCAGGACGGCACTTGCCTCCCGTGCCGCCGCGGAGATTTCGCCAATTGCCGCAACGCGAAAATTTGCGGAATCAGCTTCGATGGCGGCTATCAGGAATACATGATCGCTCCTGTGGAAGCGCTCGCCGCAATGCCGGATAGCCTCGACGCCGTGGAAGCCGGCCCGCTCCTTTGCGCGGGTGTTACCACTTTCAACGCCCTGCGCCACAGCGGCGCATTGCCTTCCGATCTCGTCGCCGTCCAAGGCATCGGCGGCCTCGGGCATCTTGGAATTCAGTTTGCCAATAAATTTGGATACAGAGTCGCCGCCGTCGGCCGCGGTTCTCAGAAAGCCGCTCTCGCCAAGAAACTCGGCGCGCATGTATACATCGACAGCAAAGCCACCAATGCCGCGGAAGAACTTCAGAAGCTTGGCGGCGCCCGCGTGATTCTGGCCACTGCCACGGATTCAAAATCCATGTCCGACCTGGTCGGCGGTCTTGGCTTGAACGGAACGCTGCTGGTAGTCGGCGCGGGCCAAGGCCCGATTGAAGCTTCGCCACTTCAACTGATCGTGGGGCGAAGGAGAGTCCAGGGCTGGCCCGGCGGCATTCCCACGGATTCGGAAGACACCCTGCGCTTCGCCGAAATGGCCGGCGTGCGACCCATGATCGAAAAATTCCCGCTGGAAAAAGCCGCCGAAGCCTACGCCCGCATGATGAGCGGCAAAGCCGAATTCCGCGTCGTCCTCACTATGTAGGGCGCTTTCGCTTCAGAATTTGCACGACTCGGCCGTAATCAGAGCCGCTCAATTGATCGAGCGTCAAATGCTGAATATCTTCTAGTTCGCCCAGCTTACTAGTCCAGTGGCCTGAAGACAGTTGCCGTGCCATGTGGGAGGGAGTATTAGTGCTGTCGGCATAGATAGCCAGCTTTTCGTAGTTCGGTTCGAGATCGCTCGTATCGCAAACTGTATAGCCGAGGTGGACAAACGCCCTGACGAAGCCGACAACCGTTTCTTCGCGGGGCTCCACGGGCCAATAGTAGAAGGGCGAAGGCGCCGGCCACCACCTCCGGCGAACTTCCGCCCGGCCCGCTGCCCACGCCACGCAATTGTATTTGACGTCCTCGGGACTTGTAATTTCGTAGGGGGCAGATTCCAATTGAGGGAAAATACGCGCGAGGTTGGCTCGCATGCTAGATCATTCCGCGCTGCCTGCCCCAGTCCAACCAAGCCTTGCTCATAGCCGCGATATCGCCTTCGTCTTGCGCAGCCACGGGATTCGCTCCTGTGACCGAATAAAGCGCCCAGAACCAATCCTTCGGCTCTCGGGCAAGATCGCGCAGCAGGAAAGGAACTACTGCCGGTCCCATTCCTATGATTTGTTGGTAGTGCCGATTCAGAATTCGCTTCGTGAATGAAGAAAGATGAGCGGTTTCCTCTTGCCAATTCCGGGCCAGGTTTTGAAACCGTTCCTCGACCGTCGTCTGGTGCAATTCAGGCGTTCCCAATTCAGCCATGCGAGCACCTCAAACTGCCTAATAAGCCCCGGGCCAAGCGGGCCATCTCTCTACTCCAATGCCAATCTTATCATTAAACAAGAAGCGGCTATTGCGTAGAAGAACTCGAACGCCGAAGGTGACAGACCGATGATGGTGTCGCCAAACACTGTTTTCTAAAAAAATCGCCGCTGCAAGTCTTGAGCAGCGGCGAAGAAGGAAGAATGTTGGGAGCTTATCTACGCTTCTTTTTCGACCGTCACCTTGATCTGCGCGGTGACGTCGCGGAACACCTTGATGGTCACTGGAAATTCTCCGATGGTCTTGAGTGGCTCGCCAAGCTGGGCCTGGCGCTTGTCGATCTTGAAGCCCTGCGCCGCCAGTCCTTCCGCGATATCGGCGGAGGTGACCGAGCCGAACATCTGATCGTTTTCCCCGGTCTTGCGCGTGAACTTCAGCGAAACACCATTGAGCAGCGCGGCCTGTTTCTCTGCAGCCTGCTGCTCCGTGGCCGTCTTCTTGGCCAGCGATGTGCGAATGCGCTCGATGGCTTTCAAGTTGCCTGCAGTGGCCTCGACTGCCAGCTTTTGCGGCAAAAGAAAGTTGCGCGCATATCCCGGCTTCACCGTGACTACATCACCGCGGTGGCCCAACTTTTCAATGTCTTCCTGAAGAATAATTTGCATGTCTTCTCTCTAAGCTCCTGAATCTCTTGGCTAACGATTTCCTTGACTGGCAGGAATCGTGCACAATGCAGAAAAACAGTTTTCAACTCTCCGTAAATCTTTCTTTCACTGAACACAGACCACAGAAAACCGAGAACTTCTCCTTACGCCTTCGGCGCTTCGGCAGCTGGCGTTGGTGTCGCCGCGGCTGGCGCCGGTGTTGCATGAGCAGGCGCGGCATGAGCCGCCGGCGCGCCTGGCACAACGACCCGTGGTGCCTGCGTGCCCGCCGCGCTGCCCGCAAACGGCAACAGCGCGATGTTGCGCGCCCGCTTGATGGCCACGCCCAGCCAGCGCTGATGACGCGCGCACACTCCCGTCATCCGGCGCGGGAGAATCTTCCCCCGTTCCTGAACGAACTGCGACAGGATGTCCGCGCGCTTGTAGTCGATGAAGTCCATCTTCTCGACGCAGAACTTGCACACCTTCTTCTTCCGGAAATACTGGCGCTTCCCCCTGGGCCGTCCTCCGGGACCGCCCCCGCCTGGTCCGCCTTCGCGCCGCGGACCACCGTGTCCTCCCCCCGGACCGCCGTGACCACCGCCATGGCCACCTTCACGCCGCGGCGCTCCGCCCGGCACTGATGCTTGTTTCGGTTCCTCTGCCATACCTTCCACCCTTTCACTTATCGTCCCGATCCGATCGGGATCAATCCTCTTGTGATTCCGGTCGAGCCGGAATCACCTTTTCTCGATTCAAAAAATTCTTTCGGCACACGGACCTAGCTGGTAGCCGCGGCCTGCTCCGGCGCTGCCGCCGGGGCGGGAGCCGGTGTGCGGCGCGGACGCCGCGCGGCGCGCTTCTCGCGCTTCTGCGAAAGTTTCTTCTGGCGCTTCAGGTCTTCATCCAGCCGCACGGTCTGATACTTGATCACCGTGTCCTGCACGCGCAGGCGGCGCTCCAGCTCGGCAATCAGTTCGCCGTGGTTCGTGCGGATTTCCTGATGCACGTAGATGCCTTCGCGATGCTTGGCCACGCGATACGCCAGCTTTCGCGTGCCCCAGTGCTCGGTCTTCTCGATCTTGCCGCCTTTTTCCGCGACGGTGTGCTCGATGACCGTGAGGACTTTCTTGATCTCTTCTTCCGGCGTCGCCGGCCGCACAATGAAAACCAAATCGTAGTAACGCTCTTCCATGATGACCTCTTTCCATTCACGCCGGGCGCGCAGCCCGGCAAAATCGTTCTTACTTTTCTTCCGGCTCTTCCGGATCGGCTGGCTTCCGCCGGTTGTACTTATTCATCGCCGCGTCGATGCCCTGCGTCAGGATCATCTCCACCGCGTCCCCGGCTTCACCGATCATTTCCGCCGCTACTTGCAGCTCCGCCTTCTTCATCGGCCGCAGCACGTATTCTTTGCGGCTGCTCAGCGGATGATCCGGCCCGCAACCCAGCCGCAGCCTTGCAAATTCCTGCGTGCCGACCGAACTGATCACGGACTTCGCGCCGTTGTGGCTTCCCGCGCTGCCATCGAGATGAACCCGGATCGTGCCCCAGGGAAGCTGCGCCTCGTCCCACAGCACCAGCAGATCCTTCACATCCAGCTCGTACTTCCCCAGCAGCTCCCTTACGGAGATGCCGCTGAGATTCATGTACGTCTGCGGCTTCGCCAGGAGCACTTCTTCCCCGGCAATTTTCCCCCGGCCCACCAGCGCCTTGCCCTCGGGGCGCTCCACGCGAATCCCGTTGCGATTCGCCAGCTCGTCCACCGCCATGAAACCCAGGTTATGCGGCGTCCACTGATATTCCGGATCGGGATTCCCAAGTCCGACAATGAGCCGCATAGACCTTTTTCCGGCAGCCCGCCAGCCGCGGGCCCCTCGTTGCACAACATCGTGTTACTTTTTCTTCTCGCCCTTTTCGCTCTTTTCTGCTTTGGGTTTGGCTTCCGCCTTGGGTTTGGCTTCCGCCTCGGCGCCTTCTTCCCCTTCCACTTCCTTCTTGCCCTTTTTGATGACTTCCGGCTCGGCCGGCGTTGCCGTTTCCGCCGCCACGGCCTCCACGGGCTTCTCTTCTTCCACCTTGAGCGCCACGACGTGCGCCAGCACGCGCTCCGGCTCCGTAAGCAACTTCATCTTAGCCGTGTCAATCGGCAATTCACCGGCGCGCAGTTGCTTGCCAAGCATCAAGTCGCTGACGTCCATCCTGAATTCCGTCGGGATGTCCGCCGGCAGGCATTCGATTTCCACTTCGCGCGTCACCACTTCGAAAACTCCGCCCTGTACCTTCACGCCGGAAGGCTCGCCAAACGTGTGTACGGGAACCTTCACCTTCATTCGAACGTCCATGGCCACGCGCAGGAGATCCACATGCAGCAATTTCCCGCTGATGGGATCAACCAGCCAATCCTTCAGGATCGCGGGCTCGTGCTTGCCGCCAAGATCCACCTGAAAAAGTGTGTTGTGCCCGCTCTCGGACCGGAGAATCGCGCTGACCTGCTTGGCGTTCACCGTCAGTGTGAGGGCCGCGCCCTTGCCGCCGTACAGGACCGCCGGCACCTTGCCGGTCTGCCGGAGCCGCCGCGCCTCGTTCTTACCGCGCGTCTGGCGCGGCGAGCCTTCGACTACAATCTTCTCTGCCATGTCCTTCTTCCCTTCTTGAATTCCAGGTGGCACAGGCATTCTTGCCTGTCCGCTTGCCTTTACTCCAATTTCTTAGAGGACAGACAAGAATGTCTGTCCTACAAAATCAAATAAACAGTTCGCTGATGGAAGTTTCTTCGTGAATCGAGCGAATTCCGCGCGCCAGCAAATCCGCAACGCTCAACACTTTGATTTTCCCCATCTTCTTCCCGGCTTCGCTCAGCGGCACGGAGTCCGTGGCCACCACTTCCGTAATGATGGATTTCGCGATCCGCTCCACGGCCGGACCGGAAAGCACCGCATGCGTACACGCCGCATAGACTTGGGTGGCGCCTTCGCGCGCCAGCGCCTCGGCGGTCTTCACCAGCGTCCCCGCGGTATCGATAATATCGTCCACGATCAGCGTGCTGCGTCCGCGCACGTCGCCGATCAGGTTCATCACTTCGCTGACATCCACGTCCACGCGGCGCTTGTCCACGATCGCCAGCGGCGCATCCAGTTTCTTTGCAAAAAACCGCGCCCGCTCCACACCGCCTGCATCCGGCGAAACGACCGTCAGATTTGGCAGCTTCATGTGCCGGAAGTGTTCCACCAGCACCGGCGAACCATACAAGTGATCCACGGGCACGTCGAAATAGCCTTGAATCTGCGGCGCGTGCAGATCCAACGTCAGCGCCCGGCTCGCCCCCGCGGTTTCCAGCAAATCCGCAACGAGCTTCGCGGAGATCGGAACTCGCGGCTTGTCTTTCCGGTCCTGCCGCGCGTAGCAGTAATACGGGAGCACGGCCGTGATCCGCCACGCCGACGCACGTTTGAACGCGTCGATCATCAGCAACAATTCCAGTAGGTGGTTGTCCACCGGAGCATGACACGGCTGCACCACGAACACATCCGCGCCGCGCACATTCTCTAGAATCTGGAAATAAATCTCGCCGTCGCTAAAGCGCCCGAGGAGCGCTTTGCCCAGCGGTACGTCCAAGTGGCGGCAAATGCTTTCCGCCAAAATCGGATTCGCGGTCCCCGAGAAAATCTTGAATCGGTCGTCGTTCACGACGCTCGCGCTCCCTGAGCAACTCAACCTCTGCAATTCTTTATGTTTGGACGCGGTTGACAGTTAAGAGTTGAAAGTCAGAAGTGAAGACCAGAAATGGGGGAAGGCATTGCGAACATCGCTCCTGTCCCCATTTTTTCAACTTCTACACTGTCAACTGTAAACTTCTTCGGAGACGCTGCGGCGGAATCCACGACGCGCCGGCAGATTATCCTGCGATGCGCATCAAACGAGCGTACCTCTCGCGCGAGACTGTCTCGCAAACGAAGGCCTGATCGTGCGGAAACCCAACAGCGGCTCGGCGCGCCATCGCTGGGCTCGGGAAAATTCCAAACACCGCCGAACCGCTACCCGCCAGCGAGGCTTCTGTAGCTCCTCTTTGGAGCAACTCCCGTTTGATTCGACCAAGCCGGGGATGCCGCCGGAAAACCGACCCCTCGAAATCGTTCGAAAGGCCGCTTCCCTGCGCGCTCCAGCATAGAGCACAGAACTCCCAAAGTTTAGGGTTTACAGCCGATTTTGTCAATCTCAGAGCCTTGGCCTTCAGCCAGCGGTAGGCATCCGGGGTGGGCACATGAATCTCTTTTGGCGAAACAACCAGGATGTGCAGCTTCGCGATATCCGGCAACGGATAAATTTCATCGCCCTTATTCACTCCCAGAGCCCGCCCGCCCCATAGAAAAAACGGAACGTCCGCGCCCAGCGATGCAGCAATTTCCATTAATCGCGCCGCCGCCAGTTTTTTCCTCGTCAGCCGCAGGTACCCCAGCAGCGCCGCGGCGGCATCGCTCGATCCCCCGCCCAGCCCACGGCCCGCAGGAATCGTTTTCTTCAACTGAAGTTCCACGCCTCCATGGATTCTCAGTTCGCGCCGGAGCGCATCCACCGCGCGATACACAAGATTTTTCTCGACCGGTTCGGCAGAGAGCGGCTGGTTCCCTTCGATGGTCAGCGTAATTCCCTCGCTGCGAGAGGCGCGCAACAGCAATTCGTCGTGCAGCGAGATGGTTTGAAAAATGGTTCTTAATTCGTGAAATCCATCGGCACGTTTGCCGAGGACATCCAAGCGGAGATTGATTTTTGCGAACGCGGGAATGCGGACTTCGGACATGCGCTAAATTACGGCTTCGCGTCGGCCGCCGCAGATTTTTGCGCCACGCGATGCTTCGTATGCGAGATCTTCTTCTCGAGCTCCGCGACCTTGTCGGTCTCCACGTCCGCGGGAAGAGAGCGGCGCCATTCCACCAGGGATTTTTCCCATTCCGCGGCGGCTAGGTCGCCCCGGCCCGTCTTGGCGAAAAGATCGCCGAGGTGCGAATGAATCGTGGCGTCGTGTCTTTCGCGTTCAACGGCTTTCCGCAGCGTGCTCTCCGAAGCGCCCAGCTTGTTCTCTTTGAAATAAATCCAGCCGAGACTGTCGAGGTACGCCCCGTTGAAGGGGTCTTCCTTCAGCGCCTCTTGGACAAGTGCTTCCGCTTCATCAAGCCGTATCCCCAGGTCGCCCAGCATGTAGCCGTAATAATTCAAGACGGGAGCGTTCTTCGGGTTCACCGCAAGCACTTTCTTGAATTGTTCCTCGGCCTTGTCGAAAAACTTCTGCCGCTCGTAGATGGCGCCGAGCAGGAACCATACCATTTCGTTTTCGCGCGCCTGGCCCGGCAGCACTTCCGCAGCGCGAGCTGCTTCTTCCGCTTCCTTGTAGCGCCGCCCGCGCTCGTACACTTGGGCAATATTCAGGTACGTCTCGCGATCTCCCGGCTCGCCGTGGAGCTGGGCTCTCAGAATCTTGACCGCGTCGTCCGTCTGTCCGTTCTCGCCAAGCAACAGCGCGTGGCTGGTCCTAATCGCGGGATCGGCCGGGTATTTCGCCAGCGCTTCCTTGCCCGTCTGCAGGGCTTTGGACAAATCTTTTGCCGCGCGGTACGTATCCATGATCATCATTCGCGCGCGGCGATCCTCTTCTTCGCCCAGATGCCCCAATTCTTCGAACGTGTAGATCGCCGCCTGATAATTCTGCGTATCGCGATAAAGCTGCCCGAGTTGCTGATACAGGATGGCCAGCGACCGCCGCCGCGACGGCACCGTGGGAGACTGCCCCTTGATGCCCGTGGCCGCGTCCGACAAGACGCGGATGGCGTCGTCATAGCGCCCCTGGGCCTGGTACAGCATCGCCTCGTTGTACATTACTTCCAGGTTCCCGGGCGCGTACTGGCGCGCTTTCACGAGATTCTCTTCGGCCTTATCGAGCTGGTGCAACTCGCGGTAAATCTGGGCGATTCGCAAATACACGTCCGAATCGTCCGGCGTAACATCCGAAAGTTTTTGGTAAACCTTCAGCGCTTCGGAATATTTTTCTTCGGCAAGCAAGGTCTGTCCCAGCCCCCGCTGGTGGCTCAACTCCGAAGGATCGAGCTCGGCGGCCTTGCGGTAGGCCTCTTCCGCCTTGGCCAGCTCATGCGTTTGCGTGCGAGCATCTCCCAAAAGATCCAGGAGCACCGGTGAAGGAGAATGAGCGGTGATACCTTCCAGCAGCGCGACCGCCTCAGAGGACTTGCCCTGGTCCATCAGCAACTGCGTCAATTGTTCGACGGCCGGTTCGTTTTCCGGATCGCTCTTCAGGATGCTCTTCAGAACCTGTTCGGCCTTGTCGTGTTCGTTCTTCAGGCGGTAAAGCCGCGCCAGCCAGAGGGCCGATTCGGTGTCCGAAGGATCGAGCCGGTTTATCTCGCGGTATTGCTCGATGGCGCGGTTCACCGTTTCCGGCTGGCCGTTGCCCGCGCTGACATCGCCCAGGCTTCGCAAATAGATTCGCCCCAGCAGCCGCCGCGATTGCACGTTGTCCGGGTCGCGTTTCAGAATTCCCTGCGCTTCCGCCACCGCATCGTGAATGCGCTGCGCCTTCCAATACATCTCCGCCAGCCGTTCGCCGATGACCTGCGACTTCGGATCCAGCGCATACGCTTTCTTGTACGCCTCGATCGCCTTGGAGGCGTATTCCGCGTTGCTAGTCGCTTCATACTGCTGTTCGTAGATGTGGCCCATCGTGAAGTCGTAATAGGCCTCGGCGCGCGTGGAGTCTTTTTCGGGAAGGGCGGCTTTCGGGCCGGCAAATTGCTCCTGCGCCGCGGCAGGAGTATCGGGCTTCTGTTCGGGCGCCGGACTCGGCGGCATCTGCGCCGTGGCGGCCGCGCCGGCGACGCCCGTCAACACTACGGCAAGAGTAATCAGTCCAAGTTTCATCGTAGCCCCAGAAACTTAAATTATCCCATGCGGCCGAAACGCGGTCAAAAGCCAAAAACGAAACGTTTCCAGAGCTTGGGTGCTCCCACACATAGGATGCAGCTCAACGGAAAAACGTTTTCAGATTTGGCGCTGAAGGTTAGCTTCAGAACAAATTCACTATTGGGCACAACACACCGGTCACGGAAACTCAATGTAGGAAATGCCGCATGCCGGTAAACACCATCGCCAGTCCAAGCCGGTCCGCCGCAGCTATCACATCGGGATCGCGCACCGAGCCTCCCGGCTGGATTACCGCTGTGGCTCCCGCTTTCGCCGCTTCTTCGACTCCATCCGGAAATGGAAAGAACGCATCGGAAGCGACCACGGTACCGTCCAGCGAGGATTGCGCCTTCATCACCGCGATTTTTACCGAATCCACGCGGCTCATCTGCCCCGCGCCGACACCTAGAGTCGCGCCATCCTTCGCAAACACGATCGCATTCGATTTCACGTGCTTGGCCACCTTCCACGCGAAGCGCATCGTTTCCATTTCTTTCGCCATCGGCGGTCGCTTCGTTACCGCGCGCAGCGCATCGTCTTTGATTTCGCCGAGGTCCGGCTGCTGCACCAGTATTCCGCCGAGAATGCGCTTAAGCTGCAATTCGCGTTCCGGCTCCAGGCCACCCGCGGGCAGCTCCAGCAGCCGCAAGTTTTTCTTTGCCGCAAAAATTTCTTTCGCGCGGTCCGCAAAACCGGGCGCGGCGATGCATTCCACAAAAAGCTTCGCGACCTCTTCCGCCGTCGCCGCATCCACCGCGCGGTTGAACGCTAGCACACCGCCGAATGCCGAAACAGGATCGCACGCCAGCGCTTTCAAATACGCTTCCAGCAACGTCACCTGTTCCGCAGTCCCGCAGGGATTGTTGTGCTTGATGATCACAGCCGCTGGATTCTTGAATTCCGCGGCCAGGCTCCGTGCCGCTTCCAGATCAACGAGATTGTTGTACGAAAGTTCCTTACCCTGGAGTTGCTTGGCTGCCGCCAATCCTTCCGGCGCGCGGCCGGCTGGCACATACAGCCCTGCAGCCTGGTGGGGATTTTCTCCATACCGCAATTCTTGCCGCCGCCGCAGAGCGACATGCACGCGTTCCGGGAGCGCCGGTTTCGCTTCCAGGGCCACATGCCCGGAGCCCGCCGACAATCGCTCCAATTCCATCGTGATCATGCCGTCGTACCGCGAAGTCGTCGCGAAAACTTTTCGCGCCAGCTCCAGCCGCGTCGCCAGTTTCGTTTCGCCCGCGCTCTCGATTTCGCTCGCCACGCGCTCGAAATCCGCTGCGTCCGTCACTACCGTGACACTCTCGAAATTCTTCGCTGCCGAGCGCAGCATCGTCGGCCCGCCGATATCGATGTTTTCGATCAGCTCTCCGGCCGTCAGTCCCGCTTTGGCCGCCGTCGCTTCAAACGGATACAGATTCACCACGACCAGATCGATCGGCGCGATTCCATGTTCCGCTGCTTGCTTCTGGTCTTCCGCGTGCCCCCGCCGGAAGAGCAGCCCGCCGTGCACTTTCGGATGCAGCGTTTTCACGCGTCCGCCCAGCATTTCCGGCCAGCCCGTGAAATCGGAAACGTCGCGCACCGCGATTCCCGCTTCGCGCAGCAGCTTGGCTGTCCCGCCCGTCGAAAGAATCTCGATCTTCCGCGCGGCGAGCCGCTTCGCAAATTCCACGATACCGGTCTTGTCAAACACACTGATGAGCGCGCGCTGTACCGCCATGGATTCCTCCACAAAGAGAAAAGCACAACAGTGTAAGCGCGCCGCGCTTATTCGGAAAGCGCAATCCGCTCCGCGTCACGTTCCGTGCTCGAAAAACTTGAGGAAAACACCAAGTGTGGATTTTTCTGGACTGCCCGCCTTCAATCGTGAATTGTCAACTTTTCAGGACTTCACAAGAGCTTTCAGTTTGACCTGGCCTTTGACCACTTCCACGACGTATTCGATGTCGCGGCAGTTCTTCTGCTTTTGCAGCTCCCTCGTTTTCTTCAGCACGAATTCGTTGAAGCTGGAGCGCGACAGCCTTCCCGTCTCTTCTCCCGCGGTCTGCTTGGCCTGCAGGAACGCCTGGTACAACTGGTCGACTTTCTCCGTTTCACGCTCGGGCTCGGAACACGTCATGCGAAATGTTTTCGACTCGCCCCCCGCAGCTGCCGCGGCTTGCTCTTCGCCGTGCTTCGCCGCGCGGGCTGCTTCGATCGCCTTGGCCGCCGCGCCGAAGTGCCGTTGAATTTTTCCTTCTTCTTTCTGCGCGGTTCTTTTCCGGAAAATATCTTTGTATTTTGCGTAGGTTTGCGAAAGATTGTTGAAGCGGAACCGTTGCGCGAACTTGAGCTCGCCGCCGCGTTCCGCATAGCGCTTGACCAACTGATCGATGCGCCATTCGATTTCCGTGGGGGGGCGCTTCCTGCCCCCGCCGAAATACTGGTCGTATTCGATCTTGAGCTGACGGATGTCCCGTTCAAGCGTGCCTAGCTCTTCGTCGATGGTGGCCATGCGCGGAGGAATCCCTCGAGCCTCCATGCTAGGGGGACGAAGCAAAACCGTCAACCGGATGCGCGGGCGGCGATTCGCATCCGCTACCGCGCTCTGCCCTCAGCCGGAGCCAGGTCACGAGCCGACGTTCCTGCCCCGACCCATGGGGAGGGCACCGGCATTGCCCCCTGCTCCGCACTGTGCTGAAATGCTCGGATGGAAATGCGCGGGAAGAAAACGGTTTCAGCAGAGCAGGCGGAATTGTTGCGGCAGATTCCGTCTGTGGACGAATTGCTCGCTCAGGCGCGCCTTGCGGCGCTTTCGAAACGCGTGGACCGCAACGTGGTCGTCGAAGTTGCGCGCACGGTGCTTGCCGATTTGCGCGCGCGCATCGCGGGCGATTCGAATTGGACAGCAGTCAGTGTCGACACCGCTTCCGTGGAGGAGCTCATCTCCGTCCAAGTGGAAAACATTCTTTCGCGCTCGCTGCAGCCGGTCATCAATGCGACCGGAGTGATTCTGCACACGAATCTGGGCCGCGCGCCGCTGCCGGAAACAGTCGTGGACGAGTTCCGCCGCACTGCGACGCAGTACAGCAATCTCGAATACGACCTCGCGGCAGGCGCGCGCGGCAAGCGCGACGTGCATACCGGCGAGTTGCTGACGCGCCTGACGGGCGCGGAAGCAGCCATTGTTGTCAATAATTGCGCTGCGGCCGTGCTCGTGACGCTCGCGGCGCTGGCTCGAGGCGGCGAAGTGATCGTTTCGCGCGGGGAGCTCATCGAAATCGGCGACGGCTTTCGAATCCCCGAGATTATGGAGCAGAGCGGAGCGATCCTGCGCGAAGTCGGGACGACCAATCGCACGCGCGTGGCGGACTACGAAAACGCCATCAACGAAAAAACGCGCGTCTTGCTCCGCGTGCACCCTTCCAATTTCAAGGTCACCGGTTTCACCGATAAGCCTTCGCTGGAACAGCTCGTAGCTCTCAGCCAGCGCAGCGGTCTGCCGCTCGTGGAAGACCTCGGCTCGGGTTGCCTCGTTGATCTTTCCGAGTATGGCATCAACGAGCCGACGGCAAAGCAAAGCATCGACGCGGGCATTTCCGTGGTGATGTTCAGCGGCGACAAACTTCTTGGCGGGCCGCAGGCCGGCATCATCGCGGGGGAAAAAGAGCTCATCGCGCGTGTCCGGCGCTACCCCCTGTTTCGCGCACTGCGCGTGGATAAACTCACCATCGCGGCGCTGGAAGCCACTTTCGGGGCCTATCTTCGTGCGGCCTGGGACGAAATCCCCGCCATTCGAATGATTCGCGCGACTCCGCAGGAACTGAAGCGCCGCGCGGAGAATTTCATCCGCGAATTGCGCCCCGAACTTCCTCTCGACGAAGTGGAGATCGAAATCACGGATGGCGCTTCTCTTGCCGGTGGCGGCTCGACGCCTTCGCAATCTCTACCCACAAAGATCATTCGGATCGCCAGCGCTCGTTACTCGGCTACAAAACTCGAACAGCGCCTCCGCGGCGCTCCCGCGGGTATCTCTGTTATTGCGCGTGTCGAAGATGACCGCCTCATTCTCGACCTCCGGACCGTCTTCCCCGAACAGGAGCCACTCTTGGTGAAAACCCTCGCCGCCGTGCTCCACTAGCGTGGAATTTCAAGCTATCGTTCGGGGCAACTTCGGAGTCGAAGAATCCAAATGAAGGCTGAAGCCGAATCAGGATTAGCGAGCCCTTACAACTTGTGTTATGTGATAAGGTAGAAGACATGGTGGAAATCTTTATGCACGACATCCGCTACGGCATCCGGACGCTGGCCAAGAATCCCGGGTTCACCGTCGTCGCGGTGCTTACGCTGGCGCTAGGCATTGGCGCAAACACAGCGATCTTCAGTGTGGTGCAAAACTTGCTGCTTCGTCCGCTCCCCTATACGCAGCCGGAAAACTTGGTCGAGGTCTGGAACACCTACCCGCCGCAGGTGCCTCGAGCGGGACTGTCGCCGGGCGATTACTTCGACTGGCGGGAGCAGGCGAAAAGCTTTTCGGAAATGGGCGCTTATGCAGAGGTGTCATACGGGTTCAATCTCACGGGCGAAGGCCAAGCTCGACGCGTCCTGGTTGGATATGCGAGTTCGTCTCTTTTTCCCATGCTTGGCGTTCGTGCGTTGGCCGGCCGTTCGTTTGTACCTGAAGAAGACAGAGCAGGTAGCGCCCTGGTGGTCTTACTAAGCCACCCTTTGTGGGAAGGGCGGTTCGGCGGAGATCCCCACGTAGTCGGACGCACCGTTACACTCGATAACAAGCGCTACACCGTCGCCGGCGTCCTGCCTGCGGGTTTTCAATTTTTGCGATGGGCGGATGTGTGGATGCCGCTGGGCCAGTTTAATGACGACTTGACGGAACATGTGCACCATGCGTTCGTTGCGATCGCGCGGTTGAAAACAGGCGTCACAATTTCGCAAGCGCGCGCGGAGATCAATCAACTCAATCAGCAATCGGCAACAGCCTACCCGGTCGAACACAAGAATTTTGGAGTGCTAGTCCAGAAGTTACAAGACCCATCCGCAGAAAAACTGCGAAGCACGCTACTAGTCTTGTTCGGGGCCGTGGGGCTCGTCTTGCTCATTGCCTGCGCCAATATTATGAATTTGCTGCTTGTCCGGAATGCCGCCCGTGAGAAGGAAGCTGCGGTTCGAACGGCGCTGGGCGCGAACCAGTGGCGCTTGATCCGACAATTGCTGACGGAGAGCTTGCTACTTTCCTTTTTGGGCGGCGGGCTGGGCCTGCTTCTTGCGGCTGTCGGATTGAGAATCTTGAACTCCTTTGTTCCCGCGGATCTCGCCGTCTTGCGCGAGACGGAACTGAACGGCTGGGTGCTGGGATTCACTCTTGCAGTTTGTCTCGTGGCGGGCCTTGGCTGCGGTTTGCTGCCGGCGGTACGGACACTGAATACAAATCTTGCGGGCACGCTGAAGCAAGGAAGCAAGGGCGCCAGTGGGGTCGGGCATCACAAGACGCACGACCTTCTGGTGATTTCCGAAGTCGCGATGGCCCTGGTTCCGCTGATCGGAGCGGGGTTGCTCCTCCGCAGCTTCCAGCACTTGGTGCATGTTGATCCGGGCTTTCAAACGGAGCACATCCTTACGCTGGAGGTCCAGCAGCCGAGTCTTACGTTTGCACAATACAGCCAACTCTCGGATGAAGAACAGACCAATCTGACGCGGAACCAGTCTCTTCAATTTGAGCAAATTGCCGGGCAAATCCGCGCGCTGCCTGGCGTGAAAGAAGTGGGCGGAATCGACGATTTGCCGTTGGGCACGGAGCTGAGGCGGGCGGGCCGATTCGTAATCGAGGGCCGGCCGCCTCTCGTCGCGGGCGCTCGTCCGCTTGCGCAATTTCGCACCGTCAGCCTCAGCTATTTTTCAACGCTGCAAATCCCTCTGCGTGCCGGCCGTCTTTTCAACCCGGAGGACTGGAGGCTCACGAACATATTGATCAACGATACGATGGCGCGGCGCTTCTGGCCCGGCGGTGATGCCCTCGGCAAGCGTATCGATCTCTGTTCATTCGACAAAAAGGCTTGCTGGCGCTCGATCGTTGGAATTGTAGGCAACGTACACCAGTTCGAACTGGAGGGCGAGCCCACGTTCGACGTCTACTTCTCGGCTGGATGGACACCATATTTCATCATCCGTACAGCCTCCGACCCAACCGCGGTGGCCGCAGCAGCAACAGACGTCATCCAGAGAGCCGACGCAAGCTTGCCGGTTACTCACGTTATGACCATGGATGCTTTGCTTTCGGGTTCCGTATCGCCGCGCCGCTTCTCGGCGGTACTGACGGCGGCCTTTGCGGTGCTCGCTTTGGCGCTGGCCGCGGTCGGCATCTATGGTGTGATGAGCTACACCGTGAGCCAGCGGACTCAGGAGATAGGAATTCGCATGGCCCTTGGAGCACAGCCGGGAAATGTGCAAGGCATGATTCTGGGCCACTCCGTAAAGCTGACGCTAATAGGAGTGGGTCTGGGGCTCGCCGGGGCCTTCGCGCTGGTGCGATTCCTGACAAGCCTGCTTTTCGGTGTGAGGGCCTACGACGCGGTAACATTCATTGGCGTTCCGGTCTTGCTAGCGGCGGTTGCAATCGCGGCGTCATACCTGCCGGCGCGGCGGGCCGTGCGTGTCGATCCGATCATCGCGCTGCGCTACGAGTGAAAAATGCCGTCGGGAGGGCCGAAGCGCTGAATCCAGTGTTATGATATAGGTGCGATATAGGGTTGGATCATGGCCACAGCGCTTATTCATATGGATCCGATACAAAAGCAGCGCCTCGCCCGGCGTGCGAAGCTGCGCGGAAAATCCTTCTCGCAAGAAGTGCGCGATGCGGTAGACATGTATTTGGACGTGCCGGTTGAGAATGAGGCTGAGCTGCGCGGCCTGGCAAAAGCGGCAAATCATGCCGCAGACCGAATTATCAAGAACCTGGACGAAACCATAGGGTACGTCGACCGCGTTCTGAAACACCGCAGGAATGGCAGGTGAGCTGGGCGCGGGATGCGGTTGCGGCCATCCGGAAAATCGTGCTGATCGAAGAGCGGATGGAAGCGCTGACCGCACAAATGAAGCATCTGGCAGATGGCTATACAGACCTCGACCGCCGGCTGGTGCGGTTGGAGGCCAAGTTCGATCTGATGGAGAAAATGGCGGCGCTGGTGCGGACGGCTCTGCCGGCAAAATCGCAATCCCATAAGAATAAGAAGAAAACGAGTTAGACAGCCCGTGCTCTCCTTCCGCATCGTACACGGAAAATTAAGAGCAATCTCGAAGCCCGTGCCGAAATTGCGGCCTAGATGGGCACTGGTGCGCGTGCGGCTGGCGGGGATTTGCAACACCGACGTTGAGATTCTGCGCGGTTATCGCGGGTTTCGCGGGTCGCTGGGGCATGAATTTGTCGGCGAGGTCGCGGATGTGAAGGACGTTTCCGCAGCGACGAAGAGAAAATGGCTGGGGCGGCGGGTCACCGGTGAGATCAACGTTTCCTGTTCCGCGTATAGCTTCAAACCGGTCTGCGATTTTTGCCGCCGCGGATTGAAAACGCATTGCGCCCGGCGGACCGTACTCGGCATCGTGGCTCAAGATGGCGCTTTCGCCGAATACTTGGCTTTGCCGCTGGAAAACCTGCACGCCATTCCGAAGAACGTTACTGATGAGCAGGCCGTGTTCGTTGAACCGCTTGCGGCCGCTTGCGAAATCCTGGAACGAGTCAACGTGAAGAAGCTTCGCTCCGCCGCCGTCCTTGGCGATGGCAAACTCGCGCAGCTGATTGCGCTTGTGCTACGCGCTGCCATTCCGCGCGTGGTGATGTATGGCAAGCACGAGAAAAAACTGGCTCTTGCCCGGCGCGCAGGCATTCGAACGAAAAGAGTCAGCGGCGACGCCAGCGATCTGAAACGGATCAAAGAAAGCTTTCGTCTCCTGGTTGAAGCTACCGGCTCGCCGAGTGGCTTGGCTCTGGCGCAGCGCATGACCGAGCCGCGAGGCACGCTCGTTCTGAAATCTACTTTCCACCGAACAGCGCCGGTCGAAACCTGGCCTATCGTCGTAAAGGAAATCACCGTGGTTGGTTCTCGCTGCGGCCCATTCGCCAAAGCGATTGCTTTGCTGCGTTCCGGTGAAGTGGATCCAACTCCCCTCATCACGCGCACGTTTCCGCTAGACCAGGCGCCTGCGGCGATTCAATTCGCCCAGCGATCCGGCATTATGAAGGTCCTGCTGAAGCCTTAATGCCTACACGAAAATCACCGACACTAGTGGAACGCAGAAAAAGACAACGCTGAGGCGCAGAGAACGCGTGGGCTCGCGGAGACTGCTTGAGACATTTCATAGACGATTGATGCAGGAGGCCACGCATGCGGCGCCGAAACCGTTGTCGATGTTGACGACGGTGACGTTGGAGGCGCAGGAATTGAGCATGCCGAGGAGCGCGGCGACGCCTCCGAAGCTGGCGCCGTAGCCGACGCTGGTAGGAACGGCGATGACCGGCACGGGGACGAGGCCGCCGACGACGCTGGGAAGCGCCCCTTCCATTCCGGCAACACAAATAATTACGCGGGCCTGCGTCAATTTTTCCCGATGGTCGAGCAGGCGGTGAATCCCGGCGACGCCAACGTCGTACAAATGTTCGGCGCGGTTGCCCATCATGCGGGCCGTTAGGAGCGCCTCTTCTGCGACAGGGATGTCGCTTGTCCCCGCAGAAACCACAAGGATTGTTCCTTTTCCGGTAATTTCCTGGATGCGCTCGATGGTGATTGCGCCCGACAACTCGTGAAACTTGGCGTTACGCGCGTCTTTTCCGCCGGCGCGTTTCACGGCCGCAAAAGTCCTTTTGTCCGCGCGGGTCACCAGGATGTTGTGCCGCGAATCTTTTTTGCGCAACATCGCGCGAACAATCTCTCCCACCTGCTGCGGTGTTTTCCCTCTACCCAAAATCACTTCGGCAAAACCTTGCCGCAGCGCGCGGTGATGATCCACCTTGGCAAAGCCGAGATCTTCAAATGGCAAATGCTTCAGGCGCTCGATGGCTTTGTCCGGGGCGAGATCGCCGGCCTTCACGGATTCCAGAATTTTCAGCAATTCAAGCTGATTCATATTCTCCAACCACCGCAAATTCTATCATTGCGGAGAGCCATTGCCTTTGCTTGACTTGCCCGAATGCCGCTGCGAGACTGATTCTACGCGAGCAGAAAACATGGCTGACACGCAAAAACAGACTGTCACCATAGGTGTGACCGGCGCCAGCGGAGCGATCCTCGCCCAGAAGACGCTCGGACTACTGGAGGCAGACGCGCGCGTGGCGCTCGTACATCTTGTGGTCACGGAAGCGGGCCAGCGGCTCTTTACGGAAGAGCTTGGCATTACTTCCGGCGACTTGAAACAACTCCCAAGCCGCATTCTCGGCCATCCGGCCGGCAAAATCGAGGTTCTGCCGAACAAGGACGTAGGCGCTTCGATCGCTTCCGGCAGCTACGCGGTGGATGCGATGATCGTCATTCCGTGCTCGATGGGGACGCTCGGCGCCATTGCCAACGGCATCAGCGACGATCTGGTCGCGCGAGCGGCGGACGTGATGCTCAAGGAAGGCCGGAAACTGGTTCTGTGTGTTCGCGACACGCCGTTCAACCGCGTTCATCTGGAAAACATGCTGCGGGCGCAACAGGCCGGCGCGGTGATTATGCCCGCGGTACCTGCTTTCTATCACCAGGCGAAAACGATCGACGATCTTGTTACGCAATACGTTTGCCGCGTCCTGGCGCAGATCGGTCTCCCGCAAGAAAAGATGTACCGCTGGGCGGGCACGTCCGCCTCGAAAAAAGCGGAGGCGTGACTTAGCACACAATTCAGAAATGGCAAGCCGCATCAAAATCGTGCTCGAAATGATCAAGTTCGAGCACTCCGTGTTTGCACTGCCGTTTGCGCTGACGGGGGCGTTGCTGGCCGCGCGCGCCACTCATCAGCCGCCGAGGGGCTGGCCTTCGCTACGCCAAATTTTGTGGATCGTCGTCGCGATGGTGGCAGCCCGCTCCGCGGCAATGACGATGAACCGGATTGCCGATCTGCGCTACGATCGCGAAAACCCGCGCACAAAACAGCGCGCGCTCGCCACGGGCGCAGTTACTTTGCAATTCGCGCGGTTTTTCACGGTTGTTGCGGTTGCAGTGTTTTTCATCGCCGCCTGGCGGCTCAATCCTCTTGCGCTGAAGCTGGCGCCGCTGGCCATCGCCATTCTCTTTTTTTATTCCTTCACGAAACGCTTCACCAACTGGTCGCATCTTTTTCTTGGGTTTGCGCTGGGCATCTCGCCCGCCGCCGCATGGATCGCCATTACGGGCAGCCTCGACCCGCGGATGCTAATCCTTTGCGCCGCTGTTACGCTGTGGGTGGGCGGGTTTGACGTGCTCTACGCTTGCCAGGATATTGAGTACGATCAGCGCGCGGGGCTTTTTTCCGCGCCCAAGAAATTCGGGATCGCCAAGGCACTGCTGATCGCGCGGGTAATGCACATAGGTGTGATCGCGCTTCTCGGGTGGCTCGCGTTCAGCTTGGGATTGCCGTGGCCCGCGTGGGCGGGCATTGCCGTGGTCGCGTCGCTGCTGGGCTACGAACATTCCCTCGTCAAAGCGGATGACCTGAGCAAACTGGACGCTGCGTTTTTCACCGTGAACGGTTATATTAGTATGTTGTTCCTACTGTTCTGGGGCGCGGCGGCGGCGGTTTGGCGCGTTTGAATTTTTCGATGGATTCGAAATGAGCGAACTAACGATCACCGATCAGCGGTTGGAGCCGATTGCCGGAAAAGTTTTCGCTGGCGAGCGGCTTTCTTTCGATGATGGCATCACGTTATATCGCTCGGCCGATCTGCTGGCGGTTGGCTGGCTGGCGAATCACGTGCGCGAAAAAAAGCACGGCAACGTCACGTATTTCAACGTCAATCGGCACATCAATCCGACCAACATCTGTGTCGCTCATTGCAAGCTCTGCGCCTTTGGCCGCGATCCGAGCGCGCCGGGGGCGTACAACTTCTCCTTGGAGGAAATTTACGCGCGCGCCGAACAGGGAGCGCGGGAAGGCGCGCTGGAATTCCACATCGTGGGCGGCCTGCACCCTGATTTACCGTTCGAATATTTTCTGGAGATGATTCGCGGGCTGAAGCAGCGCTGCCCGGGCGTGCAGCTGAAAGCGTTCACGATGGTCGAGGTGGGCTACTTCGCGCGCATCGCGAAGCTATCGACCAGAGAAACACTGCTCAAATTGAAAGAAGCGGGCGTCGATTCGCTTCCCGGCGGCGGCGCTGAGATTTTTCATCCGCGGGTGCGCCGAATTATCTGCGATCACAAAGTCAGCGGCCAGATGTGGCTGAACATCGCGCGGCAGGCGCACGAGATCGGGCTGCGCTCCAACGCGACGATGCTTTACGGGCATGTGGAAACGGAAGAGGAGCGCGTCGACCACCTCGTCAAGCTGCGCGAGCTGCAAGACGAGACTCATGGCTTCGTGGCGTTTATCCCCCTGGCGTTTCATCCAGATAACACTGCGCTCTCGCATATTCCGAAGCCAACAGGCTACGCCGACCTGCGCAACATTGCCGTATCGCGGCTGCTGCTCGATAATTTCGAGCACATCAAGGCGTACTGGATCATGCTCTCGCCGAGCATCGCGCAAATCGCGCTGCGCTTCGGCGCGAACGACCTCGACGGCACGGTGGTGGAAGAGAAGATTTATCACGACGCCGGGGCAAAAACGTCCGAGTTTACGCCGCGCAATGAACTGGAACGCCTCATTCGCGCCGCCGGCCGCGTTCCCGTCGAGCGCGATACGCTCTATCATCCGGTCGACCGCTCGAAGCTGCCGCCGATTCCACCGCCCACGCGGCCGGACTTGGTTTCCCTCACGTTGAACTTCTAGCGTGGCCCCGTTCTGAAGCGATTCCACACCATTCATGAATGATGTTGACAGTTCCACACCTGATGTTTAATCTGGACCGTGGAGGCTCTCACCTTGCGACACCAATTTGTGCTCGACAAACGCACCAACAAATTACTCGAAGAGCTGGCGTCCTACCGCGACGGCAATCGAAGCGTGATTGTGCGCGAAGCCATCCAGCTTTATGCGGACATGGAAGATCGCCTCGACAAGATCGAAGCTGACCCGGCATTTCAAAAAATGATGGCGAAATCCGATGCCGATATCAAAGCAGGGCGCGTCATTCCGCATAGCGAAGTTGTCAAAATGTCCCACGCGAAAAGCGCTAAGAGCAGAAAAAGGTGAAACACGGGGTCGTCTGGACCCGCACTGCATGGGAATTGTTTGAAGAACTTCCGGATCGCGACCGGGAAGAGATCCTCGAGAAATTGCCTGCGCTTTCATTGTTTCCGCACATGTACCCAGTGAGAAGAAAAGGGCGCCGCTTTCGCCGCCACCGCTGGTTTAATGCGGGCGATTGGCTGGGCTACTACCGGGTCGTGGATAACTCCGTTTACATTCGAGGCCTTTGGCCTGCCCGCATCCCTTGAATCCGGAACACAACGAGCTGGACAATTATAGAGAGACTCGCGGCGTGACCGCGTCTATTTTGTGTGCCTCACAACTTATCTAAAAGCGACAAGATTCACTGAATAGTTGCGGACTTGGCTACGGCTTTTTTCCGGGACTTCCGGGAGTAAGAACCGGAAACGCAGCGGAAGAGCCGCCTTGTGGAGTCCGGCACTAGGCATTTGACGAAAGAGCAACTTCAGTGAATCCTTTCGCGTCTCAAGTCTGTATTGCAGCACCGTGCAAGGAGCGCCCTTTCGAATGCGGACAATTCTATTGCTCATCGTATCTAATATCTTCATGACCTTCGCGTGGTATGGCCACTTGAAATTCCGTGGCGAAGCGCTCTGGAAAGTAATCCTCGCGAGCGGGGGATCGCCTTCTTCGAATACTGTTTCCAAGTGCCGGCGAACCGCATCGGCTCTTACGAATTCAACGGCGCGCAGCTCAAGACGATTCAAGAAGTCATCACTCTCTCGGTTTTCTCCATTTTCTCAATTGCGTATCTGGGAGAAAGATTCCGATGGAATTACGCCGCGGGCTTCGCGTGCATCGTGCTCGGCGCCTTCTTCGTCTTTCACAAGTGGCGAGGATGAACTCCGGCGATTCAGGTGAGGCGCTCCAGCCACGACCGGCGGTGGGCGACTTCTTGCAAGACCGCGCTCATCCGCCAAAGGCAAAGCTTTCTCGACAAGCTCATTTTCTGAATATACCCTTCCAAGAAGCTCTGGAATCGAATTCTATAGATTTGAATCAAATGAAAGAGACAAAAGGAGAGAAACCATGCAGCGCAAGGCGTCCGCGGTTTGGCAGGGCGGTTTGAAAGATGGGAAGGGCACCATCTCAACAGATAGTGGCGTGCTAAAGCAAACGCAATACTCGTTCAGCACGAGGTTTGAAAATGGGGTCGGCACGAATCCGGAGGAGCTCCTCGCCGCGGCGCACGCCGGCTGTTTCACCATGGCCCTCTCCGCGCAACTTGGCAACGCCGGCATGACCGCAAGCAAGCTCGAGACGACTGCAACAATTACGCTCGACAAGCTCCCCGACGGTTTCGCGATCACTAAGAGCCATCTCGACCTCGTCGCGCGTGTTCCCGGGGCGGACAAAGCGAAATTCGACGCCGCAGTGAAAGCCGCCGAAACCGGCTGCCCCGTGTCGAAACTCTTCAAGGCAGAAATCAGCGTGAACGCACGCCTCGAATCCTGAGCGCTATGGCGCTCTCGTCGAACGTTCTCATTGGACGTTCTCATCGAGAGGGCCAAACAGGTACAATGCCGCACATGCTTTCAGCTCCGGGAGCGTTCGCTGCAGGTGTCGCGATCTTTTTGATCGTGCTCTGGGACGCGTTCGAGGCCATCATTCTTCCGCGCCGCGTTACGCGAAAGTTCCGCCTGGCTCGCCTTTTTTACCGGTCTACCTGGAAAACGTGGAAATTCGTGATATGCCTCATCCCTAAGCCCAAGGCCCGTGAGGACTTGCTGGGATTCTACGGCCCGCTCTCGCTCCTTGTTCTGGTAGGAGTTTGGGCCGCTGGCCTGGTGCTCGGCTTCGGCCTCATGCAATATGGCGCCGGGTCCGCGGTGGTCATGACGGGCGGCCAGCCTGGTTTCCTGACGGATATCTATCTCAGCGGCACCACCTTCTTCACGCTCGGCCTGGGCGATGTCATTCCGCGCTCCGGTTTGTCCCGCGCCCTGGTGGTCACCGAAGCCGGTTTTGGCTTCGGATTTCTTGCTGCCGTCATCGGCTATTTGCCTTTCATCTACGGATCGTTCTCCAAGCGCGAGGTGAATATTTCCCTCCTCGATTCGCGCGCCGGCACGCCGCCCACCGCCGGCGAATTGCTTCGCCGCCACGGCTACAGCCACGGCCAGGACGCCCTCCGTGTTCTCCTCAAGGAATGGGAGCATTGGTGCGCCGAGCTGATGGAGAGCCATCTCTCGTATCCGGTGCTCGCCTATTTTCGCTCCCAGCACGACAACCAATCGTGGATCGCCTCGCTCACGGCGATTCTGGACGCGTGCGCTCTTATCATCGTCGGTATCGAGGGCGCTTGCGAGAAACAGGCCGAGCTTACTTTTGCGATTGCGCGTCACGCCGTCGTCGACCTATCGCAAGTCTTCGGCACCGCCCCCCATCCGCTGCCGCACGACCGGCTGCCCGCACAAGCTTTGCGGCAAATCCGCGACACCCTCGCCCAGCACGGCATGAAACTCCATGACGGAGAAGAAGCCGACCGCAAACTCATTGCGTTTCGTAAAATGTATGAGCCCTACATCTATGCGCTGGCCAATTATTTGAACCAGACGCTGCCGCCCTGGATTCCCCTAAAAAAAGGCAAAGACAACTGGCAGACTACGGCCTGGGCGCAGTCCGCGGGGGTCATCGATAAAGACGTGGCCACGGTCGTCGCCGACGACCATTTCTAGTCTTCTTGGACTGCGGCGGCGCGACGCCGCTTTTTTTTCGTTTCCTCATTTTTTTGGAGAAAAACAATGAAGGCCGTTCTCGTTCGTGAATTCGGCGGTCTCGAAGTCCTGAAGCTCGAAGAAATCCCCACGCCAAAGCCTGCCACCGGACAAGTTCTCGTTCGTATCCGCGCCGCAGGTGTGAATCCCTACGACACCTACATGCGCGCGGGCACCTACGCCGTCAAACCGCTGCTTCCCTACACACCGGGCTCTGATGGCGCGGGCGTCGTTGAGGCCATCGGCGACGGCGTGAAAAAAGTGAAGCCGGGCGACCGCGTCTACACCGCGAAAACCGTTACGGGGGCATACGCGGAATACGCCCTCGCGCTGGAAGAGCAAGTACATTCCTTGCCCGACAAAATCAGTTTTGGCCAGGGGGCAGGCGTGTGGGTTCCGTGCGGGACCGCGTATTATGCGCTCCATCACTCCGCCGAGGCGCACTCTGCCGAAACCGTCCTGGTGCATGGAGCGAGCGGCGGAGTCGGCACCGCGGCAGTACAGATGGCGCGCGCCATGGGCCTCACCGTCTTCGGCACGGCCGGAACGCAGAAAGGTCTCGACCTCGTAAAACGCGAGGGCGCGCATCAGGTTTTCGATCACGGCAAGACGGGTTATCAGGAAGAGATACTGAAGGCGACCGGCGGGCGCGGTCTGGACATCATTCTGGAAATGCTCGCCAATGTGAACCTTTCGACCGATTTGAAACTTCTCGCCAAGAATGGCCGTGTGATCATCATCGGCAATCGCGGCGAGATCGGCATCAATCCACGCGACCTGATGTCGCGCCGAGCCTCGGCTCGGGGCTTCACGCTCTGGGCCATCACGCCCGCGGAAGAAGCGGAAATTCATGCGGGCCTGATCGCCGGCCTCGAGAACGGTACGCTGCGCCCGGTCGTCGGCAAAGAGCTGCCTCTCGCCGAAGCCGCTCGCGCCCACAAAGAAATCCTGGAGCCCGGCGCCGCGGGGAAAATCGTCCTCCTTCCTTAATGTAGTGTTCGAACGTGCCGCGCACGGCGGGACGGCGTGGCCGCGGGCCAAATTCTTTTGAGCTCATTACGGCCGAAAACATGCCGTATAATCGGGTTTCTCAAATTATTGGCCAGGAAAGGTCCTGGCAGGGAGCAGAACCACTCTCATCGTGCACATCGCCCTTCTACTCTCGGTTGTTCTCGCGGCGCAGAACCCCATCAGCCACTATTGGCACAAGATCACCGATAGAACCTTTGCCGGCATCTATCACGCCAATGCCTTCGACCTCGCGATGATGATTCCTTATTTCATCGTCCTTTTCGTCCTTGCGGTCTACGGCCTGCACCGTTATTGGCTGGTCTACGACTATTTCGTTTATTCGAAAAATGTCCCCCCGGCTCCGCCGCCGGTGGAAAAGTGGCCCCGCGTCACCGTGCAGTTGCCGATCTTCAACGAGCGCTACGTCATCGAGCGTCTCGTCGAAGCTGTCTCGCGCTTCGACTACCCGCCCGAACTGCTTGACGTGCAGGTCCTGGACGACTCCACAGACGAGACCTGCGAAGTCGCCCGCGCTTGCGTCGAGCGCCACGCCGCACAGGGCATGCCCGTCGTTTACATTCATCGCAGCAACCGCGAAGGTTACAAAGCCGGTGCCCTGGAAAACGGCTTGAAAACCGCCAAGGGCGAATTCGTTGCCATTTTCGACGCCGACTTTCTCCCCGAACCCGATTTTCTTCGCCGCACGATTCCTTATTTCATGAATCCGGATGGCGGCAGCAAAATCGGTATGGTGCAAACACGCTGGACATATCTCAACAGCAACTACTCGCTGCTGACCAACGTGGAAACGATCCTCCTCGATGGCCATTTCGTCGTAGAGCATGGCGCGCGTTCCCGCCGCGGCACTTTCTTCAATTTCAACGGCACCGCCGGCGTGTGGCGCCGCAAAGCCATCGACGATGCCGGTGGCTGGGAACACGACACCCTCACTGAAGACACCGATCTTTCTTATCGCTCGCAGCTCAAAGGCTGGAAGTTTCTCTACCTCCCGCAAATCGAGTGCGCTTCCGAGCTTCCCGTGGACATGAACGGCTTCAAAGCCCAGCAGGCGCGGTGGGCCAAGGGCTTGATGCAAACCGCAAAAAAAATCCTCCCAAGAGTTTTGAAGTCGGATGCGCCCTGGCACGTCAAAGCCGAAGCCTTTTTTCACCTTACCGGCAATATCAGCTATCCGCTCATGATCGTGCTCTCCACCATGTTGCTGCCCGCGATGATCGTGCGCTTTTATCAAGGCTGGATCCAGATGCTGGTGATCGATCTGCCGCTTTTCCTCGCTTCCACGTGTTCCATCTCCAGCTTCTATCTCATGGCGCAAAGAGAGCTGCGGCCCAAGACCTGGCGGCGCACGTTTCTCTACATGCCCTTCGTCATGGCCACGGGGATTGGCATTTCCGTGCGCAACGCGCAAGCCGTCATCGAAGCGCTGCTCGGCAAAAAAAGTGCATTTGCCCGCACGCCCAAATTCAATATCGAAGGCAAGCGGGGCACGTTCGCGACAAAATCGTACAGGAACAAAGCCGGCTGGATGCCCTACGCGGAAATTCTTTTAGGCTTGTACTTCTCTTCGACTGTGATCTACGCCATCCTCAACGAAAACTACGCTACCGTGCCGTTCCTGCTGCTCTTCGTCTGGGGTTACCTCTACACCGGCGCGATGTCCCTCGGCCAAACGTACTTCGCGCGTCTCCGCTTCGGCGTCAACGCTCCGGAAATGCGTCCCGCCACTTCCGGCGCACCGGGCTTCTGATTCTCTTAAATAGAACTGACGCTCAGGTCGGCAGGCTTTCGCTTTTCGCGTGTGCGATGTCGCCGTCAAAGCTACACTGCCCGGAGGGCGGATGCTCCGTGGAAAACCTCTCCTTCAACAATGGAGGCATCGACTTGCACGCCGTCGCTGGGGGCCCAGAAGATGGCCCCGTCGTCGTCCTGCTCCACGGCTTTCCTGAATTCTGGTATTCGTGGCACAGACAGATCGAGCCGCTGGCGGCCACAGGCTTTCGCGTTATCGTCCCTGACCAGCGCGGGTATAACCTCAGCAGCAAACCCGTCGGCGTCTCTTCGTATGCCATGCCTGAGGTCGTCTCCGACGTCATCGCCATCGCCGATCAGCTCGGCCAGGAAAAAATCTTTCTCGCCGGACATGATTGGGGCGCCGCCGTCGCCTGGAGAGCCGCCCTGCTGCATCCGCAGCGCATCGCCAAGCTTGTTGTCCTTAACGTCCCTCATCCTTCGGTGATGCGCAAATTCCTCAGCACGCGTCCGCGTCAATTCCTTCGCAGTTGGTACATGTTCTTCTTTCAACTCCCCTGGCTGCCCGAAGCTCTCTTCTCCGCCTTCAACTATCACATCGGCGCAAGATCGCTTCTCCGCTCCAGCCGCCCGGGTACCTTCTCCGCCGAAGATCTCGCCCAATACCGGTTGGCGTGGTCGCAGCCCGGCGCCCTAACCGCCATGATCAACTGGTACCGCGCCCTATTTCGCATTCGCATCAAATTGCAGAACAAAACCGTCCGCGTCCCCACCCGCATCCTCTGGGGCGAGCGCGACGATTTTCTCCTGACCGAAATGGCTCACGAAAGTTTGCGCTATTGCACGACCGCCGAGCTCTTCACCTTCGCCAACGCCACGCACTGGCTCCAGCACGAAGAACCCGCCCGCGTCTCGGACCTCCTTATCGATTTCTTCCGCATCTAGGCGCCCCCAATCGGCCCAATTCCCTCCATCGCAGCTGCTTCATTTTCATGACTCGCGGGTATCGGATCACTCTGGTTTAGACTTCGTGCTGGCAGTCTAAGTCTGTACCGTGCGTCGGGCCGGCTTCCGGTGGTGTTCAACTGTGGACAGTCTCGTTTCCTGGCTGGTGCTAAGGTTTTTGCCGTTGGGACGTCCTGGATTATTTTTGGAGGCTGGAATGGCAAAGCTCATCGGACTGCTCGGAGTGGTGTTGTTGTTTTCTGCCCCGTCTTTTTCACAAGATAGACAAGGCCAAGACAAAAAGGACAATGCGCAACGCGATAAGAGTCAAGTTGGTGGCGGGCACGTTCCTGCTCGTGGCCCTGCCCCTGTCCGGGCGCGTGACTCTGCCCGGACACCTGATTCTGCTCGGACTCCTGCTCCTACTCCCGTCCGGGCCGCTGCTCCTGCCCCAAACAATCGCGCGGACGACCGCGCTCAGCAAAATACGCAAAGGCCCAACTATCGCGATCAATCCGGGCATCCGGATGCGCCGCATGTCCACGCCAACAACGATCGATGGGTGGGACATGACTCCGGCCGTGGTGATCCTAACTACCATCTCGATAATCCCTGGGCACACGGACACTTTTCGGGTGGATTTGGCCCGGATCATGTCTTCCGACTTGCGGGAGGGAACAGGGAACGTTTCGGGCTTGGCGGCTTCTTCTTCAGCGTTGCGCCATATGACTACGACTATTCCAATGGCTGGCTATGGGACTCTGACCAGATCGTGTTTTATGAGGACCCAGACCACGACGGCTGGTACCTCGCCTATAACATCAGGCTCGGTACTTACATTCACGTTTCGTATCTCGGCTAACAGGAGAAGTCCGGCCGGGAGCCAAGATAGCTATGCAACAATCGGGTGAGTTCGTGACGTCTCTGAACTCTTGATCGATTCCTTCTCAGCATAATGCTCGGTTCGGTCCGGCATCGCCAACGAAACACCTCGAATCTTATTCAAAGCAGAGCAATACAATCTCGGGGCTAGAGCCAAAGCGCAGCGGCGGCCCCCAAGTCCCTGCACCGCTGGAGATGTAGACTTGCATCTTTCCGATCCGGCTCAACCCGTACGCGAACTGGCGGTAAATCCGCCGCACCATCCAGGTCCAGGGGATAAACTGCCCGAGATGAGTGTGCCCTGAGAGTTGCAACGAAAATCCTGCCTCCGCCGAGATGTGCGGGCGATCCGGCGCGTGCGTCAGAAGAATGCTGGCGCGATTCCGGTCCACGTCGATTCGCTGCAGGACCGCACGCAGATGCTCGTCGTGGGTGGCGTGTTTGTAAGGCACGCCGACGATCTGCAAGCCGTCTGCTTCCACTTTCTCGTTCTCGAGTACGCGAACTCCAGCGCCGGCGACGGCTCGCAGGTACTTGGAGTCGTCCCCGAACTGCTCGTGATTCCCCGCAACAAAATAGGCGCCCTGCGGCGCGCGCAGCTCGCGCAATGGTTCGGCGGCTCGCACTGTATCGATCGCTGTGCCATCGTACAAATCGCCGGCAACAAAAACCACGTCAGGCTTCTCCCGCATCGTCTTGGCCACGATCCGCTTCAGAAACCCGCCGTTTCGAACGTGCCCCAGGTGCAGATCGCTGAGTAGCACGGCCCTGCGTCCGCGCCAGGCCAGCGGCAGATTCTCCAACCGGACGGTGATCCGCCGAACGCGCGTCCAGCCTGCATTCACTAGGCCTGAGAAGCTCAGCACCCCTGATGCTCCGAACAACACCTCCACCATCCGATGGAAATTCAGGTCCATTCCCGCCAGCCGTGCGATTCCGAAAATAACCCAGGCCATGCATGCCGCAAAGAAGGAGAAACTCAACCATCCAAGCCACGTTGCGGCAACCCGATACGTGGCTCGCAACAACGCATTTGTGTAGCGAAAGGCCAGAAGCGACGTTGCTAAAAAACTGACGGACAGGACGCCCACGGCGATCTTGAGCCACAACGCCACAGGGGGGTCATTCCCCGCCGGCGAAAACTTCCAGGTCTCGTAGAGGAAAAAATGAAGCAGAAACAACACCAATTGAAAAAACGCGATGAAGCCTATGAGTCCTGCTGGTATCCGCATCTACCATTGGATTCCTCAAGTCCCAAAAACGGTATTCATCTGCTCCGAAATGGAGGGCGATAGCGGGGTTATTGGGTGGCGCCGCTGTCCTGTTTCGTGACAATTTCGGCCAACCACTCGTTTCGGGTACAATCGCGTGGCTGCGTACAGCCCTGAAAACCCACATGCCCAGTGGGCGCAACATCCAAATGGCGGTTCCGAGGTGCGCGAATGAGTGGTCGCCTGTGGCCGGTGCGGTCGCATGGTCTATCGAATTCAGCAAGACTGGTTTTCTGGGGATTGCTCTGCCTGGCTTATATTGCAGGTACGGCGCGCGCCCAGGAGCGCCGCGAGCGCGAGCCCAATAGCGTCTACGCGGAACGCCGCGCCAAGCTCGCGGCACAGGCCGATGGGCCGATCATCCTCTGGGGTTTCACCGGCCGCGAGGAAGTTTCCCAAGACTATGTCTTTGCCCAGGAAGAGAATTTTTACTACCTCACCGGCCACAATGAAGAAGGCGCCGGGCTGATTATCCTTCCCGCTGGTCCGAAGGGCGACGTCTCGAACGTTTCGCGCGAAACGCTTTTTCTCCCCGCAAAGAATCTGCAGAAAGAAAAATGGAACGGCGTTCGCATGTCACCCTCGGACCCGGACATCGAAGCGCGCACGGGATTTGTTGCCGTGAAATCGTTTGAGAGCGACTTCCGCTCCATGGTCGAGAATCTTGCGAAGACGTTTCCGGACTTCTACACGATTCTTCCCTATCAGAAAGAACTCGGCGGTTACCCGCACGAGAAAACTGTTGTCGATTGGCTGCAGCTCGCTGCGCCGAATGCCAAGCTGAAAGACATTCGCGCGCAGATCAGCGCCATGAGGCAGATCAAGTCGCCCGGCGAAATCGCACTCCTGAAAGAAGCGATTGACTTGTCCCTGGATTCCCACCTCGAAGCGATGAAGTTGATGCGCCCGGGACTCTACGAATATCAGGTAGAGGCAAAAATGGTCGAAATCCATGCCTGGGGCGGCTCGGAAGCGGAGGGTTACGCCCCGATTGTGGGGGCCGGCCCGAACTCCACCGTGCTGCACTACGACAAGCTCTCGCGCAAAATCGAAGATGGCGACATCGTCGTGCTCGACGTCGGGGCGCAATACTCCGGCTATTCGGCGGACATCACGCGCACGCTGCCCGCTAACGGCAAGTACACGCCGCGCCAGCGTGAAATCTACGACATCGTTCTCGGTGCACAAAACGCGGCCCTCGCCGCGCTCAAGCCGGGCATGGATTTCTGTAACAAGGGCGACAAGAGCGTTCACAAGATTGCCTACAACTACATCAATTCCCATGGAAAAGATCTTCACGGCAAATCCCTCGGGCCATATTTCATTCATGGCCTCGGCCATCACATCGGTTTGAACGTCCACGACCCGGGCGAATTCTGCGCCCCTTTCCAGCGCGGCATGGTCATCACCGTCGAGCCCGGCATCTACATTCCCGAGGAAAATCTGGGCGTGCGCATCGAGGACGACGTCCTCATCACCGAATCCGGCCACACGCTCCTCAGCGAACGCCTCCCCCGCGACCCTGCTGAAATCGAAAAGATTATGGCGGAAGCCGCGTTGGCTCGCGCAAAAGGAGAAAAAGGCGAGGTCCGCGGAAACGTTTCGTCAACAGAAGCGCCCGCCGACAGCGGCGTGATCCGGAGCTTGATTGAGAAATACGCGAAATCGGTTGATGGCGCGGACACCGCTCTCGCTGCTGAGGTCTGGTTGGATTCGCCGGACGTCTCTTTCATCCACCCGTTGGGCCATGAGCACGGTTTCGAACAAATAAAGCAAAATATCTACCTGCACTTGATGGGCGATACCTTCTCGGAGCGCAAACTCAGTATTCATGACGTTTCCGTCCATGTTTACGGAGATGCCGCCTGGGCCGAGTTCTACTGGGATTTCGCCGCCAAGTTCAGAAAAGATGGCTCGCCCCTCGCGACACACGGCAGGGAAACACAGCTCTACCGGAAGGAACAAGGTCGCTGGCGTTTGGTTCACGTTCACTACTCAGGAATGCCTGTCACGGCAGAACGCCAAGGTTTCTGAGCGAAAGAAACATTTCTTTTTCAAGGGCGCTCCCTGCCAGCAAAGAAGGCGGATTGACCGCCGGGAATGAGGCACCTTATACTGATCTCTCGCGCTGGACGTGGATTTCGCGCCAGCGTGCCTCGAGTCATTCCGCGAGCAGCGTAAGAGCGAACTTTAGTTCGCCGGCCGGAATTTCCGAAATCAGCAAACTTTCTAGGAGCATATGAGCAGCGTCAAAGCGACACAACTCCGCCCCGGCATGGTCATCCAGCACGAAGGCCAGCTTTTCACCATCTTCAGCGTCGATCACCGCACGCCGGGCAACAAACGTGGCTCGATGCAGACCCGCATGAGGAACCTCCGTACGGGTGCGATCATCGATTACCGGTTCCGCGCCGAAGAGTTCGTGGACCGCGCCATCCTCGATGAAGTCGAGTTCGAGTACCTCTACAACGAGGGCGACGATTTCCACTTCATGAATACAAAGAACTACGAGCAGATGCAGATGAGCCGCGAAGAGCTGGGAGAAACCGTCTACTACTTGATTCCCAGCACCATTGTGAAGGTGGAATTTTTCGAGGAAAAAGCCATCGGGGTGGACCTCCCCGATACCATGGATATGAAGGTGATCCAGACCGAGCCGACGCTGCAGAAAGCCACCGCCAGCGCGGTCATGAAGCCCGCAACGCTCGAGACCGGCCTGGTCGTTCAGGTTCCGCCGTTCGTGAATGAGGGCGACAGAATCAAGGTGGACACCTCGGAAGCAC
>WNFP01000652.1_pt1 | contig 58693 bp, 49 predicted proteins | sample 5400201 | NCBI WGS metagenome assembly WNFP01 (sample SAMN13153355, study PRJNA577476) | soil metagenome | isolation source: 115 cm saprolite under Madrone tree | place: USA:California | collected 2016-06-14 | reverse complement strand
ACGCGGCACGTTCGAAGAGGCCGGGGGGTGAATGACCTGCGGCGGGAAGCCATTTAGAGATTTGTGGTGCGAGCCGGGCGGCTCGCGTATCTCTATGAACTGCGGCTTGAATGTTTTCCGGAAGTTGCGCTTTAAGCAAGTCTGAGGCCAGCAACAGCCCCGTGTTTAACATGCGCTCGGCTCCCACCGTTTTCGTCGATTTCCGGACGAGTTCCCAATCGATACCCGCTTGCCGGGTGATCAGTGCAGCGACGTCGGCAACCCACATCAATCGCTCCCAAAAGTGTTTCGCGCCATGGATGCAGATCAACACGAGTTCGTCTTCCACGGAAAGAGCGGAGACTTCACGGGCATCAAGGCACACACGGATTTGGCGGGCAAACAATTCATCAAGAGGGAGCCGGCGCGGAAAATAGCGCAGGGTAAGATCATTATGCAACTCGACGATGAGCTTCGTTTGCGGCTTCGAGAAGAGATATTGGCCAGGGATTTTCCCAGCGTCAATCGTGCTGATGGAAACGGCCGGAGTGAAGCCCATCGTGATCATCGATTCCGTGGCCCGGCGAATGTCCCGCTGAGGAACGAGCAGATCCAGGTCGCCGTAGCTGCGCATCGCCGGGTCGCCGTAGGCCTCGATCGCGAGTACCGGCCCTTTAACCACCAAAGCGCCGATTCCTTCGGATTTGAAGCGCTCCAATATGACAAATAGTTCTGCGGTCAGCCGCAAAGTAAAAAAGTTTTGCGCGCGCCGGCGATCAGTGAGCGTCTGCCGTATTTCCGGCGGCACCAAGTCCGAATCAAGGTCACGAAGGCCTGCCGCCAGATGCCCGTTCACACCGTGCTCTTCGGCGAGGAGGAGCAAACGAATCCAATCTAGGGAACGGAGCAAGACCTCAAGGCGCCGACGATCGCGCGATGGAGAAGCGCACTCGACGAGCGCGGACCATTCGCTCCGGAACGAAGCGACGTCGGAGGGATCCGGGGGAACGATGGGCTCGGACACGGCCATGGAACTAGAGTGTAGTCGATTGGCGAGCCTATTTCGCGCGGGAGATACCGGGGAAGAAATCTTCGGGCCGAGGGGAACTCTTACTTTCCCGTCGATGCGGACAATACTTCATCGCCACGGCCACGGCGGCGGACGTCGATTCCGAGGCGCTTGATCTTCTGGTTGAGGGTGGAGAGAGGGATGAGAAAACGCTCGGAGGCTTCGGTCTGGTTCCAGCCGGTGCGTTCGAGCATATCAATAATGATGCGACGCTCGATCTCGTCCATGATCTGAAACAAGGAAGGTTGCGGATTGTCGGCGGAAGCGCGCGAACCTGGCTCACCGGGAAGCGGCGGCAGAAATTCCGAGAGCTGCAGGCGCACACCACGAACAATTTCCTTGCTGCGAATGCTTTCTGGAAGCAGGTCTGCGTCCACGCGTTCCTGCGTGGAGAGGACGACCGCGCGCTCGACGACGTTTTCCAGTTCGCGCACGTTGCCGGGCCAGTCGTAATCCATCATGAACTTCATCGCCGCGGGCGTGAATTGCCGGAGCGGCTTGCCGTTTTCATGACAATACCGCTCCAGGAAGTGCGCCAGCAGGAGCGGCACATCTTCGCGGCGGTCGCGCAGCGGGGGAATCTGGAGGTGGATCACGTTCAGGCGATGGTACAAGTCCTCGCGGAAGCGCCCCTCGCGCACAAGCATAAGAAGCTCGACATTGGAAGCGGCGACGATGCGCACGTCAACTTTGAGTTGCTCGGTGCCGCCAAGACGCATGAATTCGCGCTCCTGGATCACGCGCAAGAGCTTGGCTTGTGTTTCGGGGCTGATGGTGGCGATTTCATCGAAGAAAATAGTGCCCTGATCGGCGACTTCAAAGAGGCCCTTTTTCGAGGCCACGGCACTGGTAAAAGCGCCCTTCACGTGGCCGAAGAGCTGAGACTCGAGGAGATCCACAGGGATCGATCCAGTATTCACAGGCACAAAGGCTTTATCCGCGCGCGTGGATGCGGAGTGGATGGCCTTGGCGATGAGCTCCTTACCCGTGCCGCTTTCACCGCTGATGAGAATCGTCGAGCGCGACGGCGCGACCTGCGTGACGAGGTCCAGCAGGACGTGCATCTTGTCGCTCTTGCCCACGATGTTTGGAAAATTGAAGCGCTGCTTCAGGGCGCGTTTGAGCTGGACGTTTTCCTCGCGAAGTCGGCGCGATTCCACGGCCTGCGCCACCTGGGCAAGCAATTCATCGTTGGACCACGGTTTGGTGATGTAGTCCATCGCGCCATTCTTGAAGGCCGCGCGAGCCATTTCGATCGAACCATAGGCGGTAATCAGAACGATCGAGAGCTGCGGATCGCGGCGGTGAATTTCCTTGAGCATGTCGAGACCGTTGCGGTCCGGCAAGCTTACATCCAGCAAAAGAAGGTCGTAGGGATGCTGTTCCAGCTTCTCGAGGCCGGATTCTCCAGTTTCGGCGCTGGAGACTCCGTAACCTTCCCCCCTTAGCAGGAGTTCGAGGCCTTCCCGGATTTCTGATTCGTCATCTACTACAAGGATGGAACCCTTAGACATGGACCGCTTTCCTGACAGCCGGGAACTCGACGTGGAACGAGGTGCCTTTGCCGGGGGTCGAGCGGACATCAATCTTTCCGGCATGTTCCTTGATGATTCCGTAGCTCACGGAAAGTCCGAGACCGGTGCCGCGGCCATTGGCTTTGGTGGTGAAGAACGGGTCAAAAATGCGATGGATATGCTCGCGAGCGATGCCAGCGCCCGTATCGGCGACTTCAATTTCGACGCTGCCGTTGTGCGCCGCGGTGCGGACTTCGAGCATTCCCCCGCCGGGCATGGCATCGCGCGCGTTCAAGAAAAGATTCAGGAAGACCTGTTGCAGCTTGTTGGCTGAGCCGCGGACGGCGGGCAGCGGCTCGCCGAGCTGCTTCACGACCTGGATGTGGGAGGTCCTGAGGGGATGAGCCACCAGCGACAAAGTTTCCTCGACGACACGGTTTACATCAATGTCGGCGGCTTCGGCAGCCCCGGTCCGGGAGAAATTGAGCAAATTGTTTACGATTTCGCTGGCGCGGAATGTCTGCTTGACGATTTTCTCGATGATCGACTGCCGCGGGTCGCCTTCCGGCATCTGCTTCGCCAGCATCTGAATGTAGTTGGAGATGACTGCGAGCGGGGTATTCACCTCATGCGCGACGCCGGCCGCGAGAAGCCCGAGAGACGTCAGCTTTTCTGTCTGCGACATCTGCTCTTCCATGCGTTCGCGCTGGGTAACGTCATCGAAGAGCAGGAGCCGGCCGATGCGCTCATTCGATTTGCTGACAAGCGGTGTGATGGAAACGTTCAAGGTCAGCGACTTTCCCTGATGCTGGAGTCTCTGTTTATAGATGCCGGTAATCTGTTCCTGGTCACCACGCGCAGCGATTTCGCGCGCCAATTCTTCCGGCAGAAGCGAACTCAGCTGGCGGCCAACGGATTCCTGGCGTGACACTCCGAAAAGCTGTTCCATGCGCGTGTTCCAGGATTCCACGATTCCTTCCAGATCGACAGAGAGCACACCAACGTTCAGGGATTCGACGATATTTTCGCTAAAATCTTTCAGGCGTGCGATTTCGAGCGCTTTTTGTTCGAGCGAGCTGTAAAGCTGCGCGTTGTCGAGAGCGACGGCGACGTAGCCCGCAATCGTCTCGACCAACTCAACGTCGTCGCTCGATAGAAAATCCCCGTCCACGGTCTTGCCGAGACCGAGAACCGCAACGGTATGCTCGCGGATGCGGCAGGGGACGAAATAGTTCAGGTCCAACTGCTCAAGGGTGCGCCGAACGGAGTCGCTGACTTCTCTTGCCGCACGGGGCGACTCGAAAAAGAGCGCCCCGCGGGCAAACTCGGGCCGGGCCGGCTCGAGGAAACTAAGATCCAAGGATTCAGACAGGCGCACCCCCATCGAGCGGGCAATACGCATCTGACCGGGTTCGATTGCGTTTTCCACAAAAATGGCGAGACGGTCGACCAACAATGTTTGGGAAATGCGGTCCATGACCGAGCCGAGCATGGGATCGAACCGCACTTCGTTTGTCAGCGTGCGCCCGAATTCAATCAGCGTGCGGCGATAATCGAGGCGGTCGCGGTAGAAAAAGCGATCCAGGCGCGCCTGAATCCCCGTGCGGAACGGCTGGAACAAAAACGCGGCTACGACGATGGCGATCATGCCGCCAGCCGGCCCGTTCGTGGGGGTATGGAAAACCAGCGCGACCAGCGCAACCAATGCGAAGTAGACTGCCGCCACCCCGGCGGTTGCCGCCGTATAAGCCAATCCGCGCTTGAAGATAATGTCCACGTCCATCAAGCGGTAACGGATGACGGCGTAGCCGAAACACAACGGGATCAACACCAGACTTAGGACCGAGAGCTGCATCCACGGGCGCAGGGTAGCGCCGAGCACCAAGGGAAGGATATAGAGCAAGGACACGGGCAGAATGCCGGCAAGAGTTCCACCGGTGAGCCACTTCAATTGCTGGCGAAGCACACCGGAAGGCGCTTCGCGGTAGCTTCGATAGAAGACCAGCCCCGCTGCCAGGAAGCAAAGGGCAAGGTAGCCAAATTCGATTTTCCTAAGCAGAACGTAGGCACCTAGCCAAGGCACAAAACCCAGGGCGTCGAGGGCCGTGCTCACATGAATCAGGAGCAAAACAAGGGGCAGAGAATAAACGGCCAACAATTTCGAGGACGAACGAATGGTGGTTTCAGACCGCCCCGGAAATACCAGTGCAAAGTGGAGCAGCAAAGCAGGAGCGAGCAGGCGCGCCGCGATCTCCGACCAATAAATCTCCCAGTCAAAAGTGTCCAACTTCCCGCTGAAATGGAACGACCAGAGCACGAAAGAAACCAGGCAAAAAACGTAGAAATGCACGGCGCGAGGCGCGTTCCAACGGCGGATGAAAATGAACAGGCCGATGAACAGATAGAGCAGCCCTACGGTGCGCAGGTAGTTTTCGGTCGCAAGGGGTTTTTCGGCAGGCGCGGTGAGGAGCGGCGTCTCGAATTCTTCGCCCCCGCGGGAAAGCTTGTAGTGCACCTGGGTCCAGAGCCCGGCGCGGTCCAAACGCCGGGAGACCTCGGCGGCTCTGCTAACCGCGGCACTATTGATCGTCAGCAGGATGTCGCCGGGACGAATCCCGGCACGAGTTGCAGGCGAATTAGGAGAAACGCTGCTAGCTTGAATGCCATGGTCGGTATCGAGCCAGGCCACACCGTCGTACACCACCTCAAAGCGGCTGCGCTGGTCGAAGTTAATCAGGCCAAAAATCACCGCGGCCAGCGTGGCCAACGCCAGCACGACCGCCCCAACGCTGACTCGGAGGTTTTGCCTCATGGCTCTACCGGGCAGGACTACAGCCCATTCCAGGAAATCAAGTGCAACCCAATGTCCATTGTTTGGAAGCTGTGCATCCTGACAACCATTTTATATTCAACAGTTTACCACAGCGGCGGGCCGGACAACCCTACAACATTCTGTTTCTGGAAGGGCAAATACAGCTTTCTAGAGCCCAGAAATCCCTAAAACTGAACGCTGAGTCCACCTCGAAATGTCCGAAATGCCGGCACCAAGACAACGCGGCCATCTCGGCTACTAGTCGAAACATAACCCTGCGCTAAGAGGTTGTTGCAATCCGCGATGGCTTCCCACCGCCCTAAAGCAAACTTTGGAAGAGGCTGGCGGAAAATCAGGTGTAGGTACGGATCCATGTTGAAGAGCGATTCGCCGTAGCTGTCCACGGAAGAAACCGTAGTGCCGTTGACCCACTTGTAACCTGCTTGAACCCTGGTACCGAGACGGGGCACCTTTGCCGAGATTCCCGCCCCAAGGGAATGCCGTTGCACGGTACGTAGCGCATCGCGAAGCAGGTCGCTTGCGTCGTCCGAAGGCGCCAAAGCGCCACCAAAAGAATAAACAGCCGTCAGTTCGACGTCGCCGTCCAGTTTCTCGCGAAAAGCGACACGCGAGCCCCAACTGCTCGAGGAGCCCCCGTCGTAAGCAAACCCGGTGGAAAAATAATCCTGAAAATAATCGGCGGCAGGCAGATCACTGCCGCGGCCGAAGATAGCTACATGGCGGTTGTCGTCATGGAAGCCGGCGATTTGAAACTTTCCGCGGGTGCCGACTTTCCGTTCCGCCGAGACTTCCTCGTGCAGACCATTCTGCAAAACGGGATGGCCCTGGCGCCAGAGGAGGGCGGGAAAAGCGTCGAGTTCATTTAGCGCCGCGGCAAGAGCCCCGCCTGGCTGAGCGTCATTGCCTTCCAGGGGACCAGGTCCGTTGGGCATCGAAGCAAAGATCAGCGCGGTGCTCCAGTCATCCGTGAGGCGCACATTCAATTCCGCTCGTGGACGAATGGATGAGGCTGCCGCACCCAGTCCCACCAAGACATACTCGCCGCCGTAGTGAAGAGTGGTGCGATCTCCAAGGGCCAAGGCGCCACCCTGATCAAATCGGACCCCGCGAAAGGTTGGGCCGAGTGGGCCGAGCTTGGCTTCTCGGAGGACCAGCGCTGTGTGTGGGCCGGCGCCCAGGGTTCCCGTCGGCAACCATACGGTAGCGATGCCGCCAGCAGGAGCATCGCTGTCATAACTCATCTGGCCGGCCAGGATCATCCTGCTGGTGCCGCCCAACTTCTGATCGTAAGCCACGGCAGTGGCGGGGGAAGAAGCGACGCTCGAAGCTGAAGAGGAGCGGCGCGCGCCATCAGTAAATTCCATGCGCATTCTGGGCGCGCGGGGCCTGCCCGATTCGGTCGAAACAGTCGAAATACTCAGGGTATCTTGGTCCACCCACTCCAAAACGGGGCGCATCGCCGAGGCGGATCGCAAAACCCATTTCCAATCGTCCCCTTCGGCAGTCGTACTCGACGGCATGCGTCGCAACTGATCGAGGGACGCAAACATGGACTCCAGTTCAATGCGAACGACGGTAGTCAGATTGGAAGTGACGCGAATGTGCTTTTCAAGTGTGGGAAGAAAACCGGCGAGAGTCACGCGAACAGTGTAAAAACCAGGTGCGAGCTTGTCGCCTCGGAACATGCCTTGCGTATTGGTCAGGAAGCCGCGAGTCGCAGCTAATCCTACTGCTTCGGAGATTAATTCCACGCTCGCGCCCATCTGCGGCGTACCCGCAGCGTCGCGCACTACGCCTGCAAGCTTGCCCGGGACAGGCTTCGCTTGCGCGGCCGCCGGATTCGCCGCAAAGGACGAAACCATGACGGTCAGGACCAGGGCCCCCAGGATTCGGAGCCGTTCCTGTTTCACTTTGTTTTACCTCCCCGGTGCGGCATTCACGGCAGTCTTGGTTTCCGCCGGCGCCTTCACCGTAAACTCTGCGGAGCGAGAAATAGTTTGATTCGAAAGCGTGTCTCTGGCATTCACTTCGAGGCTGTACTTCCCTGGCACGAGACTTGCAAGCGGCAAGAGGCGCTCGATGGTTACCTGATCGCCCGTCTGTTTCATCTCTTCAGAGGTTTCCTTAAACTGCATCACCTGATCTTTGCCTTTTTTCACGGTGAATTCGAATGTGGCGCTGGACTTGTGTGACTTGTCGTCCGGCTTCAAGTTATACACCTGCAGGTAGATTCCGAGCTTGTCGGCGGTGGTGAAATCGCCTTCCAGGCGCGGCCGGACTTTCGACGAGCCCAGCACGAACTGCCCCGAGCCGATCTGCTTGGCGGGAACATGCTCGATTTGATCGGCCAGAATCAGGGAACTGGCCTCCAGCTTTTCGTCCTCGTATCGGGGAACCTGCAGGCGCGAGTTTACGACGCCGATATTTCCGCTTTGCACGTCCTTGATTACCAAATCCAGGCGGTACAAACCCGGCCGCAGCGGAATGGCCTTTTGATAGATCGATTGCAGTTTCAGGGATTGCTGGTAGAGAGAATCTGGAAAATCACGGCTTACGGGATCTTCCTGCGTCTGCACGACTCGCCCGGTGAGCGTACTCACACGGATGAAGATATTCATCGTCGCGGAGTGAATACCATCCTTCGACTGGAACGAGAGCTGGCTGTTCGGGACTTGTATGGTAACCGGCACCAGCACGGTCTCATTTGTCACCTTCAGGTAATCGGTGCGCCAGGTGAAGTGCAGTTGATCGCGGACGATGCGCGAAGTTACCACCGCTTCGAGATCCTTGAATTTCACCTCGGGCGGTTTATTGACTTTGGCGTAGAGCTCCAGCCGGCTGAACTCGTTCATGCTAGCTGGCGTGCCACCCATGGTTGTCGGCAGGTTAGTGCCGTCGGAACGCGTGAAGCGGTCGGCTTTCGACGCCATGCCCATTTGTTCCATCAAACTGAGACCCGCTCCGGGTACGTGCAGCAGCGCGTCTTTCTCCGACGGATCCATGGTCAGGTGATATTCGCCCGACCCGCTCGGATCAACGAATTCCAAAATAATGTTTTCGCCGATGCCTTCGAGATAGCGCCAGCGCCAGGTCTCAAAGGGGTATGTGGTTGTTGAGCCCCCACCCTCTTCCATGGGCCGATCGTATGTGCCACCTGTCGGGTGTGATTCGACCTCATCCGCCGGGCCCCACATGATGTACATGCGGCCGCGGTCGGTCTTCCATCCCGGGATGCCGGAAGCAAAATGTTCGTTGGCGTAAGCGATTCGGCGGTAATGCTCTTCTTTAAAATCGTTCTCAGGAAGGTCGGGATTGCTGCTGCGGCGCAGCCAAAACTGCTCAATGAATTGTTCGCGTTCTTCGTTGGTGTCCAATTGCAGGAAAGCGTTGCGTTCGTCCGGAGAGATGATATAGGTGACGTCTTCGGTGAGCCACTGCCGGTAAGCGCTGTCCAATTCCTTCAGCGTCCGCCTCATTTTGCGCTTTGTTTCTTTATTCAGTTTCTGCGGTGCCGGAGCTGCACCCGGATCTTGCGCTTGTTGGGCGGAAACCGACGGGATCGAGATAGCTAGCGAAAATATGGCAACGAACAGGGTCCGTACTACCCTTGACATGAAGACACCTCAAGCTCTAGGACGCTAGTGATTCTAACCCCAGACCAGTTCCCCGTCAATCAGAGGAATCCCGTTCATTTTGTGGCACTTGTCCCCCGAAATCGGTTAGATCATGGAGACTCTTGTTTGGTTGCTTGACAGTTTTTGACCTGAACGAAGGTACAGGGAGGATGGCACCCGGGAACAGAGGTATTCACACGAGAATCTTGCCCGCGATTCTGCCGACAGGCAGGAACGGAAGGTGGTGACTATTGAACGCGTTGCAGTTGAGTATCCGAACCCACCAGGGTATCGAAGATGGCGAGGACGTGGCGGCGGTAGTCCACCATGCGCGCAAATATATCTCGAAGCTGCGGATCGCGTTCTGCCTCTCGATGCCACTTGGCGAGAACCACAGCGGGGACTTCGATGTCCCGCCGCAGTTTGTCCGCGGAATGGCCGCGCAGAAACAAGCCGTAGAAAAAGGCGGCTTCACGCTGCGGGAAGTCGAGGTCATGCACGACTTCGGACGGAACGAATTGTGGCATCGTGGCCATAGAGAAAAATGCAGTTTACCGAAAAGCCGGGCGGCGTCAAGTAGGACTGGCGTTTTCCTGCCGCGTTCCGGGTAACTCCCCCTTTTCTCCCGGAGGCTCTCCGCCCTGACAACAGTGCCCTCAGCTATCGAACGCCATGGTTGCCAGGCACTTCTAACCGGCTTAGGATGCTTATAGGCATGGCAGGGTTACACAATTCGAGAAAACAGCGGTTGGCGGGAGGCGCGTTCAAACGCTTGCTGCGCTTCGGCGTTCTCCGCGGGCTGCGTTCGGTCGAAATTGACCCAGACGATTTCCGCCGACAACTCGCGGACAAGCACGGTTTATGGGTTCCGGACTTTGCCCGTATGAAGGACGTTCCCACGGAGCGCCTGGACGCTATCGCCATGGCGCTGATTCGCGACGCCGAACGGCTAGCGCTTGCCGAAGGCGCGGGATTCGGTCTCGGTGGCATGATCACGTTTTTGCCCGATGCGAGCCTTCTCACCGTGATCACGCTGCGGCTCATCCAGCGACTTTCTCTGCTCTACGGATTCGAGGCTCATGGCCACGACCAGAGAGTAGAAATGTGGAAGGCGGCCGCGGCTGCCTCCGGCATCGATTACGGAAAAGACTTGGCGGAGAAACAGATTCTCGACAAGCTCGTCCCGCGCATCGCCGAACGTTTCGCCGCGAAACTTGGCACCGAAGCAGTGGAAAAGTGGGCCGGGCGATTGATTCCGTTAGCCAGTTCGGCCATCGGCGGCGCGCTGAATTTTTCGTTTGTCAGGGGCTGGGGCCGCCGCGTGCAGCGTCATCTTCGTAGAAAGCATCTCGAAGCAAAAATTTCATCGCCGCCTCCCGGGTATCGTGAGGTTGAAGCGGCATTCAATTAACAGCCGGACCGGTACAGCGAATGGCGGCCTCCGCTCAGGGAAGGGCTCGCCGAGAGACATTCTTGCTGGCTCGCAGGTGACCATGACTTACCCGCGGTCTATCCTTTTCCCCGCATTATTACTGCTGACGGGACTTGCCTCACTTCCTTTTCGAGTTCGCGCGCAAGAAAAAGAGCAAGTAAAGGGTACGGTGGCGGAGCCTGTCGATGCTGCCGAAGTTCGCGAGCAGATCGCGACGGTTGAAAAGCTGTTGCCGCAACTTGTCGACCGCGGCGCGGCACTCTATTTTCTTTCCACATCGAAGCAGCACCTGGGAGAAACCCTCGATGCTTTGCACCTCCTTAAAGAATGTGTGGAATTGCATGAGGGCTTCGACCCAGCAGGGAGCCCCTCGCTAAAAGTACTAAAGGGCACAAAGGAATTTGACGACATCGTCGCCAGCGTCCATCGTGATTTTCCCGCTGTCGGTCAGTCACGTCTGGCGTTTGTTACCGAGGAAAGGGATCTAGTGCCGGAAGGCCTCGCCTATAACGCCGGGCAAAATGTCTATTACTTGAGCAGTCTCAATCGGCGGAAGATCGTCAAGATTACCCGAGAGGGCCGAGTCTCGGACTTCGTGCCTGCGGGCCGCGACAACCTAGCACCTGTACTGGGCATCCGCCCTGATCCGCGTGACGGAACGGTGTGGGCCGATTCATGGAGTGAAGCCACGGGGAAGTCCGAACTTGTGCACTTTGACGTTGCAGGCAATCTTATGGGGCGATTTGCGCCGGAGGATGGAGCAAAGCATGGTTTCAACGATCTGGTGCTGCGCAGGAACGGTGAAATCATCTTGACCGACAGCGCCAGCAATCAAGTCTACCGTTTCGATGGTGGCGCGCACACCTTTCGACGCTTGATGGTTCACCGTTCGCTCTCGGCTCCGAATGGAATTGCGCTTGCCGACGATGATCGCCAGTTGTTTGTCGCGGACGACTTTGGCGTTGTGCGTGTGGACCTGGACAGCGGAACGAGTGTGGATGTCATCCCCGGACCTCGCAATACGCTGGCCGGAATTGACGGACTCTACTGGCACAAGGGGAGCCTGATTGCAGTTCAAAATGGCATTGGTTCGCCGCGTATTGCCGCCTTCCGCCTTTCTAGAGATGGTTCTCGTGTAACGCAAACCATTGTTCTCGAAAATCGCACTGCATTTACTACCACTCCGACGACGGGGGCGCTTCACGGCAACGACTTCTACTTCATTGCGAACAGCCAGGTTGACAACCTGAACGGCGACAAGATCCTGGACGTGACGAAGCTTGCGCCCGTTCGCATTGCCGTTGTTCGGCTGCCGTAGCGTTTCTTACATGCTACTGACGAGGACGTAGTGGAATTTGTGATCTGCGCGCTTTAAAGTAGAGTGGCAGGGATGCTGCTCGGATCAAGAGAAGTACTGGGGCAAATATGCGTGGAAACAGCAACTGGAAAACCTTGAGCGGTATCACGATTTTCGGCTTGGCACTGGGATTGGCGTTGATCCCGCAGGAAGCCGCTTCAAGAATGTCACAAGATCCGAGTCAGCCGCAATCGCCAGTTGACGACTTGCCCGCGTATCATGCGCAAGCGCCGAAGGCTGGGCTACCCGCGACGATCGATCCAGCGCTCTTTACCGACCCGGTGGTGCAGAACGCCTATGCTGTCGCTGCAAAAATCAAGAGGGCGCTCTACCAGCAGCCGTGCTATTGCCATTGCGACCGTAGCCAGGGGCACAAGAGCCTCTTGGATTGCTTTGCCAGCAAGCACGGATCCGGATGCGGCACCTGCATCTACGAAGATTTCTATACCTACGAGCAATCCCGCAAAGGGAAGGGCGCCGCCGAGATTCGGGCAGGGATCATCAAAGGCGAATGGAAAACGGTTGACGCCACCAAGTATCAGCAGCCTTTACCGGAAAAGTAGGATTTGGCCGGGAGCACCCATTTCTCTGGAAAGAACAGCTCCGGAGAACTTTCTTGTCACGGCACGATGCAATTCGTAAACTAGTCTTAGCCCGGCCAAACATAGGAGGAAGAATGCACTTTCGCGTGAAGGTGTGGGTGTTGATGCTGGCGCTGGCCGCTTTGTTCGGTTCGGCAGGAGCACCGGCAGGGGCCCAAGACAAGCAGCATGTCGTTTCCTTGAGCGACTTGAACAAAGATGCCGCGCGGCCGGCCCAAACGCGCCAATCGAACGAAGAAGCCGTTCGAACGCTTCTTTCTTCCGACCAGGCCCAAAAAGCGATGAAATCAGCGAATCTCGACTACCAAAAAGTCGATAAAGCCGTAAGCCAGCTGAACGATGAAGATCTTGCCAGACTGGCACAGCGGTCTCGCCAGGCGCAAAGTGATTTTGCCGCGGGACGCATTTCTGATCGCGACATGCTTTGGATTATCCTGATCGCGCTCGCTATCGTCGTCCTGGCGATCGCGCTCCGCTAGCTCATTTGGAGTCATTCCTTATTCGTGTAAACCAGGTCGTTCTCGGTCTGTTCTTGCTTCTCGTCCTGGGGCCTTCTGCCCGCGCCGGGCCCCAGGAAAAAGCAGGAATTTGGCTCGACGTCCCATACGTAAAACAGGCTGAGGATGGCTGCGGGTCCGCCGTAATCTCCATGGTTCTCGAATACTGGAACGCTCATGGCGCGGAGATTGACTCGCAACGCGCCGACGTCACCGCGATTCAAAAACAGCTCTATTCGCGAAAAGCCCGCGGTATTTTTGCTTCCGATATGCAGGCCTATTTCAAGAATTCAGGTTTTCGCGTGTTTGCTCTCGACGGAAACTGGAGCGAACTTCTGGAGCACCTCAAACGAGGCCGCCCGCTGATTGTGAGTCTCCAGCCTGGTAGTGCCAAAGCCCCGTTGCATTATGTCGTAGTGACGGGCATTGATTGGCAGAGCGAAGCCGTTTTCATCAACGACCCTGCTCGTGGGAAACTTCTCCGAGTTGCGCGCGAGGATTTCGAAAAGCAATGGCGCCCAAACCGCAATTGGATGCTGCTGGCCCTTCCCGAAAAGGGCGGGTGATCCGATTTCTAATCGGGGTGTTGATGCTGGGTCCGGCGGCTTTCGCTCAGAGCCCTTCCTCTGAACAGACTCGTCTGGCAGACGCACAAAGCGCCTTCGATTCCGGGCGCTGGCAACAGGCCGCCACTCTCGCTTGCGGTCCAGCCGAACAATCAGCGGATCTTGATTTCCTGGCGGGGCTGGCGCTCGCGCGATTGGAAAAATGGAGCGAGGCGGAATTGGCGCTGGAAGCTGGATCGCGGAAGGCTCCCAAAGATCCGCGGTTTCTGGTCGAGCTGGCAGGCATTTCGTACAAGCAAAAAGATTTTCCAACCGCGAAAAAACGTCTGCGCGAGGCGCTGGAGCTAAACCCAGAAGACTCCTATTCCCGCGAATTTCTCGCCACCATTTATTTCCTAGAAGGCAACCTCGAAGCTGCGCTCAAATACTGGAATCCCGAGGAAAAGCCACGGCTAAGGGGCGTGGCTTTCGCGCCAGCGCTGCAGTTGAAGGAATCGTTGCGGAATCGCGCCCTGGCTCTTAACGCTCCGCAAGTCCTGACGACCGATGCGTTACTCTCGATCGAAGCGCGGTTGGACAATCTCGACATTTTCTCAAATCGGCGCATCGAGCTCACGCCCGCGGAATCCGGGAATTACGATTTGACGCTGCACCTGGCGGAGAAAAACGGCTGGGGCGATTCCAAAGTCGAGGGCATCGTAGCGCTCTTCGGCGGCTTGCCTTACGCCACAATCTATCCGGAGTTTTACAATCTTGGACGCGACGCCGTGAATTTGACCTCGCTTCTAAGATGGGATTCGGAAAAACGCCGCCTTTGTCTAACGCTTTCGCTGCCGCTCTATGGCGACCCCAGGTTTCGATTGCGCCTTTACGCCGACGCGCGCAACGAGAATTGGAATTTGGCGCAAACTTTTTTTGGCGCGGGCAGCCCGTTGACGGACTTGAACATGCGCCGCGCGGCTGCCGGAGCCGAGCTGCGTTCCATTGTGAACGGCCGCTGGAGTTGGAGCGCCGGCGCGGAAATCGCCAGCCGGAATTTTCGAAATCTCAATGGCCTCACTTTGCCTGCCGAGCGGACGTTCTTTACAAACGCGATCTCCGTTTCAGGATGGCTGGGCGTCCAGCGAAACTTGTTGCGGGTGCCCGAGAGACGCTTCACGCTCGATTCATCGGCCGAAGCAAAGGCTGGCCGGGAGTTTGCCAATGGACTTGGGCCGTTTTCGACCGTCCGCGGCTCGCTTCGCGCGCATTGGTTCCCGCGAGCCGAAGGTGACGACTATGAAATCGAAGCGCAGGTCCGCGCGGGCGCAACCGCTGGCAAAGCCACTCTCGATGAAATGTTCCAATTGGGCATCGAACGCGACAACGACCTCTGGCTCCGCGGTCACGCCGGCACCCGCGACGGGCGCAAGGGCGCCGCACCACTCGGGCGGCAGTTTTTTCTTGCCAATTGGGAGATGGACAAGAATCTCTACCAAAACGGTTTCGTCACCGTGAAGCTTGGCCCATTTCTCGACAGTGGCACGGTGGCCGATTCCTCCGGTCTTTTCGGTTCGCAGCGCTGGCTATGGGATGCCGGCGCGCAATCGAAGATCCGAGTGCTCGGAAGTCTGACGATCGTTCTGTCGTATGGCAGAGACTTGCGCGGCGGACGCAACGTCCTCTACGGCACGGTGTTGCGCTGATCCTTGCCGGAGCTGAAGATTTCCGGGCCGGCGTAACGCGAGTGCCGCTTCCTCCGTCTCACAAACAGTTCACGCGGCGGCCGGGGTCGGACACGAGTCGAAACTGCCGCGGTTTCAGAGTAAATCCAAACTGAGGCTGGCGATGTCAAAAAGACTTTTCCCCCTGGGTTCGGTCCTTGCCATGGTGGTTGTGTCGGCTGTAACTCTTGCGGACGCCGGGCCGCGCGCGTCGTCTAGAGCCGGGGATAAGACAAATTCGTGGGGATTCGACACCGTGAACCTGGACAAGACCTGCAAGCCCTGTGATGACTTCTACCAGTTCGCGATGGGCGGATGGATGAAGTCCAACCCAATTCCCCCGGAGTATTCAAGCTGGGGCACCTTTACCCAACTGGCGGACAAGAATCAGCAGAACCTGCGACAGATTCTCGAAGCCGCTGTGAGCGCCAACGCTCGACCCGGTTCGAACGAACAAAAGATCGGCGACTTCTACGCGAGTTGCATGGACAGTGCGGCGATCGGCGCCGCGGGAACAAGATCGCTCGATCCTGAACTCGCTGAGATTGCCGCGATCAAAACTGTGGCGGATCTCGAAGCGGAGGCGGAGCGGCTGCACAGCAGAGGCGTGGGCGTGCTCTTCCGCTTCAATTCGAATCAGGATGCCAAGGACAGTACCCGCGTGATAGGCAGCGCCTTTCAAGGCGGTCTCGGTTTGCCGGAACGCGAATACTACCTCAAGGAAGATGACAAATCGAAGCAGCTGCGCGATGCCTACATGAAACATGCCGCAAAAATGCTCGAATTGCTCGGCGACTCAGCGGATCAATCAGCGGCCGAAGCAGCCGCCATTCTGAGGATTGAAACTGCGCTGGCAAGCGCTTCAATGAAAAATACTGACTTGCGCGATCCGGACAAGACCTATCACAAGTTGACGCTCGCGGAGTTGCGGACGCTGACGCCGGACTTTTCCTGGGAAGCCTATTTCAAGGCCGCGGGACATCCAGAATTGAAAGAAATCAATGTCGGCCAGCCGGACTTTTTCAAGGCTCTTGACGCACAATTGACCGCAACGTCCATCGACGACTGGAAAACCTACTTGCGCTGGCACCTTGTAGACACTGCTGCGCCCGGGCTCTCGGACAAGTTTGTCGACGAGGATTTTGATTTTCGGGGCAAAACGTTGACCGGCGCCAAGGAAATCCAGCCGCGCTGGAAGCGCTGCGTGCAGGCGACGGACCGCGTGCTCGGCGAGGCTCTTGGCCAAGTTTACGTGCAGAAATATTTTCCGCCTGCGGCCAAAGCCCGGGCGCTGGAAATGGTCCACAACCTGATCGCCGCACTGCGCGATGATTTGCAAACACTGCCCTGGATGGGACCGGAGACCCGCGCCGAAGCCACCGCGAAACTCGAAGCGTTCGCGCTGAAAATCGGCTACACGGACAAGTGGCGCGATTACTCCGGGCTGAAAATCGACCGCAAGTCCTACGCCGAAAACCAATGGCGCGGGGCGGAATTCGATTTCGCGCGGCGCTTGAACAAGATCGGCAAGCCCGTGGACCGCACGGAATGGGGCATGACGCCGCCTACGGTGAACGCCTACAACAACAGCAGCATGAACGAAATCGTTTTCCCCGCGGGCATCATGCAGCCTCCGTTCTACGATCCCAACGCGGACGATGCCGTGAACTATGGCGGCATGGGAGCGGTGATCGGCCACGAAATCACGCACGGTTTCGATGACCACGGCAGCAAGTTCGACGGGAAAGGCAATTTGAAAGATTGGTGGAGCCCGGAGGACTTGAAGAACTTCAAGGCGCGCGCTGCCTGCGTCTCCGATCAATTCGACGCCTACGTCGTCGACGGCGACTTGCATGAGAACGGCAAGCTGGTTTTAGGAGAAAGCATCGCCGACCTGGGCGGTCTGACGATCGCCTATGCCGCCTACGAAAAATCACTTCTGGGCAAGCCGCGGCCTGCGGACAAGGACGGCTTCACTCCCGAGCAGCGCTTCTTCCTCGGATGGACGCAAGTCTGGGGCGCCAACGAGCGCATCGAGTACGCGCGCTTAATGGCCAACACCAACCCGCACCCGCTGCCCAGATTCCGCGGCAACGCTCCGCTTTCGAATATGGCGGAATTTCGAAAGGCCTTCGGCTGCAAAAAAGGCGAGCCAATGGTGCGCGAGCAAGCCTGTAAGATCTGGTAGCCGGACGCGGCCGGGGGAAGACGAATGATGTCCAAATCAGCTTTCCAAGGCGCCTAAAAACTTCACCGCCGCCTCGCTCTAGAAGTGAAGAACGAGTCCGCCCGCAAGCTGTATGTCATTTTGTGATTGACTGAAAAAACCGGTGCGAACGTAGTCCGCCTCGAACCTGAAGGAAATCCGCGGATTCCAGCGGTAATCCGCTCCGCCGCCGGCTTTGATGGCGTAACTGTTGCGGCTTTGTCCGGTGATTTGAGGCTGTTCGTGGGCGCCGCCAAAAATTCCGTGCAGCCAGGGTTCCCACTGTTTCTGTCGCCAGGCGATCTTCGGGCCAGCGCCATACGTTGCGATCTTTACGTGCTCGTTCCCAAAAAGCGTTGGGGCAAAAGCGGCGGTAAAATTGCCCTCGATTCCCAACCAGTCACTCGTGAAGTAAACCAGGGAAGTGTTGATGCCCACGGCGCTGGCATTGAAGACCGAGGACTGGAAGCGCAGCCAGGTGAAGCCGAGGCCCAGCTGCCAGCGGTAATCATCGCGGCCTCCATAGAGAAACTTCGGCTGCGGTGACGGCGAAGCCGGCTCGGCATTCTCAAGCGGCAGGGCCAGCGCGGTAGTCACAAGAGGTATGGCCAGCGGGTTTGCTGGCTTCGATGCCGGCGAGGAAAACGTGCCGGACGCGGCGAGATCATTGAGAAGCGTGGCCTTCGCTGCGGAAGTCGCCGAGAACTCTTGAGCGGCATTCCCCCTGTCGATCGTCAAGGAGGGCGCGCTCACCTGTGCCCGCGCAACGTTTACGCTGCCGAGCAACAACACCGATAGCAAAAGCATCTTCATATCGTTCCCCTAGAGAGGGCTGGCCCCGCAGATGGAGGCAGCCACGTAGCTACGGTAAACAACACCATGGCCCTTTGTCCATGCTCTTTCGCGGGAAAAAGACAAAAGAGAAAACGCTAAGGAGCGCCACGCGTCACCTACATACCTTCGACCGGCGGGAAAGCGCGCGGATACAAGCCTCGAAGGGATCTTGCTACCTAAGCCCTCCGAGACCTCGATCTCTCGAACCAGCCGACGTTACCTCGATTCCCACCTATACCCACTGTTGCTCCGCCCTGCTATTCTTGAGGAGCGGCTTGTGAGGCGTTAGCGTGAATCATGTTTGAGAACCTTACAGAAAAACTCCAGCGCACGTTTAAGAACCTGCGCGGGCAGGGCAAACTTACTGATGAGCATTTGAACACCGCGCTCGCGGAAATTCGCGAAGCCCTGCTCGAAGGCGACGTCAACGTCGGCGTAGCCGATGAGCTGCTCGCCAACATCCGCGCAAAAGCGATCGGCAGCGAAGTCATGCTGCAGCTTTCGCCCGATCAGCAAGTCGTCAAGGTAGTTCGCGACGAGCTTGCCGCCATGCTTGGCAAACACGCCAAGCCGCTTTTCGCTTCGCGCCCGCCTTCGGTGTGGATGATCGTGGGGCTGCAAGGTTCCGGCAAAACCACCACTACCGGAAAACTTGCCAAATGGCTTTCAGGGCATGGCCACCGGCCGCTCGTCGTCTCCACGGACGTCTACCGCCCGGCGGCGCGCGAGCAGCTCGCGCAAGTTGCCAAGGCCGTCGGCACCGCAATCTGGCCCGGCGCAGGCACGGACAAGCCGCTCGAGATTGTCAAAGGCGCCATCAAGGAAGCAAAACTTTCCGCCAGCGATGTGATCCTCGTGGACACGGCTGGTCGTCTGCACATAGACGATGATCTGATGAACGAGCTCGGCACACTAAAGAAGGAACTGCAGCCCAGTGAAATCCTGTTCATCGCCGATTCCATGATCGGCCAGGACGCGGTGCGCTCCGCCGGAGAATTCCACAAACGTCTCGGCCTCACCGGCGTGATTCTCACCAAGCTCGATGGCGATGCACGCGGCGGCGCCGCGTTGAGCATCGGCAAAGTCACTGGAGCGCCTGTGAAGTTCGTCGGCCTCGGCGAAAAATACGACGCCCTCGAGGGCTTTTATCCCGAGCGCATCGTCTCCCGCGTTCTCGGCATGGGCGACCTCATGTCGCTCATCGAGCGCGTCGAACAAACCGTAGACAAAAAGGCCGCCGCCGATCTCGAACGCAAGCTCCGCAAGGAGGAATTCACTCTCGAAGATTTCCGCGATCAACTAAAACAGATTCGCAAGATGGGCCCGCTGGAAAAAATTGTGGACATGCTGCCGAAGATGGGGCCACTCCAAAACCTTCCCAAGGATGCCAAAGTCGACGAAGGCCAGCTCACGCGTGTCGAAGCCATCATCAATTCCATGACTAACCAGGAGCGCCGCGACCACAACGTGATTGATGGCAAGCGCCGCAAGCGCATTGCCAAGGGGAGCGGCACGACCGTTCAGGACGTTAACACCGTCCTAAAGCAATACCTGCAAATGCGGACCATGATGAAGCAGTACGGCGCCATGGCCGCCCGGACCAAAATGAAAGGCCTCGGCAAACTCGCCGGCCAATCTTGATTTTGTGGCATCGCCGTTTTTAGCGGCTAGTGACTCCGTTCTCTCGAAATTAGATCGGCCACCTCGAGCGCCAGCTTTTCCGGCTCGAGGTCCGTACGGTTCGAAAGAATAATGACAGTTAATCCATCGCCTTCGGTGAATCGCTCAATCACTGTGCGAAAGCCCATAGTGCTTCCCGTATGCCACATCCGCCGGCGCCCTTCGCGCGGATCAAGAAACCACCCGAAGCCATAAGCAACGGGCTTGCCGGGATGCAAATTGTCGTCGTTCGGTTCCCGAGGCCAGTGCGGTTCGGAGCCGTCATTGAGTTTCACCGGCACTAATGCAGGCTGAAATTCCTTTTCGCTCAAAAGCACATGATTGCGCAACGCGTCATCCCACTTCGCGAGATCCTCGAGACTGGAATAGATGCCGCCATCGCCCAACGTCGCCGATGTCGGGCTCTGGTCCGTTTCATTGAGCAAACCATTTTCTTTGGAGTGACCAAACGCGCGATTCTCGACTTCATTTTTTCCTTTCTGAAAAACGATGGTGTGGCCCATTTCGAGGGGCTTAAAAATTCTTTCCTCGAGAAATTCACCGTACGTTTTTCCCGAAGCTTTCTCTACGATCATTCCCAGTACCACGTATCCGGAATTGCTGTAAGACCAGCTAGACCCCGGAGCAAACCTTCCGATTTTCTCTTTTCTCAGCAAATCCAAGACTTCACGGTCTTGAATTTGTCTTCCCGGCGTCCAGGTTGCCTTATTCTTTTTTTCCAGCGCATCCATAAGGTCTTCATAGTCGGGGAGACCGGAAGTGTGATTCAGGAGATTGCGAATAGTGATCGTTTTTCCGTAAGCGGGAAAATCAGGAAAGACTTCCGTGAGCGTCTCGTCGTAGCGCAGTTTTCCGTCGCGGACGAGGAGCATGATGGCCATGGCCGTGAACTGCTTGGTAAACGAAGCGAGCCGGAAATTCGTGTGCGCGTCGATTTTCGCTTTCAAACGGAGGTCCCGTACCCCGTAGGATTCCCGAAAACTGTCTTTTCCTCCTTGACGGATCAAGACCGCAAGCCCTGGATCACCGGGCCGGACCAGCCCATCGAATACCGAACCGACCAGAGTCTTGGTCCGCCCGGGTTGTTGACCACTCGCGTTCCCGGCTCCCGCCAAATACACGAGCAGAATCGCGCCCGCCAGCCTAAGAGATCCCTTTTGCAATGTTCGCCCCACTTTGCCGAGCGAGAGCATATCATTCCGCTGGCACGGAACATCCAGGCGGCCCAACCGGCCTTGAAGGCCTTGAAGAGTTCGATTGCGGCAAGACACCCTGGCAAGCTAGAATGGATGTGTGCTAGGAGGACTGACTTAGTGTTGACGATTCGGCTGTCAAGGATAGGAAAGAAAAAGAAGCCCTTTTACCGCGTAGTGGTCATCGAGAGGACTCGGCCCCGTGACGGCCGCGTGAAGGAAGCGGTGGGCACGTACGATCCGTTGAAGAAACCTGCGGAGATCAAGCTCGACCGAGAGCGCATCCAGTACTGGATGGGACTGGGCGCGCAGCCGAGCGATACGGTGCGCAGCTTTCTCCGGTTAGAGAAGATAGCTTAGTTTCAGCACCTTGCTGAAATTTGCGCGTCCCTGGTTTCAGTCGGGATGCCATCTCCAGGTGCGGTATGAAGGAACTGGTCGAAGCCATCGCCCGGTCGCTCGTAGATCATCCCGAGGATGTGGAAGTGAAGTCTGTCGACGGGTCGCAAGTCACGGTGCTGGAATTGCGAGTGCATCCTGAAGATCTCGGCAAAGTGATTGGGCGGCAGGGCCGCACGGCAAAGGCGATTCGAACGCTGCTGGGCGCGTCCGGGATGAAGCTGCACAAGCGATTCACGCTTGAAATTCTGGAAGATTGATTTCTTGGCGTGATAATTTCTCCAGTGCCGCGAGCAGTTTTACTCCCCATTGAGCTCTGAAACTCCACGCTGGGTTCTGGTTGCGCGCATTCTTCGGGCGCGCGGCAACAAGGGCGAAGTCGCTGCAGAACTCCTGACGGATTTCCCGGAACGACTGACACGATTGCGCGAAGTGTTTGTCGGGCAAGCGGAAGGCAAGGATGAGCCGCGACGGATGGGGCTGAAATCCTGCTGGTTAAGCCAGAATCATCGCGGGCAGGCAGTGTTTCATTTTGCCGGTGTCGAGTCTATCTCCGGAGCTGAGAAATTCCGCGGGCTTGAAGTACTGCTACCGTTCGAGCAACGCGTGACGCTGCCTGCGGGGCAGTATTTCGTATCGGAACTAATCGGGTGCTCGGTCTTTGAAAATCCTACATTCCCTTCTGTTCTGACTTCTTCTCCTTGCGCGCTGGCGGAAGCGCCGGCTCTTCTCGGAACCGTGCGCGACGTACAAATTCCCGGAGAAGAAACTCCCGGGACGCCGCTCCTCGAAGTGGAAACAGCCAGCGGGGAAATTCTGATTCCGCTGGCTTTGGACATCTGTACAAAGATTGATCCGGCGGGGCGGAGGATTGACGTAATTCTGCCGGATGGTCTTCGCGAGCTGAATCGCGAATAGCGTGGTTGCGGTGCGCTCCCGGCGCTCTAGGCAGAAATTCGGCACAGAAAGAATACGAAGCGTATGGTCAGGGTGCCGGGGCGGCTGCCGCGCTTCAAACGGGCCTCATGACAGGCGAGCACGGCATTGGTTAGACTGAAAACGGATGCGCTTCGACCTCATCACTATTTTTCCTGAATTTTTTGCGGGGCCGCTGGAACACGGCATCGTGCGCCGGGCGAGAGAAAGCGGTCTCGTCGAAGTGCGCGTCCTAGACTTGCGCGACTTCACAAGGGACCGGCATCGCACGGTGGACGACCGCCCGTTTGGGGGTGGCGAAGGCATGGTGCTGAAGCCGGAGCCGTTGTTTGAGGCCGTCGAGTCATTGGTTGGGCATAGCGTGGGCGACGCGGCGAAGCCAGGGGCTCGAAATCCCAAGGCAGCTGTTATCTTGATGTCCGCCGCGGGGAGAGTCTTCCGGCAGGAAACGGCGCGGAGTTACAGAGGGTTGGAGCGGATTATTTTCATTTGTGGGAGATATGAAGGAGTTGACGAGCGCGTGGCGGAGCATCTGGCGACGGAGGAAATTTCCGTCGGTGATTTCGTGCTCAGCGGCGGCGAGCTGCCGGCCATGATGATTGTGGATGCGGTCACACGGCTTCTGCCGGGTGCCTTGGGAAACGAAGCTTCTTCGCAGAACGAATCGTTTAGCCGCGTGGCGCGCCCGGAATCGAATGCGCTTCCTCCCGTGGGTAATGCGAGTCAGGTGTCGCGGATCACCAGTCACGCGCTTTTGGATTTTCCGCATTACACCCGGCCGGCGGAGTACCGTGGTTGGGCCGTGCCGGAGATTCTCATCGGGGGAAACCATGCGGAAGTGGCCAAGTGGCGGCGCGCGGCGGCGATCGAAAAAACCCGCCGTAATCGTCCTGACCTGCTGCCGAGGGAATAAAATGGAACTTCTCGAGGTTCTTATTCATCCTAGGAAGGGTCAATCGGGAACTGTTGGGCAACCACCGCCGTCAAGAGATGCTCCAAAGGCGAGCGCCAAATGTGAGGAACCGTGAGCAACGAAACAAATGGAAGTGGCCATGGACTCGAAAAACCCATTGCCATCTATTACGAGCATCCCGATTGGTTCCGGCCTTTATTTCAGCAATTGGATGAACGGGGAGTGCCGTGGCTGAGGATTGATGCACGGCATCACCATTACGACGTGGCTTCGCCGGAACGTGAGTATTCGCTGCTATTCAATCGCATGAGCCCTTCGGCGTGGCAGCGTGGTCTCGGCCACGGCATTTTCTATACGCTCAACTATCTGGCGCACCTTGAAGGCCAAGGCGTACGCGTGGTGAATGGCTACAGGTGCTTCAACCACGAGATTTCGAAAGCGCTGCAACTGACGAACCTCGAACAACTCGGATTGCCGTATCCCCGGGCGCGCGTGATCAATGTTCCGTCGCAGGCGCTTGAGGCGGCGAAGACGATCGGGTATCCGGTGGTCATCAAACCGAATATCGGCGGAAGCGGCGCGGGGATTGAACGATTCAATTCGGCGGAGGAATTGGGCGCGGCGGTGGAGGCGAACCGGCTTTACTTTGGCATCGATTCAACGGCGCTGGTGCAGGAAGCGTTTACGGCCCGCGACGGGATTATTACGCGGGTTGAGGTGCTTGGCGGAAAATTCTTGTATGCGATCCAGATTCACATCACCGGCGAGAGCTATAACCTGTGCCCGGCGGATATTTGCCAGAACACGCGAGGCGAGGAGTTGACACGCATCGCCTGCCCGGTGGACGCGCCGAAGAGCGGGATGAAGGTAGAGGGTTACAAAGCGCCGCGGCAGGTGATCGAGGACGTGGAGCGCATTGTAGAATTGGCAGGCGTCGAAGTTGGCGGCATCGAATACGTGGTAGACGACCGCACCGGGCGACAGCTTTATTACGACGTCAACGCGCTTTCCAATTTCGTGGCCGATCCGGTGAGGGTCATCGGCTTCAATCCTTACTCGCGACTGGCGGACTTTTTGATTGCTGAGGCCCGTCGCCACGAGGCAAATCGCGGCGATCGCGTGGCTGTCGGCGGAGGCCCACGATGAGATACGGGTATTGGCTTCCCGTTTTCGGCGGCTGGCTGCGCAACGTCGAAAACGAGAACATGGAAGTAAGCTGGGCCTACGTAAAGAAGCTCGCGCAACAGAGCGAGAAGATTGGTTTTGACCTGACGCTGATCGCGGAACTGAATCTCAACGATATCAAGGGCGTCGAAGCGCCTTCGCTGGACGCGTGGTCTACGGCGGCGGCGCTGGCGGCGGTGACCGAACGGATCGAACTGATGGTGGCCGTGCGGCCGACGTTTCATCTACCGGCGCTTTTGGCGAAGCAAGCCGCCAATATCGATCGGATCAGTAACGGGCGGCTCACGCTGAACGTGGTGTCTTCGTGGTGGGCGGATGAAGCACGGAAGTACGGCGTGGCATTTGAACAGCATGACGACCGCTACGCGCGTACTGGCGAGTGGCTCGACGTTCTGGACGGCGTGTGGAAGCAGGACCATTTTTCGTTTTCGGGGAAGTATTATCGCGTCGAAGACAATGTGCTTGAGCCCAAACCGGTGGCGAAGCCGCGGCCAACCCTGTATGCGGGCGGCGAATCTCCGGCGGCAAAAGAGTTGATTGCCGAGAAGTGCGACGCTTATCTCATGCATGGTGATCCGCCGGAGCGCGTCAGTGAGAAGATCCTAGACTTGCGCGAACGCCGCGCCAAACACAAATTGCCGCCGCTCAAATTTGGCGTTGCCGGATATGCGATCGTTCGTGAAACGGAGGAGGAAGCACAGGACGAACTGCGGCGCATTACGGACGTTCAACAATCGGCGGCGGGCTACGCGAATTACCAGCAATGGCTGGCGGGCACGCAACTGGAGCAGCGCGTTTCGCTCGAAGACTATTCGGTTTCAAACCGTGGCTTGCGGTCCGGCCTCGTTGGCACGCCGGAACAAGTAGCCGAGCGCCTGGCACAGTTCGAAGCCGCGGGCGTGGACCTTGTATTACTGCAATTCAGCCCTCAACTTGAGGAGATGGAGCGCTTCGCTCAAGCGGTCATACGGCGAGATTCTTCGCTGGCGATGTCGAATTGATTCTCTCTTTGACGGGTCTCTTTAGCGCGAGGGTGGATCAACGATGGTGCTGTTCCAACCTGTAAAAGTATGTTCGGCGCTCGGGTAACCAACGGTGATTCGCCGCGGAAGATAAGTCCTAGTGTCAATGCATACCGAGAAAGGCGCGGTTTGCGGCCACTCGTTTCCGTAATCCACGTTCCATTCCTGGCATTTCGCACCTTCGATCGACTGTAGCTGGCCCTCGACGATCTTTCCTGCTGTTCTGCGCGGCACCTCAAGAATGGCATTAAACACCGTTTGCTGGACAATAGCGGGTCCCTTTCCGCATTCCGCGAGAATCTGCGGATTAAGGGGCGCGGTGATTTGGCGCCATGTACCGTCAACGGCCTCTACATAGGTTACGCCGTGAGTCTGAACCGTGGATTGTTCCATGATCACGTCGTCATGGGTGCGGGTTCGATAGAGGTACTCGTAATCCTCCGGACACCTGACCCTGTTTCGCGTCGTAAAGGTGACGAAGTTCGGGCTTTCGGGCCGCGAAATACTTTCGACCGTCCAGCTTCTGGCTTGGCGGACAGCGTTCTGGCAGCGCTCCAATTCCATCAGGCCGGATTCCTTGTGGAGACGGAACAGCACCATAGCCAGGACAAGGATGAGGGCGGAAATGGCGAGAACGGGCTTCACAATCTGGGCCCTGCGAGGGCAGGATAAACCCGGCCGCGCTGAAGAAGTGCGAATGTTAAAGCGGGATTGCGCTCTCGGTTACGGTCGAACGGAGGCAACCGCGGCCGAGCTCCAGGGTTCACGCGGGTGCAGCCGCTGTTTTTGTAACGCTGGAGATCAGAAGTGTCCGGGCCGCGGGCGAAATTTGCTAGGAAAATTGTGGCAGGAACATGAATCCGGTAATTCAGAAATTACATGAAGCGCAATTGCGCAAAGACCTCCCCGAGTTCCGCCCGGGCGATACGGTGCGCGTGAATGTCCGTCTGCAGGAAGGCGAAGGCGAAAAGGTGAAGGAGCGTCTCCAGGCCTTCGAGGGTGTCGTGATCTCCAAAAAAGGCCGGGCATCAAGCGCCACTTTTACGGTGCGCCGGGTTAGTTTTGGCGTTGGCATCGAGCGCATTTTCCCGCTGCACTCGCCGACGATCAGCTCGATTGAAGTCGTCGGCAAGGGTAAAGTTCGCCGTGCGCGGCTGTATTACCTGCGCGATCTGAAGGGCAAGGCCGCCCGCATCAAGCGTGCGGGACGCGAGGAAGTGGCTGCCGTAGCCGTGGCGGGAACCGAAGCAAAAGCCTAGACGTCGCTAGTCAATTTTTCGCAGGCAATACTCAAAAAAAAGCTCCGCGCCACCGGAGCTTTTTTCATTTCCGATCATGGCTGGACGTTGGTGACACCTTCAGCGCCGGGCTTCGGGAAATGTTTTTCGTACCACGCGATCGACCGGTCGGTGGAATCAATGTTGTGCTTCACTTCGCTGAGCCCGTGGCCCTCCCGCGGGTAACGCAGGAAAACCGCTTCTGTCCCCACGTCCTTTAGAGCAATAAAGAACTGCTCGGCTTCGGCGATCGGCACATCGTTGTCATTTTCTCCGTGCATCAACATCGTGGGTGTGTGCGCCGCAGCAACGTGCTTCAGCGCGGAGCGTTCCCACGCGACGTCCATCAGGTTTCCCTGGTGCAGAAACTGTCCGAATTCCATCTCTTCATATTGGTTGTAGTAAGTCATGTAGTTGTAGCTGACGAGGTTGGCGATCCCCGCGATGGGCACGGCTGCTTTGAATTCATTCGTTTGCGTAATGAGCCAGTCGGTCAGTTGGCCGCCGTAACTCACGCCCTCGATGCCCATGCGCTCGCGGTCAATCCACAAGTAGCGGCGCACCGCAGCGTTTACGCCGTACAAGACATCCTGGCCTTCGTTTCCATCCTGATCGCCGAAGACGGCGTCGGCAAACTTCTGCCCATACCCTGTGGAGCCGCGATAGTTTACCTGCAGGGTCGCCCAGCCATGCGCGGCATATACCTGATTCTTGAAATTGAACGCCGGACCATTCTGCCCGTGCGGCCCCCCGTGAATATTGACGATAAGTGGATGCTTCGATGTGGCGGTCATCCCCAGAGGCTTGGTGAGAAAGGCTTCGACTTCGTATTTGTTGTCGTTGCTGATGAAGGTAAACGATTCGACTTCGGCGACTTGTTTTCCGGCGAACAGCTGCGTATTCAATTCCGTGAGCTTCTGCGGCGCGCCGCTCCCCGCTTTAAGATAAAGCTCCGCTGCGTCTTGCGGTGACGCAAAGCTGTACGCCAGACTTCCGTCCTTGGCCACCGACCACGCGCCCACTCCTCCAGCGTCTTTCACCGCAAACTCCGGCTTGCCCCCCGAAGCCGGCAAACGCACCAAGCGGTTGCTGCCGCGCTCCTGAAGCGTGAAATAGACGGCGCTGCCGTCCGGCGACCATCGCGGCACACCCTGCCGGTTATCCAGGACGGCTCCGATTTCCCGGCGATCGCTGCCGTCGGCGTTCATCACCCAAACGTGCGTGTCTTCCATGGTGGTTTCTCTATCGGTCAGTCCGCGACGCGTGCCGCGAAACACGATGCGCTTCCCGTCCGGCGACCACAGGGGCTCGTACTCGTTGTATTCCGTCGCGGTCAGGCGGCGAATGCTGTTGTCTGTAACCTTCAAGGCAAAAAGGTCGTAATTGAAAAACTCATCCTGGTTCGGCTCGCGATTCGAAGCAAAAAGGATTTCTTTGCCGTCCGGCGACCAGTCAATGGAATGCTCATCCGTGTTCCCTTCTGTCAACTGCCGGATTTGTTTTGTGGAAACGTCCACCACGAAAATGTGCAGTCGTTGATTGTCGTTGAAGCGCGTCGAACCTTCGCCCGCGTCGGGTTTGTAGAGGTAGCGCGTAATCACCATAGGGTCGCCGCTGGCTTCCGCCGCTTCCGCCCCTGGAGTCGAGGAGATGAATGCGACCTGCTTGCTGTCGGGCGACCAGGTAAAATCTTTGCCCGTCCCCGGCAGGGGACTGTTGGTGCCTTCCGGAGCGGCAAGAAATGTGACGTCCGAGCCATCCGGTCGCGCTACGAACAATCCGCCCTTTTCACCTTGATGTCCTTCGAACGCAAACCATTTGCCATCCGGAGACCATAGCGGGCCACCGCCGGAATCTTTTTCGCCTCCTACGCGGACGGATTTATGTGTGCTGACGTCCATGGTCCAGAGTTGGCCGTAGGGCCGGCCCGGCCGGTCGCGCATCGTCACGCTATACGCGATGCGGCGCCCGTCTGGAGACAATTCGACGCTTCCCACGGAGCGCAGCCTTGAAAGATCACTGCTAATCAATCCCTGGGCTCCGCTGGATGGAGCCAGCACGCCTGGACCCACGGCCCAAAGTAAGAACAAACCGCCGCGAACGAAAATCGATTGCAGTTGCATGAAAATCTCCCGGTTGAATTTTGTTGAGACGAGAATGCCCGGCAAGGCGTCTGCTGTAGTGCCGCGCCGTGCGTACTCCCCTCACTTCAGGTATTGATCCATCCATTCAACCCAGCGCCGATCCACATCCATTGCCCGCACAGGATCCCCGGGGAAATGGCCTGCGACCGGGTAGGCGATGAACTTGACCGGAACGCCGTTGTCCTTCAGCGCGTGATAAAGCGAGTATCCCTGCGTAACGGTCACGCGCGCGTCTCCGGTATCGTGCATGATCAGCGTAGGCGTTTTCATTTGCGCGGCGTAGGTAATGGGCGATTGCGCCCGGTAATCTTTCAGGTTGTCTCCCACAAACGGTGAGCCCTTGAACCCGTAGCGATCTCCCACGTTGCCGTCCGAAAGATTGTATTCGTCATACACGTCCGTCACCGGCGCGCCGGCCATCGCCGCCTTCCAGATTTGATAGTGCCCGATGAGCCACGAAGTCATGTAACCGCCATAAGACCATCCGGTCACACCAATCTTATTCGCATCGACAAAACCGAGTTTTTTCACCGCATCAATTCCGGCGATGACGTCGCGTCCCGGGCCGTCCCCCGCATCATTCCAGATCGCCCGCTGGTAAGCGTTCCCCAGATTGTCGCTCCCGCGGTAATTCGGCGAGAACACCACGTATCCGTGCGCGGCCATTAGCTGTGAAAGAAAATTGAACTGCGTGGTTGAGGAAGCCGTAGGCCCGCCATGGATAACCAGCACCAGCGGATATTTGCGGTCCTTCTGAAAATCCGGCGGATAGAAAAGGACGCCGTCCTCCTCGAAGCCGTCCGGCCCTTTCCATTCAATGTTCTCGGCTTTACCAAGCGCCAGCGAGGCGATCTCGTGATTGAAGTCCGTCAGCCGCCGCGGCTTGTCGCCGGCAGAGGCCATGTAGTAAAGCTCGGAAGGTTGCGTCGGCGTGCTGCCGGCGAAAGCGATATCGCCTTTGGGGCCGACAAAGGCATCGACCCAAAAAAGCCACGCGGGACTGATCTCGCCAAGCGCGATCCTCTTTGCGGAGCCCGCCAGCGGCTGGAGCCATAGCGAAGTCTCGGTTCCGTCGTGTCCGCCCACTAACAAGGAATTTCCATCGGGCATCCAGATCGCCCGCAGCAAATTGTGGTCGACCGGGCGCGTAACGTCAGTACCGTCGCCGCCCGTCGTCGGAGTCACAAAAATTTCATTCTCATTGTTTGGATCGCCGTCGCGCGGATACCAGTAAGCTACTCGGGAGCCGTCCGGCGAAAACAGCCCGAAGCTCTCGAATTTTTCGTGTTTGGTCAGTTTGCGAATCTCGCCCGTTTCTGCGTTCAGCAACTGCAGTGTCGTCAGGTCTGCATCGCCCTGGTGCGGATGTTCTTGCCGCGTGAACAGCAGCCATTTGCCGTCCGGAGACCAGGAAATCGGAGATGCCGGGGAACTAGGCGGAGCGCTTTTCGGAAGGCTCCAGGCACCCGAAGTCAGCCGTTTTGCCGTTCCGCCCTGGGCCGCAACAATCCAGATGTGCGATGGCAACGCGGCTTCCGTCGCAAGAAAATCGTTGTCGCCGACTTCGAAGGCATCGTGATGCTTTTCGATTTCCTTCTTGTTCTCCGGTTCGTCGGACGTGACGTAAGCGATCTCTTGCCCGTTCGGCCGCCAGGCAAACTGTTCGATGCCAGCCGGAGCCGCGGTAATCTTCCGGGCTTCGCCTCCCGTCATTGGGAGAATGAAAACTTGCGGCTTGGCGTCCTTTCCAGCTCCATCCACAGCGACAAAACCCAGACGGTCGCCGGTGGGCGACCAACGTGGCGAGCCGACACCCTTGCGTTCGTAAGTCAGGACATGCTGCGCTCCTGTCGCGATATCGAGCAGCACGAGTTCGCGATCGCTGCGGTCCTGTTCAAGATTTGGCCGGGACACGACGAAAACAATGGCCTTTCGATCGGGGGAGATCTGCGGGTCGGAAACGGATGTGATTTTAAGGTAGTCGTTCAACTCAATGTGGCGCGTTTGCGCTCTCGCCGCCCGGCCTCCGACAAGAGCCATGGCCAACAAAACAAAAGAAAAAAGGCGAGAAGAAGTAATTCGGAGCACGCATTGAACCATCATCATGGCTGGTCAGCCCCTTTTTGAAGAAATATCGCGGAATGCCGCAGGATATGACGCTTGTGGCAAGCGTATGCTGCCACGCCCCGGGAACGCCCGTCAATCGGGACGCTCGCCCGGCGACCGCCATGGAAGGTACCAAAAAGGGGCGTCCTGTTGACATTCAACAGGAAGAAGCCTATGCTCCTGTTGTTTATCTAAAGGAGAAGATATGGCTCCTCCGCGCGGAGAAGTTCTGCAAGGCACGCTGGACCTGATCGTTCTGCAAACGCTTCACGCCATGGGCCCGCGGCATGGCTACGGCATCGCCCAGCGTGTTCAGCAGGTTTCCGAGGATCTGCTGAAGCTCAATCAGGGCACGCTTTATCCGGCTCTCCTGCGTCTCGAGCAGCGCGGCTGGATCTCTTCGAAATGGGGGTCTTCTGAAAACAACCGCAAGGCCAAGTTTTACTCCCTCACGCGCGCCGGCCGCAAACAGCTGCTTGCTGAAACCGAGAGCTGGGAGCGCATGACCGCGCTCATGGCTCGTTTTCTCGGCGGGACGGAAGGAGCATGAGATGGAATGGCTCCGCATATTCGGCCTACGATTGCGCGGCTTATTCCTCAAGCAGAACTTGGACGGTGAACTCGATGCCGAGCTTCGCACCCATCTCGACATGCTGGTCGAGGAAAATGTCCGCAAAGGCCTGCCACCTGAAGAAGCGCGCTATGCCGCGCAGCGCGAATTCGGAGGCGTCGAACAAGCCAAAGAGCTGTACCGCGACCGGCGTAGCATCCGGATTCTCGATGCGCTCCTCCAGGACCTCCGATTTGCTCTGCGGGGCCTTAGGAATCGCCCGGGGTTCGCGATCGTCGCGATCCTCACGCTCGCCATGGGAATCGGGTCCACCACGGCGGTCTTCAGCGTGGTCGACCGCATTCTTTTTCGCAGCCTTCCCTATCCGCATGATGATCGGCTCGTCAGCTTCGGAGACAAGGCTCCTTTCGAGGCAAATGAGTTTGTGCTCGGACCCGATTACGTGGACTGGAAGAAAATCGAGACTCCGTTTCAGTCTGTAACCTCGCTTGTTCCCGGCGGAGCCGATTGCGATCTCACCGAGCAGAACCCCGTGCGCTTGAAGTGTGCCCTCGTCGAATCGACCTTCTTGCCGACATTCGAAATCCAACCTTTCCTCGGAAGGAATTTCACTAGCGACGAAGACCAGCCACACGCGCCGCGTGTCGCGCTGATCTCCTACGGATTGTGGCGTTCCCGCTTCGCAAGTGACCGCAACCTTCCGGGCCACACGATTTCTCTCGACAGCAAGCTCACGGTCGTTGTCGGAGTCCTCCCGCCGGAATTCGAAATGCCGAATCTCGGCCACGACGACATTCTCGTTCCGGCTGCTCTCGATGGGTCCACCGATCGCGGCCGCAATGCCCGGCAAATTATCTTGCGAGCCTTCGCGCGGCTCAAGCCCGGCATTACCATTCAACAAGCCGCGGCCGCGATGGAGCCTCTGTTCCAGCAATCGCTGAACTACGTTCCGCCGCAGTTTCGCCACGAAGTCTCGTTTCGCGTTCGTTCTCTCCGCGACCGCCAAATCCAGGATGCCCGCGTCGCCTCGTGGGTTCTTCTTGGCGCAGTCCTGGCTGTGCTGCTCGTTGCGTGTACCAACGTCGCCAACCTGCTCCTCGCTCGCGCTACCAGCCGCATGCGGGAGCTGGCGGTCCGCACTGCCATCGGCGCGACCCGCGGACGCCTGATTCTTCAGGCGCTCACCGAAAGCATGCTCTTCGGAGTATTGGGTGGACTTGCAGGTTGCTGGTTTGCGCAAGTCTTGCTTCGTATCTTCGTTTCGATTGCGCCCGAAGGCATTCCCCGGCTGGAACAAGCCTCCATCGATATTCGAGTGTTGCTATTTGCGCTCGGGGTGTCGCTCGTGTCTGGCATTCTTTTCGGAATGGCTTCGGCGTTGCGCCGCCCCGCTCCGCAATTGCTCGCTGGAAAAGATATCCACGCAACCTCTCGCGGCCTGCTTCGCCAGATCCTCGTGACCGTGCAGATTGCTGTTTCGCTGATATTGCTCGCAGGTGCTGGCCTGCTTCTCGGCAGCCTGTGGAAGCTCGAAACGGTGGCGCTCGGAATGGACACGAAAAGGGTCATCACCGCCGGAATCGATCTCGCTGAATACCGCTACCCTGACTCCGCGAAACAGCTTGCTTTCTTCGATCAAGTCGAAGCCCGTCTAAAGCAAATGCCGGGCGCCACCGCCCTGGCCCTGAGCGACACGCTGCCTCCTTCGGGCGGCAGCCAGGCCACTTTTCTGTCATCCATCGAAATTCCCGGGCACGCGAAATTCAGCGCCGGTACGGGCGGGATGATCAGCTATCGTTACGTCACTCCCGGCTATTTTCCCGCACTAAGCATTCCGGTGGTAAGCGGCCGCGGGTTTCGCGAAGAGGATCGCTCGCCCGCGGAACGGCCTGTGATCCTCAGCGAAGCACTTCTGAAAAAACTCTTCTCTAGCGGAGAAGATCCTCTGGGCAAATCGTTTCGCTTTGGCTCGCAGAACGAATGGCGGACCATTGTCGGGATTGCAGGAGACGTACGGAACAACGGGCTGGCCGCGCCCCCCGACCCCGAGTTTTACATTCCCTGGAAAAATGAGCCGGCAGGCTATTATCGCTCTGCGCACTTTGTCGTTCAGAGCGCGATCAATCCGGACGTCGTTGCGAAGTGGATTCGTTCGGAAGCCGCGGCCATCGATCCAACAGTTCCCGTGAAGATTGAGGGCATGAAAACGCGAGTGGGGAAGTTGGCGGAGCGTCCCCGATTCACGGCGGTGCTGCTGTCGTTGTTTGCAGGCATCGGTGTCCTGCTGGCAGGGATCGGCATCTACGGCGTTGTCGGATATCTAGTCGCTCAGCAAACTCGGGAAATCGGCATTCGAATCGCGCTCGGCGCCACTCCTCGAAGCATTCTGAAAATGGTTCTTTCGGAGACGCTGCGCTGGACGGTTACTGGCGCGGCGCTCGGTCTTCTGGGAGCCTGGTTCTGCTCCCGACTCCTGGAATCCCTGCTGTTCGAAGTTCGCCCCCACGATCCATTTCTTCTCGGTGCGGCTCTGCTTGTCTTAATCGCGGTGGCATTCCTTGCCGCCTGGATCCCCGCACGTAAGGCCATGCGAGTGGATCCCATGATCGCCTTGCGTTACGAGTGAAGGAGAGCGGAGGATGTTTCGTTTAGGAGACCTACCGGCGCGGCTGTGGAATATTTTCCGCAAGCAGCGGCTCGAGCAGGATCTGCATTCTGAGCTGCAAGTGCACCTGGACCTTCTCACCGAGGAAAACATTCGCCGCGGCATGGCTCCCACGGAAGCCGCCCACGCCGCACGCCGTGAATTCGGCGGCGTCGAGCAAGCCAAAGAACTCTATCGTGATCAGCGCGGCCTGCCCTTTCTGGAGACGCTCATGCAGGACGTGCGCTACGCCCTGCGCATGCTGCGCAAGAATCCTGGCTTCACAGCGGTGGCGGTGGTGACGCTAGCTCTGGGAATCGGTGCAAGCACTTCTGTCTTCAGCCTGATTAATGCAGTGTTGATACGAACGTTGCCTTACAAAGAGCCGGAACGTCTTGTCTATCTCTGGTCCCCCAACCCGCGGTTCCAATTGCCGGTCGAGTATCTGACACCCATGACCGCGGACTTCTTCGATCTCCAAAAACAAAACCACTCGTTCGCAAGTCTTGCCTTAGTTGGCGCTGCCAGGTTCAATTTGGCGAGCGAAGGACGGGCGGACCCTGTTGGTGGCGCGCGCGTCACCGGAGATTTCTTTAGGACCATGGGGATCTCACCAGTCCTGGGACGAACGGTAGACGCAAAGGACGATCAACCAGGGCGGGAACAGGTTGCCGTCATAAGCAATCGCTTGTGGCGGGCTGAGTTCGGCGCGGAGCCGGACACTCTGAACAAATTAGTTCTCCTTGATGCGCGTCCTTTTCAGATTATCGGAGTCATGCCTCCCGGCTTTGGTTTTCCTCACGCCACGGACGTGATGGATGCGGCTAAAGTGACCGATATCTGGATCCCTTGGGCCATGACTGCAGAGCAAAGGAGCAACCGCAACGACAGCGCAGGCAACGCCATTGGGCGGTTGCGTCAGGGAGTTTCCGTGGAACAGGCACAGTCTGAAATGAGCACCCTGATGGCAAAGATCGATCTGCTCCGCCTCGCGCAAGACCGAGGATTTGGCGCTCTAGTCCAGCCATTTGTCGCTTCCGCGACAGGGGCCCCGCGGCGCACCTTGCTGCTTCTGATGGGAGCCGTCACGCTTCTATTGCTCATTGCCTGCAGCAATGTGGCAAGCCTCGCAATGGCTCGTGTAGCCGGCAGAATTCGCGAAATGGGTGTGAGGACCGCTCTGGGTGCCGGGCGCTCACGTTTGATTCGCCAACTCCTGACTGAGTCGCTCTTTCTGGCTGCAAGCGGCGGCGCGCTTGGCTGTTGTGTAGCGCTCGCCTCGATTCGGCTTCTCACGCGGGTTGATCCTGGAAACATTCCCCGGCTGGACGAGACTTCCCTCGATAGCCGCGTTCTGTTTTTCACTCTAGGAGTATCCGTGCTGACAGGTTTGCTGTTTGGTTTGTTCCCCGCTTTGACTGCTTCGCGTTGCGATCCCTCTGAGGTTTTGGCTCATGCGGGAACCAGAAGTGTGAAAGGAACGCGGAGCCGGTTCCGTCAGGGACTAATCATTGGTCAAATAGCTCTAACTATTGCGCTGCTAACCGGGTCCGGCCTGCTCATTCGCAGCCTGATGAGAGTTGACGCCGTGGAGAAGGGATTTGAACCCCATTCCACTCTTACAATGAATCTTTCCCTGGACCAAAGATACACTCAGTCCGATCGGCAGATTCCCTTTTATCGTGAACTAGTCGGCAAACTCATCGCATTGCCGGGTGTGCAAGCGGTTGGAGCCGTAACCAACCTGCCTCTCGGGCACGGTGAGACTTTAAGCTGGCTCACGGTCGAAGGATACTCTTTTGACGAGAAGGTGTTTTTTCAGACGCGGTCCGTCACACCCCGTTATTTTGCCGCGATGGGCATCCGCCTCCTCGAAGGCCGGTCCTTCTTGGATGACGACTCTACCGGGCGTCCGTTAGTAGCAATTGTCAATCGGAGCTTCGCCGAAAAGTATTTCCGCGGCGAGAATGTTTTGGGGAAGCGCTTCCATTTCATTGATGGAAATCCTCAACCGGCTTGGTGGACCATCGTCGGCGTCGTGGCTGACGTACGCAATGCAAGCTTGGAAGAGCAACCGCAACTGCAAGCGTACCTGCCGTTCTGGCAGGCAAGCGCTTCTTCTGGTGCGCTGGTTCTTCGAACGAGCACGGATCCAGCATCACTTGCTTCAGGCGTCCGAAAAGAATTGCATACCATCGATCCGGCCCTGGCCGTCGCTGACGTTCGCACGATGGATCAGCTCGTATCCGAATCGACGGCGATGCGCCGCCTTCAGACGTTCCTCTTGTCTATATTTGCGGGCGCCGCGCTTTTACTGTCTCTCGTGGGTTTGTGCGCCCTGCTAGCCTATTCGGTTCGTCAAAGGGCTCCGGAAATCGGGGTCCGAATGGCGCTAGGGGCGCAGAAGAGCGATGTTATTTGGCTCGTCATTGGCCAGGGAGCGAGCCTCACTTTCATCGGCATCGCGATAGGACTTGCAAGTGCTTGGGGCCTCACCCGCCTGCTCACCAGCCTGCTGTTCGGAGTGAAGGCCACCGATACCGTCACTTTTGCCAGCGTCGCAATCGTCTTCTGCGTGGTAGCGCTCGCAGCCTGCTACCTCCCAGCGCGCAGGGCAATGCGTGTCGATCCTATGATCACTTTGCGTTACGAATAATTGCTGAAGTGCGGCGAAGTTCGCGTGGTAAAATTCCCCGCGAAATGAGCCGACTCTGCTCCTCCCGTTTCGAGCGGGCGGCGCGCAAACTGGGCTGGATGCGCATCGCCGGCATAGATGAAGCCGGGCGCGGCGCGCTGTTTGGTCCGGTCGTTGCCGCTGCGGTGATTCTTAATCCCAAGCGCCGCATTGTTGGCCTCGACGATTCGAAAAAACTCGCCTCCGAAAGACGCGAGGAACTCGCTCCGCGTATACGCGAACACGCTCTCGCGTGGGCTGTGGCCGAAGTGGACGCACAGCGCATCGATGCCTGGAACATTTACCAGGCTTCGCGCCAGGCAATGACCGCCGCTCTTCAGCAACTGGCGATTCCGCCCGACTACTTGCTCATTGACGCCATGCAGCTCGACGTGCTGATCGAGCAGAAATCCTTGATCAAAGGCGACGCCCGCAGCATCTCCATCGCCGCGGCCTCCATCTTGGCGAAAACCTATCGCGACATGCGCATGCAAGAGTGGGACGCCGTCTACCCGCTATATGGTTTGGCTCGCCACAAAGGCTACGGCACCCCCGACCATCTCGAAGCCTTGCGGCAATACGGCCCAACGCCGCTTCACCGTCATTCCTTTGCTCCCGTGCGCGAGTCCGCATGCTGGTCGACCGGCGCCACGCAAGCGCAACTCCCTCTTGAGAATTGAGGGTTGGTTTCGGACTCTACTTTCGGCAAGCGGGTTGACTGGATCTTTGCTTCTTCCCGTCTTTGCGCGACCGGCGCGCTCAGTCCAGAATCAAAGGAGCGCGGCGGGAATCCGTCTCGTGAGGCTTCGCCTTGTTTTCGCTAACGGCTTTCCTGAATGGAAAGGGGATAACTGCCTGCTCACAAGCAACTCTGCGTTCGTTGACTTGTCTTTTTCCCGCCTGATAGCGTAACTAGGTAGCGTTACGAGCCGTTGCGCTGCCGCAGCAAATCGAGGAGAACTTGTGGGGCAAACTCCAGGGGGAGATTTGTCCCTGTTTGCGCATGGCCTATAACAAGAGTAAGTACGTCGAATCCGCACAAAAGCTGCTGAACCAGGGCAAGGTCGCCCAGGCCATAGCCGAATACCAGAATATTCTGAAGTACGAGCCTCGCGATCAGGTCACCCTGATGACCATCGGCGAGCTCTATATCCGCCAGGGCGAAACGTTTCAGGCCATCGATTACTTTGAGCGCCTGGCGCAGATTTTCGTCGGCGACGGTTTTCTGACCAAAGCAATTGCGGTTTACAAGCGCATTGCCAAGCTCGCCCCTGAAGAGATTCGCCCCCTGGAAAAGCTCGCCGATCTCTACGTTCAGCAAGGCGTGATGAGTGAAGCCCGGCCACTTTTCCTCCAACTGGCGGAAATTCATTTGAAGAGCAATCGCCAGCCGGAAGCCGTGGGCCTGCTCAAGAAACTTCTGCTGGCCGAGCCCGATAATCTCCGCATCCAGATTCGCCTGGCCGATTTGTACCAGGCCATGGGCCAGACGCGGGAAGCCATTGACGCCTACGTTTCCGCTTCGCAGCGGGCGCTGGCCCGCGGTGACCAGGCGGAGAGTGAAAAACTCACAGACAGAGCACTCAAACTCGAGCCCAACAATCTGGCAGCAGTCATCGTCAAAGCGCGCTCGTATTCTTCACAGGGCAATCCCGCCAAGGCCGCTCAACTGCTCGAACAGGTTGCCGATCTGGAGAAGGGTGGCGAGCAGACCGAACTCCTTCTCGATCTTTATCTAAAGAATTCCGATTGGGATCAGGCTTCCGCGCTCGCGCATCGCGTGTTCGAAGCGGACGAGAAAAATTTTGGGCCAATGCAAAAGGTCGTTGAATCGCTTCTCCAATCCGGAAACGGCGAAAAAGCCATGGAGATCATGGAAAAATCGCGGCTACCCATGATCGATGCCGGCGAGCATGACGTTGTCGGCAAATTACTCAACGAGCTCGCCGCCAGCATGCCTGATGCAATCGAACCGTTGGAGTGGCTCGTGGAGCTCTACGGCCGTACGAGCGACTCCTTCCGTTTGCCGGACGCGTTGGCGCACCTCGGCGATGCCCTGGCTGCCAGTCACCAGTGGGATCGCGCAAAGGCCACGTTCGAACAGCTCCTCCAACGGGATCCAGACAGTGATTCCGCCAAGCGAAGACTCAACGGTGTGCTCCGCAAAATGGGACTCCTGAAGGCGGGAGAGGCTGAGCCCGAGCCCGAGGAGCACTTGCGGGTGGATATTCCGCAGCCTCCTGCTCCGAAGCTCCCGGTCGAGGACGAGGAATCCGCTCCTGAACCGCCCGCCAAACCGGCCATCACGTCCAGGGAGCCTGTGCTTGATGAAGAGACGCAGAAATTCATCGCCCAGTCGCTCACGGATGTGGACCTCTTTGCCAGCTACGGCCTCACTCAAAAAGCTATTGGTTTGCTCGAGGCCATCCTGCGCCGCGCACCGCGCCACACTCCGACGCTCGAAAAACTCCTGGACTTTGTCCTCGGCGCAGGTGACGACCGGCGCACCGCCGAACTCGCTTCGCAGCTGGAACAGATCCACGGCGAAACAGGCGACAAACGCAGCTCCGAACGATTCGGAGAGTTGCGCCGCCGATTCCAGCGTGCCGCCGGTTTGACCGACGCGGAATTGGCGATTGCAGTTCCCGCGACAAAGCCTGCAGCCCCAGACGCTGCCGGACCAGAGTCGCCGCAGGGTTCGATACCTGAAATTGCCGCTGAAGCATTGCCCGTAAAGCCTCCGCCCGCACCGGTTTCCGCCCCAGCCCCAGCCGCTCGTGTCGAAGAAGCGCGCCCAGCGTCTGCCAAGGCAAATGAGGCTCCGGCACAGCCAGAAGTGCAGGAAGTCGATCTGTCCGACGAATGGGCGACCCTTCTCGAAGAGACGCGTCCCACTGATACGGCTCCGGCCGCGCCAGTGGCGGCCAAGCCCGCGGCAAAACCCGCGCCTCACCTAAAGCCCGGAGACGTGGAAGAGTTTCAGATCGGCGAAGAGCTTTCAACCGCCCCGGACGATGTGCCTGCGGCCGCTGCTCCCTCAATCCCGCTCGAACCGGAACCTGTTGCCGAAAAAGCCTTGGAGAAACCCAAGGCAGCCAAGCCCAAAGAAACACCGGCGCCGAAAGCTCCGCAAAAGCCGCCGCAAACCAGCGAACCCGAATTCGAGCTGGAACAGGAGTATGAACTCGTCCTGGATGCAGAGCCCCTCGTCCCGGCGTATGACCAGAAGCCCCCGGAGACACCCGTTGCTCCAGCCAAGCCGGAGCCGGTTGCCAAGAACGCCACACCGGCGCCACCCGCGGGGAGCGGTTTTGCCTCTGATCAATTCCTGGCCGATCTTGCCAATGAAATCGACCAGCTCGGTCTCGACGAACTGGCGCCGGGATTTTCCGGCGCGACGCCCAATGCCCAGCCACCGTCCGTCGCAAGGAAGGAACCCGTGCCTGCCGAGGCCGGGGAGTCCGGCCCGCTCAAGGAAGTATTCGATGAGTTTCGCGCCGAACTGGGTGAAATGGGCGCGGACGACGAAGACCTCGAAACCCACTACAACCTGGGCATCGCGTTTCGCGAAATGGGCCTGCTTGAGGAAGCCATCAGCGAGTTCCAGAAAGTTGCCAAAGCCAGCGACCGCGGCCGCGCTTTCCGCTACACCATGCAGTGCTGCACGCTTCTTGGTCTGGCCTTTATGGAAAAGGGCCAGCCGGCCATCGCTGCAATCTGGTATGAACGTGCGTTGCAGACCCCCGGCAATGATCCGGAAAGCACGCTCGCCTTGCGGTATGATTTGGGCGTAGCTCAGGAATCGGCGGGCGAGCCTGGAGCGGCGCTCAAGAGTTTCTCCCAGGTCTACGCGATGAATATCGACTATCGTGACGTGGCCGAACGCATCGCGGCTCTTCAGAAGCCCATCCGTTGATCCTGATCTTTTCCTGACAGGACGGGGTTCCGCTCATCCATGAACCGTGTTTATCGCGCACTGCTCGTCGTTCTTGCGTTCGAAATGGGCGCGATGCTTCTCTATCTGCCCTGGACTGCCTATTGGGAACAGAATTTTTTCCTCGCGCACTATCCCTCGCTCATGCGCATTGTGCTTCATCCGTCCTTTCGCGGCGCCGTGAGTGGCGTCGGGGTTCTGGATATTCTTCTGGCAATCGGCTGGATTGGTTCGCGTCCGGGGCCTGCCCGTGTCCCGCCTCAATAGTTCTTCGAGCGGCCCGCTCCTTTGCTACGTGACGGACCGGGGCAGCCTCTCGGCTGTTGCGCCAAAGCCTCTACATGAGGCCCTCCTGTTGAAGATAAAAGCCGCCGCCGCTGCGGGCGTAGACTGGATCCAGATCCGAGAGAAAGATCTTTCGGCAAGAAACTGCGGCTCGCTCACTCGTGAAGCTTTGCGAATTGCCGCGAGCTCTTCGGAAAGCAGGACCGCTCCGACCCGCATCCTGGTGAACGACCGGTTGGATATTGCACTCACAGAGCTGGCTGGCGGCGTACATCTCGGCGAGAAGAGTCTCCCACCGGCAGAAGCGAAGCGGCTCGCGAACTCGCGGTTCCAAAGCCCGGATTTTCTCACTGGCGTTTCCTGTCACTCTTTGGAAGCCGCGAAATCCGCTGCGAAGGATGGCGCGGACTATCTTTTTTTTGGCCCCGTCTTCGCCACGCCCTCAAAGGCGGCACTCGGCTCGCCACAAGGCCTCGAGCGGCTCACTCGGGTCTGCCGCGCAGTCTCTCTTCCGGTACTGGCCATCGGTGGAATTACGTTGGCGAACGCTTCCGCTTGTCTTGCCGCAGGGGCATCGGGGATCGCCGCCATTCGCCTTTTCCAGGATGCTCCGGACTTGTCCTCTGTGGTTCGCTCGTTGCAAAGGCTGATCGACTGATCAGCGCTCCATCAGCCGGCGGAGAAGCCGTATCTGCCCGGCGTGATAGACGTCGTGAAGGGCCACACCATAGAGTTGTCGCAATTCCTTTGCGCCGCGTGCGGTGCGCAACGCCTTGGTCATAGTCAGGCGGAGGGCGCGCTGTTCTTGCTCAAGTAATTTCTTATCCGCCTTCCAAGCCGCCTCGTTCAGCTTGCCCGGTTCTGGCCGTAAAAAGAAATTGCTGCCCTCAAGCACGAATGAGCCGCGCTTCCTTCCTTCGATTCTTCGGCGCACCGCGTATTTCCAGTACGCGGCGTGGAGCATCACTTCCCAGATGTTGTGCCGGCCCGGTGCAGGGCGCCAGGCTGCCTGCTTTGCGCTGACTCCCTTGATGGATTGCTTGAGGTTCGGTCCATGCCAGGTCTTCCTTTCGTAGCCTTCGTCGAGCAGCGTGAGCACTAGCTTTACGGAATCCATGAGCCCTCCTTCCGGGACGGTAGCACCGGAGGATACTCCAGGAAACGCCCGACCTGGTCACAGGTGGAGAGTTGCAAATGATATCGGACTAAGTTAGTCTGAATTGCTTGTTGCAAATCATTTGCAAGGAGATTTCGTGACCCCGTCTCGCTGGCTGCCTTTGTTTGGTACTTTCTTCCTTGCGTTGCTATCCGCCGTTTCTTCTCGACCTGTTATTGCCCAGGAGAATCCCTACTTTGTGGCTTATGACCACTATCTCGAAGAGCCGGGCAACCTCGAGATCGAGTATTTCTCCACCTTTGGAACGCAGCGCGGTGGAAACGACTTCCACTCCTTCTGGACCGAGTTTGAGTACGGCGCGACCGCCTGGTGGACTGCCGAGCTCTATCTGGAGGGCCAAACCACGTTCGAGGACAGCACGATATTCACGGGTTTCCGCTGGGAGAATCGTTTCCGGCCTTTGAAGCGCGAGCACTTCATCAATCCCGTCTTCTATGTCGAGTATGAAAACAAGAACGGGGCGGACAAGATCATGAAAGAGGGAGAAGGCCACGACGTGGAATCGGACTTCCTGGTTTCGAACGGAGAAGCCCGCCGGGAGCGAATCCATGAGATCGAGTTGAAGCTGATCCTGTCCAGCACATTCAAAGGCTGGAACTTCACCGAGAACACGCTCGCCGCCAAGAATCTTTCAAATTCACCATGGGAGTTCGGTTACGCGCTCGGCGCTAGCCGCCCGCTCGCGTTGAAGGCTTCCGCGAAACGCTGCACCGTGTGCCCTCAAAACTTTGTTGCCGGGGCCGAGATGTACGGCGGGCTGGGTGACCGGCACAGTTTTGGCCTTCACGACACGTCACACTACCTGGCGCCGGTGCTGGCCTGGAATATCCCTTCCGGGTGGACATTGCGAATTTCTTCCGGCTTTGGCTTGAATGACAATAGCCACCGGTTCCTCCTGCGCTGGGGCGTTTCGCGGGAGATAAACGGTTTTGGTTCAATGGTTAGCCGGCTGTTTGGAGGGCACAAGTGAGGGCCACAGCGGCGGCGCTGGGGGTTTGCATTTTCTTTCTTGCGGCGTCCATCGCGCTTGCCCAGAGCCGGGAATCGAGCAAACCACCCGCGGGAGCCGCGCCCAAATACGATCCGGCGATCTACGAAGAACTGCAAAAGGCTCCCGAGAAGGCACGGAAGCGCCCAAATCCCCTCGAGAATGATCCAGACGCTGTTGCCGCCGGCGCCATACTATTTGAGCAGCACTGCGCGGAATGCCACGGCGACTCCGCTGAAGGCACGCGTAAAGCTCCGAGTCTGCGGGTCTTGGAAGTGCAGACCGCAACGCCGGGAGCGCTTTTCTGGCTTTTGACCAATGGAGTGGTGCGAAAAAAGATGCCGGTCTGGTCCAAGCTTCCTGAACCGCAGCGATGGCAGTTGGTGAGATACATCAAGTCGCTCGGCGGGTCGTCTCGAGCTGCGGAATCTCCCGCTCCAAGGTTTTGACCGAAGAATCCTAGTTCGCGGGCTTGACTGCGTCGTTCAAAATCATCGCCAAGCGGACGCCCGCTTCCGCGAGCGATGATTCCACGGCCTTGGCGGCGTTGCTTTGATAAGTTTCGCCGACGGCCAGATGTTTCTCTAGCATTCTCTTGGCAATGTGATTGTCGTCGGCACAGCTCTTTGGTTTCATGTCCGGCTCGATGCCGATCTTTTCCGGGAAGGCACCGTAGACGGAACTCTCCGCCCGCTCGTGGCTCTCCCAAGCCCAGTTGTCCACGTGAATCCCGGCAGCTTCCCAGACGGAGCTCTCGGCGTGGAACCTTTCGTCCAGTTCGTCGGCGTAGCGTAGCGGGTTCGAGATCTCCATATCGCGCTCCACGATTTCCGTGTCCCAGATTTGGTGAAGGTTCGGCGAATAATCCTCACGGTCCGGGTGCGACGCATTGAGCACGGGTTCATGGCGGAAATATTTCACGGGTACGCAGTTTCCGCCGTTATCGGCGTTGGTGATGGCGTGCAGCGGCTGATGCATATCGCCGACAAAGTGGATGAGGTAGCGCATCGCTTCGGCGCGTTTCAGGGGGTCGGCGCCCTTGTCTTTCAGGATAAGGCGCTGCTCCTCGATTGCATGCGTCACGCATCCTTCGGCCCCGCAGTATTCTTCCAGTCCCCCCTTGTGCTTCCCCCGCGGAATATCAATATAGTGCCAGGGACCGTTTTTGCGCTCGTTGCGCACATCATCGGGCCAGGTCGAGGCATCCACCATCAGGTCAGAACTGGCATTGCCGCACCAGCGTTTCAGCTTCGGATCGATGGGGTTGTCACCAAGAAGCTTCTGAACCATCTGGCGAGCTTCGGGTGTGAGATGCTTCTCCGCAATCAGCGCCACTGTCTGGTGACCCTTGCAACCCCATGCGTTGGCGGAAGGCGCGGTGAACGGCAGGAGTGCGAGAACAGACGCAAGTAACACAATCCTAGGATTCATTGGTTGTTCCTCAATCGAATTTGTCGCTCGAACGTAGCTCTATCGCGGTACAGGCAACGCGTTCTCCGCAGACGCCGCGGTTTCAAGCGCTGAGCCAGCGTCCGATCGGCTTCCACGACTCCGTGTGATCGCAAATCACGCGCAGTGCTGCGGTGATGGGGATGGCGAGGACCAAGCCCATGCCTCCCCACACCCAGCCCCAGAAGAGCAGTGCAATCGTAATGGCCACGGCGTTCAATCGCACGCGGCGCCCCACGAGTTGCGGCGCCACCAGATTGATCGCCAGAACGTGGATAGTGGTTAGCGTGGCAGCAATCAATGCAAACTGCCCAAGTGTTTTCCACTTGGCCAGCGCAATAAGAAAGGCGGGCAGCCAAGCCATTACCGCGCCGATGTACGGCACCATGTTCAGCAAGCCGGACGCAATTCCCGTCAGGATCGGGTAATCGAGTCCAATCACCCAGAAGAACAGGCTGCTCGCCGCGATGACAATCAGCGTCACAATGGTCATTCCTGCGAGGTAATCGCGCAAAACGTCGCGCAAATCTTCCAGAGTTTCTTTTACTTGAGTGCGCCGCGAGGCGGGAAAGAGTTGCAATGTGCCGTGCCAGACCTGGCGCTTCTCGGCAAGCATGAAAAAAACCAAAAAGGGCATGAACGTAATTTCCAGAAACAGCGCGTACAAAGAGCCAATCCCGCGGAAAATCAGAGTTCGAACGACCCCGGGATCGGTCCGCACCGCTGGCGGGGAGGCCACGCCTTGCTCAGGCGCGATCTGCGAGACTTGCCCCTCAATGCCCCTTATTTTGCCTTCCACGGCTCCGGTTGCCTGCTGCAGGACGCTGCTGTATTTCGGCCAGTTCTCCGCGAAATCCGAGGTGCGCGTCCATAAACCATAACCGCCTGCGGCCAGCACGGCGATCAGAATCAGCACCATCACCATCGCGCCCAGTGTTCTGGGCAGACCGATTCTTTCGAGGATTTCCACTGCCGGATCGAGAAAGTACGCGAGCAAAATCGAAAGCAGCAGGGTGATTACCACGCCCGCGGCGTAATAGAAAAACAGAAGGATGATGGCTGCTGCGAGGACGCGCATGCTGAAGTTCGAACTGGTGAAGCGGACAATGGATGGTGGCGTTGGCGTGGAGGACACGGGCGGCTCCGATGCTCCAAGTTAACACAGTCTCGCAACCTGCTTCGGTTGTAGTGTCTCTGTCGATGATACAAGTCTAACGGCTTGCTTAGGCGGGCCTTTGGAGGGTTTGGCGTTAATGCAAAAGACATCGAAGGGGCGGTGCCGTAATGACGCCCTTTTTTCGTGTGTTAAACTTTTCTGAGGTCATCCACACTGAAATGGGCGCGACTGGGCCCGAACCACACTCTCGGAGAGACAGGCTTCTTCCCATGGCCAAGACGTTTTTTGGAACCGACGGGATTCGCGGCGTACCGGGGACGCCGCCGCTCGACGACCCCACTCTCTACGCCACCGGCCGATCGGTCGGCGCTTATCTCAAGCGCGAACACGGCACAGCCCGCGTTCTCATCGGCATGGACACGCGCGAATCCGGTCCGCACATCGCGTCCTTGTTGGCGGCAGGCCTTGTCGAAGCTGGCGCCTCGGTTTCGATCGCCGGGGTGATTACCACTCCCGGCGTGGCTTGTCTTGTTCGGCAGAATGATTTTCAGGCTGGCGTGGTCATCTCCGCCTCGCACAATCCCTTTCAAGACAACGGTGTAAAACTCTTCTCGCACGCCGGGATGAAATTTCCTGACGCGGTCGAAGAAGAGCTCGAAGCCGGCATCATGGAGCACCGAAGCGAAGCCCCGCCAAAGAATCTGCCGGCGCTAACGCCGGATGAATCCCTGGACGCCGAATATCTTTCGTTCCTGCGACAGCGATTCATTCCCGGCGCAAAGCTCAACGGCTTCCGGATCGTCCTCGATTGTGCCAACGGCGCGGCTTACAAGCTTGGCCCGGAGCTGTTCCGGTCGCTGGGCGCCGACGTCGTGGCCATGGGAGTTTCACCCGACGGCCGCAATATCAATGCTGGCTGCGGTTCGCTATACCTTGAGGGCTTGCAGAAGCGGGTGGTCGCCGAAAAGGCGCGTCTTGGAGTTGCTTTCGACGGTGACGCCGACCGCGCGCTTTTCGTTTGCGAAAGCGGAAAAATCGTGAACGGGGATGGAGTACTTCTCGCCGCCGCGCGTTTCCTCAAATCCGAAAAGAAGCTCAAAGGCGACCGCGTCGTTGCGACTTCCATGTCCAACCTGGGCCTTGAGCGCGTTCTTGCCCGTGAAAATATCGCGCTTGCCCGCGCCGCCGTCGGCGATCGCTATGTTCTCGAAGAAATGCTTCGCTGCGGCAATGTGCTTGGAGGCGAGCAGTCCGGCCACATCATTTTTCTCGAAGACAGCCCGGCCGGCGACGGCTTGCTCACGGCCGCAAAAATCGCATCGCTCGTCTCCATGCACGGCAAGATTGAATCGCTCGTTGAGGGCCCCTTCCGGATGTTTCCCGCGCGCTGGCCGAAGCCCAATCCGCCCTCGGCGACAATGGCCGCGTCGTCCTTCGGTATTCCGGCACCGAGCAACTCGCCCGCGTCATGGTCGAAGCCGAACACGAAGCCGACGTCCAACGATTCAGCCAGTCCCTTGCCACTGCCCTCCGCTCCGCCATCGGCGCTTAAAACTGGCCGGCACTGCCTTCCCTTCCTGCCTCGCGTATTTCTTAGCGACAGCTGTGCAAGAATTCGCCGCCTTCGCGTTCTAACCGTGAAGTATCTGGAGGCGTTTCCAATGGAAGACCATTTGCGGTCCCTTGCCGTTCGTGCGCGTGAGGCATTTTCTGCCCGGCGCCGATTGCTGTTGGCGGGTTGTCTCGTTGCTGGGGTCTTTCTCCTTTTCTTATTGGCATCGAATCGTGTCACACAGCCTCGAGGCCAGGCTGTCCCGTTGCCCCCCGGACATGGGAGCCTGAACGGCGACCCCCTGGCGCCGGGTAACCCTGGATCTCTAGGTGGAGACGCGAAGGAATTGAGCGCGTTCACGCCGCTCCGTACTCTGCCCGAGGCTTATCGAGCTGGACAGCTTGATTCAGGGAGTCCATTCCGGGAGCCACGGATCGCCTATTCCGCCGAGCTTACCGTCGTGACAAAGGAATTCGCGCATTCGCGCTCCAGCCTGGAAGAGATTCTCGACCGCCACCGTGGTTACGTGGCCAAACTGCGCATGGTGGGCCAGCCGTCGGGGAGCATTCTGTCCGCCACGTTGCGTGTCCCGTCGTCGGAGTATCGGTCCGCGCTCACGGAATTGAAGGCCATCGGCCTGCTGGAACACGAAGAGGAGGCCGCCGACGAAATTACTCAGCAGCACAGCGAACTCGAGGCGCGCCTGGTAAACGCCCAGAACGAGGAGCAGCGTCTCCAGAAGTTGCTCCAGAACCAGCTGGACAAATCTTACGATTCTGCGTCTCTCGCGCGCCAGGTTGCCCTGCTGCGTAGTGAAATCGAGCGAATCGAAACCGAACGTTCTGCTTCCGCAAGCCGCATCTCCTTCGCCAACGTTTTCTTCTCTCTGCGGGAAGAACGCACCTCGCCCGCCGAGACTATTGGCGCCAAGCTCCGCAACGCCGCCGTCGGCGGACTGTCGGACGCCTTCGAGAGCGTCTCCGCCATCCTGCTGTTCTTGGCCAGCCGGGGTCCGCTTCTTGCTTTCTGGGCGGCACTGCTCTATTTTCCAGCGCGATTCTTCTGGCGCCGCCGAGCCCAACTGGCTTTCAGCGAAGCCGAAGCTCCCAAGAATCCATGAGAAATCCGGCCGGAGCTCGAGTTCAGAAATATCGATATTCTTAATTTGGGCAATTGAACAATTCTTCCAGAAAAAGTCAAACGGCGAAGAATCGCTCCAAAAGAATGGAGAGTTCCGCCACCATTCTGTGAGATTTTGTAGACTGACTCGATGTAACGTTGGGGTTTGTCAGCTCTCGACCAAGCTAACCGCCGTCGTTTCAATCAACTTTGTCGGTTCCTGTCGAACACCCATAGCTGGCACGCGGTTTGCTCTCTTATTCTGCACTTAAGAGATTGGCTTCCCGGGGTGGCCGGAACCGATCCTCGACTCGGTTACCGGTTTGGGGCGTCAATTACGAAAGGGGGGCTTGCACCAGCCCCCTTTTTCATTTCTACCGTTCGCCTCTATCACTCGCCGGAGACCTGCGATTCCGACAGCGAGCGCTTACGTCCTCGAGAACCCTCTGCTGACGTGATTTCTGGAGCGCGAATCCGGCCGAACCGCGCCGAACCCCCGGGCTTTCGAAGACCACCAAATGGATCTCGTCTCTCAACCCCGTGACCGGGAGCCTTCGGATGGAGATTGTGCAGGAAAAAAATGAGCGGCCGATGGGGGGACCGGCCGCTCGGGCGTGGGTGGAGGGTACAGTAACCCGAAGTCAGTTCGGTTTTTCTCGCCGTTCTGCTGCGCTCGCGAGCAGCAGGACGACACACAGGAGCAAACCAGTTACAACCATAGTGTTACTCCAGAAAGCCCAACCAACTCCAGACTACTCGCGTAGTTTGTTCTTCACCCGCTTCTCCGTCGATAGCTCGCTCGGTTCATTCTTTCCAGTACTTCACGCTTCCGCCGCCGTGGTTGTTTTGGTACCGAAGTACTCTCGGCCTACACCCGTTCCACAATGATCTGCTTCACTTTCTTTATGCTCGCCTCGTCGCGCTTATAAAACGTCCATTGTTTGATGCGCCTGGCCCGCACGAGCCCGGCCCGCAGCAGGATCTTCATGTGCTCGCTGGCCGTCGGCTGGCTCACGCCAAGTTTTTCTGCAATCAGCACGCCGCAAACGCCATCCTCGACCAAATCGCCGTCCACCTGCGGCCGAAAATGCCTCCGCGGACTCTTCAGCCATTCCAGGATTCGCAGCCGGCGGTCGTTCGCCAGCGCCCGCATCACGAGCTCCATTTTCATATAGACAATTAGCCAACTCCCTAAGTAGAATAGCAGGTGCGGCGCGAACTTGGAATCACATTCGGGCACAACATTTCAATAATTGCCCGGTCCAATGGGACACCAAGAGCGAAAACTAATCTCCATGTCGAGCGCTCAAATCACCCGGGACCGCATCACCGCCGCCCACGAACTCATCCGTCTGCACGTTCGGCGGACTCCCATCGTCGAAGCTGAAGGCGCCGACTTCGGGCTCGAGCCATCGAAGCTCATCCTCAAACTGGAATTGCTCCAGCATTCTGGTTCCTTCAAGGCTCGTGGCGCCTTCACCAATTTGCTTGCTCGCGCGGTTCCCGCGGCGGGCGTCGTTGCGGCCTCCGGAGGCAATCACGGGGCCGCCGTCGCTTTCGCTGCGATGAAGCTCGAAAAGCCGGCACGCGTTTTTGTCCCGACCGTCGCTTCCCCGGAAAAGATCGAGCGTATTCGCGGTTATGGCGCGGATCTCGTCGTCACTGGAGAACGTTACGCAGACGCTCTGGCCGCTAGTGAAGCCTGGGCTGAGGAATCCGGCGCACTCCGCATCCACGCCTACGATCAAGTCGAAACGCTGCTCGGCCAGGGTACGGTTGGGCTGGAGCTCGAAGAGCAAGCTCCGAATCTGGATACGCTCCTGGTTGCGGTCGGTGGCGGCGGCCTCATCGGCGGCGTCGCGGCGTGGTTTTCCGGCCGCATCAAGATCATCGGCGTGGAGCCCGAGGCGGCCCCCACGCTCGCGTTGGCGCTCGAAGCCGGCCATCCCGTTGACAGTCCGGCCGGAGGCATAGCCGCCGACTCTCTGGCCCCGAAGCGCGTGGGCGAGCTCATGTTCCCCATCGCACAGACGCATGTGCAAAGGGTGTTGCTCGTTTCCGATTCTGCCATTCAACAAGCGCAGGAGGCGCTCTGGAGAATTCTGCGTATCGTGGCCGAACCGGGGGGCGCTGCGGCCTTCGCCGCGCTGCTCTCTGGCCGCTATCAGCCCGAGCCCGGCGAGCGTGTCGGAGTCCTCGTCTGCGGAGGCAATACTTCTGTCGGGGATTTCAGCAACGGCGCAAAAACACACGAGAGTAATCTTCGGCACAAATCCAGGATCACGCAGCTACAAAATCAAACTGAGGAGCCCCCGTGTCCGTCTACAAACGTCTCGAAGCTTTGAAAATCTCGCTCCCGGAAGTTGAACCGCCCGCGGCTGCCTTCGTCCCGGTTGTTCGCACAGGAAATCTCCTCTTCGTCTCCGGCCACATCGCCAGGAAAGACGGAAAGCCCTGGACCGGCAAGCTCGGTGAAAATCTCTTCACTCCGCAGGGCAAGGAAGCGGCCCGCGGCATCGCGATCGAGTTACTTGCGACGCTCCATGCCGCGCTTGGCGATCTCAACAAGATCACCCGCATCGTAAAACTGCTGGTCCTTGTGAATAGCTCGCCCACGTTCACGGAGCAGCATCTGGTCGGCAACGGCGCTTCCGACCTGTTCATCGAAGTCCTGGGTGAAAAAGGCGCCCACGCCCGCAGCGCCTTTGGCGTTGCCCAGCTCCCTCTTGGCGCCTGCGTGGAAATTGAACTCGTCGCGGAGGTTCAATAATCGAAGCCGCCGTCTCAGAGATTTCGAATCACTTTTTCGAGATGTCCGAGCAATTCAGCTAACTTCTCCCGGTCTTGATTCGAGAGTGAAGAAAGCGCCTGCGCCAGCGATTCCACGCGGCGCTTCCGCCCCTCCTGGAGAATCCTGGTTCCCTTCGCAGTTGCTTCAAGCCGTACGCGCCGCCCGTCTTCTGTCTTTCCCCGCTTTACCAAGCCCGCGCGCACCAGTCCCGCTGCGATCCGGCTCATGGTTGGTGGCCGGACTTGCTCGGCTTCGGCAAGTTCGCCGAGCGATCGCGGGCCCCCTCCGAGCACCAGCACCGACAGCGCCGAAAGCTGCGCCGGGCCCACCCCGCTTTCCCGGTCGCGCACCCTCAGCCGCCGCAAAAGGTGAATAGCTGCCGAGTGCAGCCGGTCGGCGGTCGAGAACGTCTCCCCGCCCACAACACTTTTGGACTTGACATCCGTCATAGAATATAGTTAGCTATGCTAACTAAATTTCTCCCGGAGGGATACTACCCATGAGTACGGGCGCTTCGAGCCTCGGTATCAAGGACATCGGCCAGATTTCCATCATCGTTCACGATTTGCCCCGCGCCACTCGATTCTACCGCGACACGCTAGGTCTCCCGCTCCTCTTCACTGCTCCGAACCTTGTCTTCTTTGATTGCGGTGGCGTCCGGCTGATGCTCGGCCCCGCGGAAACGCCGGAACTCGATCATCCGAGCTCTATCCTCTACTTCCGCGTTCCAGATCTCAAAGCCGCCCATCAGCGTCTGGTAGATCAGGGCGTCGAGATTGTAGCCCCGCCGCGCTTGATTGCCCCCATGCCAACCTATGATCTTTGGATGAATGCCTTTCGCGACTCGGAAGGGAACATCCTGGAGTTGATGAGCGAGGTGCCGCGTTCCGCGTAAGAACATGCGCCTGGGTCTTCGGTGTGTGATCTCTCCCCCTACAAGGGTCATGCAGATTACGGTATCCTTCCTAGGCCATGCATGACCTGAATTATTTCAGGGATCATCTCGATGTCTTTGCCGAAATGGCGAAGAAGCGCGGCGCCGCGCTCGACTTGGATTCTTTTCGCAAGCTGGACAAGGAACGACGCGAACTCATCACTCGAACCGAGCAGCTCAAAGCCCAGCGCAACAAAGCCAGCGATGAGATCGCCCGCCTCAAGAAGGAGAAACAGAACGCCGGCTCGCTCATCGCCGAAATGAAACAGGTTTCCGAACGCATCAAGCAGTCCGACGAACGCATCAGCGAACTGGACGCCACGCAGCGCGAATTCCTCCTCACCATTCCCAACATTCCGCACTCCTCCGTGCCCGTCGGCAGAAGTGCAGCCGACAATAAGGAAATCCGCCGCTGGGGTACGCCAGCAAAATTTGATTTCGCGCCCAAGCCGCATTGGGAGGTCGGTGAACGGGCCGGTATTCTGGACCTGGCCGTTGCCACGAAAATCACCGGTGCGCGCTTCGCCGTTTACAGAGGCTGGGGAGCCCGCCTCGAGCGCGCCCTCGCCAATTTCTTCCTCGACGTGCACACGCGCGAGCACGGCTACACGGAAATCCTGCCGCCCTTCCTGGTGAATACGGCTTCGCTCGCCGGCGCCGGCCAATTGCCGAAATTTGCCGCCGATCTTTTCAAAATCCAGGACACCGACTTCTGGCTTACGCCCACTTCCGAAGTCGAACTCCACAATCTTTACCGCGACGAAACCATTCCCGAGGAAAAACTTCCCGTCTATGTAACCGCCTGGACGGCTTGCTTCCGTTCCGAAGCCGGCGCCGCCGGTAAAGACACCCGCGGCATCCTCCGGCAGCATCAATTTCAAAAGGTCGAGCTCTTCAAGTTCACCCATCCTGAAAGAAGCTACGAAGAGCACGAGTCTTTAGTAAGAAATGCGGAAGCCATTCTTCAGAAACTTGGCTTGCACTATCGCACCATGCTGCTCTCGACTGGAGACATGGGTTTCGCTTCCTCCAAAACATACGACATAGAAGTCTGGCTGCCCTCGAGCAATGAATTTCGGGAAATCTCTTCCTGTTCGAACTGCGAAGCGTTTCAGTCTCGCCGCGCCGGCGTCCGCTTCAAGCCCAAGGGCGGCGCCAAAAGCGACTTTGTCCACACGCTGAATGGTTCTGGACTCGCCGTCGGCCGGACATGGATCGCCATAGTCGAAAATTATCAGCAGCCGGACGGCTCCATCCTTGTCCCCGAAGTCCTCTGCCCGTACATGGGAATTGACCGCATTCCGGCAGCGGGCTAAGGGTGAAGGGTGCCGGGAAGGCCTGAATTTGCCTTTGTGCGCCAGAATCGCCCCTAACTGGCTCCTACTGCCCGTACAAAACTGATTATAAACAACTTAACGCGTTTCTTCGCCTGTTCTGTCCGAAGGGTGAGGGCACAATTCGCCTCGCAAACCCTTGAAATCACACCTTTTCGTTTGACGGGCCCTTTTCGCCTTGCATACACTCCCTTGACGGCCCAATCGGGGGTTATTAGGCAAACGGAGCCGTTTAGCACACAATCATTAAGATGAACTTTCTTGCACGCATCATAAGATTTCTGTTCTGGCTGCTCGTCCTTTCCTGGGGCTTGCGGTTACTGCACCGCATTCTCGGTGGGATCCTTCAGGATCAAACGGCTCCCGCTCCCGGAACTCCAGATGTCTCTCGGGACATTACGGATCAGGCTGCGGCGCGCCGGTTAGTGCGCGATCCCGTTTGCGGCATGCACGTGGACGAGACGCTGTCGATTCCATTTCGGGATGCGGGCGAGCTTCTCCACTTCTGCTCCCCAGCCTGCCGCGACGCTTACGCCGTAAACATCAGGAAGTTTGCGGCGAACGGATAGAGCGGATTTCTTCAAAACGATTTTTGAACTTGGGCCAAGTGAAAACAGACTTGCTACGACAAATCGAGTAGACGAAAGGACCGACGCCGATGGCCACGGTCGCAAAGCCCACAGCCCCGACAAGACAGATAGGCACTCCCCCCATGGTGCCCCGCATCGCTCCGCGCGAAGACCTGAATCCTTTTCGCATAGCGCAAATTCAGTTCGACATGGCGGCCGAATTTTTGAAGCTCGATCCGGGCCTGCGGCAGATATTGCGCACCCCCAAGCGCGTACTGGAAGTTTCCTTGCCCACCAAGATGGACAACGGCCAGGTGAAAGTGTTCACCGGCTACCGCGTGCAGCACAACGTATCGCGCGGACCGGGTAAGGGCGGCATCCGCTACCATCCCAACGTCACGCTGGATGAAGTAAAAGCACTGGCCGCGTGGATGACCTGGAAGACTGCCACCGTTAACGTTCCGTTCGGAGGCGCCAAAGGCGGCGTGGTTTGCGACCCCAAGCGCATGTCCAAGAGCGAACTCGAACGCATGACCCGTCGTTACGCTAGCGAGATTCTGCCCATCATCGGTCCGTCCATGGACATTCCCGCTCCCGACGTTTACACCGACGCGCAGACGATGGCTTGGATCATGGACACCTATGCCATGACCATCGGCCACTCCGCACATGGTGTCGTCACCGGCAAACCCATCTCCATCGGCGGTTCCGAAGGACGCGGCGAAGCCACCGCCCGCGGCTTGCTCTACGTCGTCGAAGAGGCCTGCAAGCTGAAAAAGATTTCACTGCGTGGCGCGACCGTCGCCATTCAGGGATTCGGCAACGCCGGCGCCACTGCTGCCCGCTTGTTCGCCGAAAAGAAAGCAAAAATCGTGGCCCTCAGCGACACGCGCGGCGGCGTCACCAATTCCCGCGGCATTGACCCCATCAAAGCCATTCGCTACAAGGAGCGGTCCGGCACGGTAGTTGGCATGCCCGGCGCGTCGCGCATCACCAACGACGAACTTCTAACCATGAAGTGCGACATCCTTATCCCTGCGGCGCTCGAAAACGTCATCACCCTCCACAACGCCGAGGCCATCAAAGCCCGCATTGTCGCCGAAGCCGCCAATGGCCCGACTACGCCTCACGCCGATGAAATCCTCGCGCGCCGCGGCGTCATCGTGCTCCCGGACATTCTCGCCAACGCCGGCGGCGTCACCGTCAGCTATTTCGAATGGGTCCAGAACCAGGAAGGCCTCATGTGGGACGCGGACGAAGTCAACGCCCGCCTGCAGAAGATCATGACTCGCGCCTTTCACGAAATGGTGGACACCATGCGCAAGCACCACGTTCCCCCGCGCGCCGGCGCCATGATCCTCGCCGTCGGCCGCGTCTCGGAAGCCACGCTGGTCCGCGGCTTGTTCCCGTGAAATCCACTTAGGCCCTGTAGCCGCGAATTCCTTTCTCTCACTTCGGACGGGAGAGGACCGCTAAAGTTCAAGCGGTCTCGCCAACTGGAAAATTGTTCTTGCACTGAACATTCCGCGCGCGTACATTCGCAGTTGCCGGTCCGTTTTCTTGACGCGACCGGCTATTTTCATTCTTCGAGACAGAAAAGACGATGAGCACGAACGGACACAGTCATGCAGCGCCGCCCATCCTGCTAACGATCGCGGGATTTGATCCTTCCTGCGGTGCCGGCACTGCCGCCGACTTGAAAACTTTCGCCGCGCACGGCTGCTACGGCGTCGCCGCAATCACATCCCTCACCGTCCAGAACACCCAGGGCGTTGAATCCGTGCACAACACGCCCAGCGCGGAACTGCGCGCGCAACTCGAGGCCCTGGCGAAGGATTGCGACATCGCGGCGGTGAAAATCGGAATGCTCGGCAATCGCGGCAACGCCGTGGTGGTCGCTGAATTCCTCGATGCCCACAAGTTTGCACACGTCGTCCATGACCCGGTGATGAAATCTTCGAGCGGCGCTGAGCTCCTCGATGCCGCCGGAATAAAATATGTCGCCACCGAACTCCTGAAGCGCGCCACCGTCATCACCCCGAACGTTCCCGAAGCCGAAGTCCTCACCGGCCTGACCATTAAAGATGTAGCCGACATGGAAGCCGCCGCGCGCAAAATCGTCGAGATGGGCGCGCGCGCAGTAATCGTCAAAGGCGGCCACATGGAGCGCGCCAATGACGTGCTCTTCGATGGCACAGAAATTTTTCAATTAGCCGGCGACCGCGTGAAGGAGGAAACCCTGCACGGCACGGGCTGCACCTTTGCGTCGGCATTTGTCGCGCAGCTTGCCGCAGGACGCCCTTTATTCGAAGCCGCCGCCCTCGCGAAAGCCTACGTCACCAAAGCCATCGAAAAGGGCTACCCCATCGGCAAAGGCCGCGTCCCGCTCGATCATTTCTATCGCCAACGCATCGAGCCTCCCGCCCGCGGCATCCACGAAGTCCCCCAGCACGGCATGCACCCCGCCGCCGAACCCACCACCCACTAATTGAACGCACTCGTCCGTCTCCTGAACTCTGCGTCTCTCGGTTTAGTTTCTTACTATTTGTAAACGATACGGCCGCCAACGATAGTCGCGACAGCCGCCCCTTTGAAGGCTCGTCCGTCGAAGGGTGAGTTGCGTGACTTGCTCGGCGATTCCTTCACGTGGTAGGTCCAGGCATGATTCGGTGAAAAAACGGAGAGGTCGGCGGGGTGGCCCGCGGCAATCTTGCGTTCCATCCCCAACACGCGCGCCGGACCCGTCGTAAATAGCTCCACCATGCGCATCAACGAAATCCGTCCGCTCTGCACCAACTGTTCGAGTGCCAGCGGCAGCGCCGTCTCAAATCCCAGAATCCCGAATGGCGCGCGATCGAACTCCACATCTTTTAACGCCGGCTCGTGTGGAGCATGATCCGTCGCAATCGCATCCACCGTTCCGTCCGCCAATCCTGCGAGCAGCGCCTCGCGATCCTCCCGCGCCGCCAGCGGCGGATTCATCTTGAACTTCGAATCGTACTCCACGTCCTCATCAATCAGCGTGAAGTGATGCGGCGTCACTTCGCAGCTCACCCGCAGCCCGCGCGATTTCGCCCACCGCACCTGCTCGAGCGAAGCTTTTGCCGACAGGTGCGCTACATGCAGCCGCGCGCCCGTCAACTCCGCCAACTGCACGTCCCGCGCCACGCAAACGGACTCCGCCGCCGCTGGCATCCCGCGCAATCCGAGCCGCGTCGAAGTCACTCCCTCGCGCATCACCGCCCCGGCCGCCAGCGAAACATCTTCGGAATGCTCAATCACCGGAAGCTCCAGCGACCGGCAATAATCCATCACCTGCCGCGCCAGTTTGGCCGTCGCAATCGGCTTTCCATCGTCGGAAACCGCCACGATCCCCGCATCCTTCATCGCCGCGATTTCCGCAATGGCTTCGCCTTTGCTCCCCACCGACGCCGCGCCGATCGGCCACACGCGCGCGCTGCCGCCAGCCTTCGCCCTATCCACAATGAACCGCGTCACCGAAGCATTGTCATTCACCGGCTTCGTATTCGGCATGCAGCAGACCGCCGTGAACCCGCCGCGCGCCGCCGCCCGCGTCCCGGTCTCGATCGTTTCCGAAGATTCCTGCCCCGGCTCGCGCAGGTGCACGTGCAGATCAATAAACCCCGGCGCGACAATCAATCCGCTCGCGTCAAAAACATCCGTTCCCTGCGGCGCCGCGATTTTCCCCGCCGGCCCAACCGCTTTGATCTTCTCCCCGTCCAGCAACACGTCGAGCACCGCATCCGTCTTCGACGCCGGATCAATCACCCGCCCATTCTTAATCAGAAGCATTCGCCGATTCCTTCGACTTCACTTCCAGCGCCGGATGCGTGCCCGTTTCCGTCGCCCCGCTGATCAACAAATACAGAATCGCCATTCGAATCGCCACCCCGTTCGTCACCTGCTCCAGCACGCAGGATTGCGGCCCATCCGCCACCTCCGGCGTAATCTCAATCCCGCGGTTCATCGGCCCCGGATGCAGCACAATCGCATTCGCGCTCGCCCTTCGCAGCCGCTCCGCGGTCAGTTGGTACAGCAAAACATAATCGTCCGCCGAAAGCGGCGGATCATTCAGCCGTTCGGTCTGCACCCGCAGCATCATGATGACGTCCGCGCCTTCGAGCGCCTCTTCGATCCGGTAGACGCAGCGGATGGCCGTCCCCGGCGCGATTTTCTCCAGCTCGCGCGGAACCCACATGGCCGGCCCGCACAAAGTGAACTTGCACCCGAATTTTCCCAGCAGATGAATGTTCGAACGCGCCACGCGGCTGTGCAGGATGTCTCCCAGAATCGTCACGTCCAGATTCTTGATCGTCCCCAGCCGGTCGCGAATGGTCAGCGCATCCAGCAACCCTTGCGAAGGATGCTCGTGCGTCCCGTCGCCCGCGTTCACCACCGGGATATCCAGGTGCCGCGCCACGTAATCCGTCGCGCCCGATGCCGCGTGCCGCATTACCAGGCAATCCGGCTTCA